>Ga0316191_10003578_pt1 | contig 11513 bp, 9 predicted proteins | sample Eddworburr2cm_MG_FD_204928 | JGI IMG/M metagenome (GOLD analysis project Ga0316191, IMG submission 204928) | Coastal sediment microbial communities from Maine, United States - Eddy worm burrow 2 cm | ecosystem: Environmental > Aquatic > Marine > Coastal > Sediment | place: USA: Maine | collected... | reverse complement strand
GTCGAGTTCATCACCGTCGGCTTCGTCGAGGTTCGGCTCATCATCCTCGTCCGCTTCCTGCGTTTCCTCAATCGAGCTTGCTTCTTCCACCGCCTGCACGGCCGCTTCGGCCTCAAACGCGGCGGCGAGTAAATCATCTTCAATTGATGTTTCCGGCTCGTCACCCTCGATCTCTGTATCAACGGGCGGCTCTGCTTCGGATTCGTCCTCCGCCAGTTTTTTGTGCATCCCGCTCAGATCGATGCCCATGGCTTCAGCCTGAAGAGCAAACTGTGTGTCCATATCGAGCGGTTCATCTATGGAAATTTCCACGCCTGCGTCTGCCAGCATGACAAGGTCGTCCTGTGAATCTTCCTCGCTTTCCACTACCTCTATGCCTTGCCCAGGGTCCTCATCGGCGGGTTCGTCGAGATCGCCCAACAAATCTTCCCATTCATCCGGATCACCCAATGCGAGATCGACTTGAGTCTGCATCGCCATGGGTTCGTCCTCAGGCTCTGGAGGTGGCGACGCAAGGGTGGGCTCTGGCGCGGGCTCGATCTGAAAATCGAAATCGTCAGGGAGCGGCGTGTTGTCGTCGAAACGCATCTCGTCGACGATTGGGGACGGTTCGTCATCAAGGTCTGCAATCAAGTCGACGTCGTCTTCAATAACAAATCGTAACGATCCGGTGTCACCAATCGGTTCTTCGACGGCCTCCGGTTCATCATTGCTGGTGTCGGTATAATCTTCGTCGAGAACGCGCCACTCGACGCCGGTATCTTCGATGCGAATATCAGAACCGGCCAGCTGATCGAGTGTCTTTAGAAGCGCCGCGCTTTGTTCGGCGGAAATAGATTGTGGTGGGGTGTCTGCCTTTAACTCAGCCGGCTCTTCCGGCATAAGTTCCGGCAATAGTTCATCGTTACCTGGCGCAGCTGCCGACAGTGGCGCCTCGGGCTTTTCTTCTGACAGGTGCTTGAGTGCGTTGAACGCCACACCACAACCGCCACAGCGAACCTTGCCCGCCGCTTGCTTCAGAACTTCTGCAGTAACACGAAACGCTACGTCGCATTCTGGGCACTGGGTGTACATCGCTCAGCCCTCGATCCTTCGACCGGTCAATCGCGCCCAGGTCTGTCCGCCTTGCTCCAGTTCGATTGCATCATCGAACTCGATCCAAGGACGGTAAGCCGTGAGCACTTCTCCAACCTGCTCGGAGAGTATGCCGGATAATGCCAGCAAACAACCGCTTTTGACGTGAGCGGCGATTTGCCCGGCAAGCTCAATTAATGGTCCGGCGAGAATGTTCGCGACGACGATATCGAATTCGCCAGTAATGGTATCGGCGTGCATCGTGACTGAGAGCAACTCGTCGACACCATTGCGTTTGGCATTTAGTTTGGTCGCGGTAACGGCTTGCAAGTCAATGTCCATGGCAACCGCGTTGCTACAACCAAGTTTGAGCGCTGCGATGGCGAGTACGCCGGAGCCACAGCCATAGTCCAGCATCGTCTTGTTTTGCAGTGCCAGTCCATCGAGCCATTCGAGGCACAGCGCCGTTGTCGCATGAGTGCCGGTGCCGAATGCCAGCCCCGGGTCGAGTTTGACGACGACCGCATCAGCGTCGCCGACGGTCGATTCGCCCGGCAGCACCCACAGGCGCTTGCCAAACTGCATCGGGCCGAAGTCTTTGAGCCACTCGCGCTCCCAGTCTCGATCTGCGAGCGTCGAAATATCGTGCGCCGGCAGCGTATCAATGCCAAACGCTATTTTGATGTCGTCCTGGAGCAAGTCCAGATCTGCCTCGGCCGAAAATAGACCGGTGATACGCATGTCATGCCACATCGGCGTCTCGCCCGGAGCGGGCTCGAGCACAGGGTTATCGCCCGCGTCAGTGAATGTTATTGACTGGGCACCGTGACGCGCGAAGACTTCTTCAACTCTGTCGGGATGCAGCGTTTCTAGATCCATGACAAATTGTCGCCAATCCATCGCGAGTAAGGTGTGTTCCCGATCACACTAGACCGAGACGTTTCTCCAGGTAATGAATATCGGTGCCACCCTGCTGGAAGGCGGCGTGCTGGAATATTTCCTGATGCAGCGGCACATTCGTCTTAATGCCTTCAATGACGATTTCGGCGAGCGCGTTCTTCATCCGTGCAATCGCAGCTTTGCGATTACTGCCGTGCGTGATGAGCTTGCCAATCATCGAGTCATAAAACGGTGGTACCGGATAGCCGCTATAGATATGACTATCGACGCGCACGCCTGGCCCCCCTGGCGGGTGGTAAAGAGTGATAAGGCCGGGCGAGGGCATGAAGGTTTTTGGATCTTCAGCATTGATGCGGCACTCGATCGCATGGCCCAGGAAATGAATGTCGCTCTGATTGAAGCTCAAGCGCTCGCCGGCGGCGACACTGAGTTGCTCGCGGACCAGGTCGATGCCCGTGATCATCTCGGTAACAGGGTGTTCCACCTGTAACCGGGTATTCATCTCAATGAAGTAGAACTCATCGTCCTGGTAGAGGAACTCGAACGTGCCCAAACTGCGATAGCCGATTTCCTGACAGGCTTTAACACAGCGCTCGCCGATGCGGTTCCTTTGTTCTTCAGTGATACCGGGCGCCGGTGCTTCTTCAATAACCTTCTGATGACGGCGCTGCATTGAGCAGTCGCGCTCGCCAAGATGTACAGCATTGCCATAATTATCCGCAATTATCTGAAACTCGACATGCCGTGGTCGCTCCAGGAATTTCTCCATATAGACGACATCATTATTGAACGCGGCGCGGGCTTCGGCCTTGGTAACCGTGATTGCGGCAATGAGCGATGCTTCGGCATGCACAACGCGCATGCCGCGACCGCCGCCGCCACCTGACGCTTTAATAATGATCGGGTAGCCGATTTCGCGAGCCATGCGCAGGTTTTCGTCAGCATCCTCACCGAGTGGACCATCCGAGCCGGGCACACAGGGAACGCCGGCCTCTTTCATTGCCCGAATGGCTGAAACCTTGTCGCCCATCAAGCGGATTGCACTCGCGGGTGGGCCAATAAAGGTAAAGCCGCTGGACTCCACCCGTTCGGCGAAGTCTGCGTTCTCCGATAGAAAACCGTAGCCAGGGTGTATGCCAACTGCATCCGTGACTTCGGCCGCGCTGATTATCGCCGGCATGTTGAGGTAGCTATCTACCGATTGCGCAGGGCCAATACAAACCGTCTCATCGGCAAGCAGCACATGCTTCAAATTGCTATCTGCCGTGGAGTGCACGGCAACGGTCTTGATGCCCATTTCGCGACAGGCACGTTGGATGCGCAGAGCAATCTCGCCGCGATTGGCTATTACGATTTTGTCGAGCATGTTATCGCCGCCCGCTTAGTCAGCATGCCGCTGATCGATAACGATCAAGGTTTGACCGTATTCGACGGCTTCGCCGTTTTGCACACGAATCGATTTCACAACACCGGACACTTCTGCTTCGATCTGATTCATCATCTTCATCGCTTCGATGATGCACAGGGTATCGCCTTCGTTGACGCGATCGCCCACCTGAACATAGGGTGCGGCGCCCGGCGATGATGCGGCATAGAACGTACCGACCATCGGTGCGGGAACGGCGAAGCCGACCTCTTCGGGCTCAACCGCTGGCGTGGGAATTGCCGCTGCCGGGGCCGCGACCGGTGCTGCAACCGCAACCGGAGCGGCAGCTGCCGGCGCATTTTGTGAGTAGCGACTGATGCGTACCGATTCCTCTCCCTCGGTAATCTCAATCTCGGCAATGCCAGATTCGTCCAATAGTTCGATCAGTTTTTTTACTTTTCTTATATCCATCACTCTTCCTCGGCATTCACGATGTGCTCAAGTGGCCGCAAACGTGTTGTTCCAATGTTCTTCGATGAACGGGGTGGGAACGGCAAGGTCGTCGAGACGCCGTGCTACAAAACCCTTGGTCGCACACGAGTCGAGCGGGCTCAGATTGGGGCCGTTAGCAAGTAGAAACCTGAACATTTTCTGCTAGTTTCAACCATTTTCCCGAAGATGGCCGCAATTCTAACCCTTTTTAGAGATGTTAGTGTAATTTATTATTACGCTGCGACTGTGACGGAGTATTCGGTGCACGACGAACTGTTGCGGCAGTCGCGGTCAATGAAGAGGACAGTGCTTAAGTCTTCAAAGGAAGTTGAGCGCCTGGCGGGCACTCTCCTTGCTGATCTCTCCGTTGTCGAGCATCGTCAGCACTTTGTGGATGTGCTCGAGGTGCGAATCCAATATTTCGCCGACGTGCGTATTGATCAGTTCTCCATCGGCCGCGACGATCATTGTGAACGGCATACCAATGAACTCGATGCCTGATGTCTCGGCTACCGCCATGGCGTCTTCTTGCCCCACCAGGATCGGGTAATTGAATTCTGCCTGTTCGGCATAGGCCGCTACCTGTTCAGGAAAGTCGACGGCAATGCCAATAATCTGAAAGCCATCGACGCCGTGCTCATCCTGGAAGGCCTTGAGCAGTGGAATTTCACGTCGGCACGGCGCACACCAGGTTGCCCAGAAATTCAGCAGGCGGTGTTTGCCCTCCCATTCTGCAAAGTCGCGCTCGGCACCGTCAATATCCGTAAGTTTGAATGCTGGATAAACGGGCCCACCGGCAGTCGCTTCGACGGGCGCCGGAGCTGGCTCGGTTTGCGCCACTTCGATAGGAATTCTGGCGGCATAAAACAACGCGCCGGCCATCAGCGCGACAAACGCGGTGGCGAGTATCAGGAATGATCGTTGCACGGACTGTCCTTTTACTTAGCTTGAGCAGACATCCTATCCGAGGACGCGAAGGCTTTCTGCAAATGTTCCGTGAAAGCTTCTGCCTTCATGTAGCCAACGACTTCGTAGCCGTGTCGCTGCTGGCCATCCGCGCCAAAGAAAATAATGGTCGGTGGCCCAAAGACCCCGAACCTGTTCAGCAAAGCCTGGTCGGCCTCATCATTATCCGTCACGTCCGCCTGCAGCAAGACCGAATTCGACAGAGCCGCCTGCACACCCGCATCCGTAAACGTGTATTCCTCCATCTCGATGCAGGACACACACCAGTCCGCATAAAAATCGAGCATGGAGGTCTTGCCTGCAGCTGCCGCAGCGGCTATTTCGCGGTCGAGGTCATCGACGGTCTTGATGCGTTGAAATTCGAGGTGCTGGTCCTCGGCGACCATCACGCCATCACCGAAACTGACCGTTGCGAGGGGCTTGAGAGGATTACTACCGCCGGTCAGTGAGCCAAGAAACAACAGCAGGCCATACAGAATTGCGAGCAGGCCAAAACCCTTGCCAAGTTTCTGTACCGCGCTTGATTCGGTCGTCAGCGTTGTTAATCCGCCCATGAAGACACCAGCCATGAATACGAGTACGGCCCACAATGCGAGCGTGATGCCACCCGGCAGGATGCGTGACAACATCCAGATCGCGAGCCCGAGCATCATGAAACCGAAGGCGTTCTTGACTGCGATCATCCAGGCGCCCGCCTTGGGCAGGAATTTGCCTTGCGCGGCGCCAACCGCTAATAGCGGCGCACCCATGCCGAGGCTCATCGCGAACAAGGCCGTGCCACCGCGCAAGTAATCGCCGGTCTGTGCCATTACGGCCAGAGCTGCGACGAGCGCAGGTGCGACACACGCCGTGACGATCAATGACGACAAAGCGCCCATGACGAATGCACCGACAACTGTGCCGCTTTTCTGACTATTGCTGATACCGGCGAGCTTGCTTTGAATGCCACTGGGCATTTGCAGGTCGTAACCGCCGAACATCGCAATCGCGAGCGCCACAAACATGGCGGCAAATACCGTCAACACCCAGGGTTGATTAAATGCGGCTTGAACTTGTGCACCCGCTGCGACCGCAATGATGCCTGCGGCGGTGTATACGATCGCCATACCCATGACATAACTCAGTGCGAGGATAAAGCCACGGGTCGAACTCGTGTTATCGCCTTCGCCGGCGATAATGGATGTCAGGATCGGGATCATCGGAAGCACGCACGGCGTGAACGCCAATAGCAGCCCGAGGCCGAAAAACGTCGCAATGACGCCCCATATATTGCCCTCGACAATTACTTTGGCGAGCTTGCCCTGTTCCGAGACCATTGGAGCGTCACGTTCCGGCAACGCGGCGACATCCGTAATGGCCGTTGCTGCGGGTATCGATGTGCTGACAACGCGTGTGGTCGGCGGGTAACACAGACCACCCTCAGCGCAACCCTGGAAGCTGACTTCAAGCTTAAGCTGCATGGCTTCCGGTGTGGCGCGGGCCAGCGGCAATGTTGCGAAGACGTTGTCGTAATACACTTCGGACTCGCCGAAAAACTCGTCGAACTTTAATGTACCCACGGGCAGCTGCAATTTGCCCAGTTGGACGTTCTCCGAAACAGCCTTGACCGAGATCTTGTCCTTATACAGGTAGTAACCGGGAGTAACCTCAAAGGTCACTTCAACCGTGCTGCCGTCGACTGGGATCAATATCGGTTTGAATGCCTGGTCGACTGGCACGAATTCGCTGCCACCGAGACCCCCGAGGCTGCCCAGGTCGAGTTTGGGTTGGCTTGCCGCGGGCTGCCGCAGCTTGACCTCTTCAGCCCAGCTCTGCGGTGGGTAGCAGAGTCCGCCGTCCCAGCAGCCCTGACTCTTGATAACGAACTGCATCGTCGCGGGTCGGTCGCCAGCGATCGTGTAGGGGACGCTGACATAGAAGCGATCCCGATAAACCTGCTGCTTGCCGAAGTACTCGTCCTCGTGATCAAGGCCCTCGGGCATTTCTGCGTCGCCCAGCGTGATGCCGTCCGTATTGCTCTCGAAGCTCAGCTTGTTGCGATACAGGTAGTAGCCGTCCTCGATCTCCCAGTCGACCTCGATCGCCTCTCCGCTGTCAGCCACGACATAGCGATACACCAGTTCCGGCCGTTGCGGCTGATTATTCTGGGCAGCGGCGGGGAGGCCGACAAACAGCGCCAAAAGGGCGGTCAAGGCATAACGAGTCATAGTCATTGGTGGGGAATTGCCGAGGAAAAGTTCCTGAGAGACGCGCAGCTTAACCGCTTGTTTTGGGGCTGTCACAGACGCAGTTCGATTTTTTACACAATTCGCGGGGCTAAACGCTTGAAATTTGGAGCGCCATACCTATTATTAGCACTCCTTACGACTGAGTGCTAATTACGCGAAGTCGAAAAACCGCCAAAAGTCGGTTATTTATCAATAATTTACAGGAGATATGCCCCATGAAGATGCGTCCGCTTCATGATCGAGTCATCGTAAAGCGCATGGAAGAAGAGCGCACATCGCCCGGCGGAATCGTAATTCCAGATGCCGCAACCGAGAAACCCATCAAGGGAGAGGTTGTCGCTGTCGGTAACGGCAAGATCCTCGATTCCGGTGAGGTTCGTGCTCTCGACGTCAAAGCTGGCGACACCGTGTTGTTCGGCAAGTACGCCGGCACCGAGGTCAAAGTCGATGGCGAAGAGCTGCTGGTGATGAAAGAAGACGACATCATGGCAGTCGTTGAAGGCTAAATGCCTGATAGCTGCGTTAATGAATTCACTTATTGGAATGCGGCTGGAGCCGCTGCCCAGGAATAACAGAGGAAATAGAAATGGCTGCTAAAGAAGTACGTTTTAGCGACGACGCGCGCCAAAAGATGTTCGCAGGCGTGAACGTCCTGGCTAACGCCGTCAAAATAACGTTGGGACCGAAAGGCCGCAACGTAGTGCTCGACAAGAGCTTCGGCGCACCGACGGTCACCAAAGATGGTGTCTCGGTTGCCAAGGAAATCGAACTCGAAGACAAATTCGAGAATATGGGCGCGCAGATGGTGAAGGAAGTTGCTTCCCAGACATCTGATGTCGCTGGTGACGGCACGACAACGGCCACGGTGCTTGCACAGGCTATCCTGCGCGAAGGCCTGAAGTCAGTTGCCGCCGGCATGAACCCGATGGATCTGAAGCGTGGCATCGACAAAGCGTCGGCTGCTATCGTTGAAGAGCTGCAGAAGATGTCAAAACCTTGCGAAGATGAGAAAGCAATCGCGCAGGTCGGCAGCATTTCCGCAAACTCGGATACCGAGGTTGGTGAGATCATCTCTGAAGCCATGCAGAAAGTGGGTAAAGAGGGCGTTATCACGGTTGAAGAAGGTTCCGGTCTTGCAAACGAACTCGACGTTGTTGAGGGAATGCAGTTCGATCGCGGTTACCTCTCTCCGTACTTCATCAATGATGCGCAAAGCCAGCAGGTTGAGCACGAAAATCCATTAATTCTGCTGTACGACAAGAAAATCTCGAACATCCGTGATTTGCTGCCGGTTCTCGAAAGCGTTGCCAAAGCCGGTCGTCCGCTGGTTATTGTTTCAGAAGACGTTGAAGGCGAAGCACTTGCCACATTGGTTGTGAACAACATCCGCGGTATCGTCAAGGTTGCTGCTGTGAAAGCACCAGGCTTCGGCGACCGTCGCAAAGCCATGTTGCAGGACATCGCAGTTCTGACTGGCGGCCAGGTGATTTCCGAGGAAGTCGGTTTATCCCTCGAGAAGACGACGCTCGATGACCTGGGCGAGGCGAAGAAAATTCAAATCACCAAGGAAAACACGACGATTATCGATGGCGCGGGTCGCAGCGAAGATATTCAGGGTCGCGTTGAGCAGATCAACCGCGAGATTGAAGATTCTTCGTCAGACTACGATAAAGAGAAGCTGCAAGAACGTGTTGCCAAGCTCTCTGGCGGTGTTGCTGTCATCAAAGTCGGCGCTGCAACCGAAGTCGAGATGAAGGAAAAGAAGGCGCGCGTCGAGGATGCGCTGCACTCAACGCGTGCGGCCGTCGAAGAGGGCGTTGTACCGGGTGGTGGTGTTGCGTTGATTCGCGCCGTTACAGCAATCAAAAAGCTCGTAGGCGATAACGATGACCAGAACGTTGGTATTGGTATCCTGAAGCGGGCTGTTGAAGAGCCTCTGCGCCAGATCGTGCGCAATGCTGGCGGTGACGCAAGTGTGGTTCTGAATGCGGTTGCTCTGGGCAAGGGTAATTACGGCTACAACGCTGCGACTGGCGAGTACGTCGATATGATCGAAGCCGGTATCCTGGATCCGACCAAGGTTACGCGTCACGCACTGCAAAATGCAGCCTCTGTTTCAGGTCTGTTACTGACGACCGAAGCAATGGTTGCAGATGCGCCGCAAGACGATGCCGGTCATGCGTCAATGCCTGACATGAGCGGTATGGGCGGTATGGGTGGCATGGGCGGCATGATGTAGTTCAGCCTGTCGCGCAGTCCTAAAAGGCCCGCTTTATGCGGGCCTTTTTTTGCTTTCGAATCACGATGATCAAGTCTGTACTTGTACGAATTCAGAAGCGGAGCAGTTGTTGAAACAATTGCTCCGCGGTGAAATGGGACCGAGGAAAACGTGCGCAGAGCTGCTCACATGGAGGTGGTGGAGCACCTCTATTGGGCGCAGCTGTATGCGGGCCGGCTACTCGTCAACATTTCAAAATCCCGCACTACGTCCGCTTCGTCGACGACTTTCCAATGACTGTTACAGGCAAAGTTCAAAAATTCTTATTGCGCGAGCAACTGACCAAAGACCTCGGGCAAAATTTCAGAACATCACAACCTATGGGAGCAACGCGATGAACGCATCCGCATTTCGTTTCTGTGATGATCTTGGTCCCAAGACCATCCTGCATATTTACCAACCCACTATCGGTTTGAAGGCAATCGCTGTGGTGGACAACGTCGCCGCTGGTCCGGCGATCGGCGGCGTCCGCATGCTTCCCGATGTATCGCTCGAAGAGTGTTTTCGCCTGGCCCGAGGGATGACGCTCAAGAACGCGGCGGCAGGACTGCCGCACGGCGGCGGCAAGTCAGTGATCTTCGCCGACCCGAGAATGGGTGAAAGGCAAAAAGAAGAGCTTATGCGCGCATTCGCGCAGGCACTAATGCCGCTTAGCGACTACATTCCCGGTCCTGACATGGGAACCAACGAAGCAGCGATGGCCTGGGTTAAAGACGAGGGCAAGCCTTGTGCAGGACTGCCCAAGGAGCTTGGCGGCATTCCGCTCGATGAAATCGGTGCAACGGCCTATGGCGTTGTCGCCAGTGCTGACGTGGCTAAAGACCATCTCAACATGTCACTTGAGGGTGCGCGTGTCGCGATGCAGGGATTTGGTGCTGTTGGCAAGCACGCGGCGCGTTTCTTTGCAGAACGGGGTGCGACGCTGGTTGCCGCGGCGGACTACAGCGGTGCGGTTCATGATGCCCGCGGACTGGATGTTGCCGCTTTGAGCGAGCATGTTGATGCCGGTGGTCGCATTGCCGATTTCGAAGGCGGTGAGCGGCTGCAACGCGATGCTATCGTCGGCGTCGATTGCGACATTCTCGTACCGGCGGCGCGCCCGGACGTAATTCGCGCCGATAACCAGGCCACGGTCAAGGCAAAATTGATTGTTCCTGGCGCCAACATCGGCATTACCGAAAAAGCGGAGGCCATGCTGCACAAACGCGGCGTCTTCTGTGTGCCGGACTTTATTGCCAATGCCGGCGGCGTTATCTGCGCGGCGGTCGAATACAGCGGTGGTTCTGAGGCGCAGGTGTTCCCGATCATTGATGAGAAGATACGTGGCAATACGGCAGAGATGCTGGAGCGCATGCAGCTTGGACGAATGTTACCGCGCGAGGCAGCTGTTGCGATGGCACGAGAGCGTGTCGGAGCAGCCATGCGCTATCAGCGTTTCAACTCCGGTCACCATTTGAAGACGTCGCGAAGCGAGTTCGCTATACGTGCTGTTAGTTAATACCTGTATCGCAATGTCGTCAATTCGGGATATCCCTGATATTGCGTCTGGCGAATAGGGCATATATCTAGTGAGCTGGCGGAAGTTTGCCAGTGTACGAACGGGAAGGAGGTGAATCACATGTCAAAGCTACATAAATTCGAGCCTGCGAAACGGGCTATTGACGTAAAACGGATCGCGCCTCTCACCCACAGCATGGAGGAGTTCTTTGAGGACTTCCCACCACGCCGCTGGATGGAGACGTTTGAGCCTCTTGGTTTTAAGTGGCCAGTAGGAATCGACTTCGAGCGGAGCTTCCGCGTCGATATCCTTGACCGCGACAAAGAGCTCATAGTCCGAGCGGAACTGCCTGGCGTCGAGAAAGACGATGTCGAGGTCACAATCTCTGGCGACCGCCTGATGATTGAGGCTGAGAGGGAGTTTGAGGAAGAAGAAGAGAAAGAGACGTTCTATCGCCATGAACTCGGTTACGGCGAGCTCATGCGCACGGTCGCTCTGCCAGTCGGTGTCGATGTAGAACACATCACAGCCGAACTGAAAGACGGCATCCTGAGCGTCGTTCTTCCGAAAATCCAGGCGGCGGAACGTCACACTGTGAAGGTTGCCTAAAAAACGCTAACGCATGTGTGACACAGCCGGGGCGACTGCGAGCCGCCCCGGTTTTTTTTGGCCATGGATGTGCGCGAGCGGCGTCTCAATGGCTCTTGTTTG
>Ga0316191_10003577_pt1 | contig 11514 bp, 11 predicted proteins | sample Eddworburr2cm_MG_FD_204928 | JGI IMG/M metagenome (GOLD analysis project Ga0316191, IMG submission 204928) | Coastal sediment microbial communities from Maine, United States - Eddy worm burrow 2 cm | ecosystem: Environmental > Aquatic > Marine > Coastal > Sediment | place: USA: Maine... | reverse complement strand
TGCTTCGTAGTGGAAAAAACAGAGCGTACCGATTCAGGGTCAAATGCCTCGACGAGCTCATGGGCGCGCTCACGCAAGCGGTTGCAATCTCGCAACGAAACGAAATCCTCGACGATGATCACGCCGGCCGTTTTGAACGCTGCGACCATATCATCGGTGAGTCCGCCGTCAGGCGGCGCTTCATAAGCAGGTATTGAATCGAAATTGTCGGGGTTCTGAGTCATTGGGCACAACCTTAGAGTACGGCAACCGATCAGACAAGTTAGACAATGCGCTATACTTCGCGCCATTCGGACCCGAGGCAAATAACGGTCCATCAGCCACACCGAAACCTTTCCCAAAGGAAACAACAATGATCAATAAAGGGATCAAGGGGCTTTTATATACATCCGTGTCTTTGGCGCTGGCAGTTTCACCAGCCGCAATCGCACAGAATGGTGACGATGCCCTGATCGAAGAAATAATGGTAACCGCAACTAAACGCGAAGCGAGCATCTACGAAGTTCCAATCGCCGTCAGTGCCTTCCGGGGCGAGGATCTCGCCAAGCAGGGCATCGTAGATATCGTCGATGTCGGCAAGTTTGTGCCCAACCTGAATATCACTCAGTTCTCGGCGGGCCACAACTCATCGGCGAACCCGTTTATCCGCGGCATCGGCCTGCAGGATCACCTGATCACCACGGATCCGGGCGTCAGCGTTTATGTCGACGGTGTATACCTCGGCAGGCAGGTGGGCCAGAACTGGAACTTGTCAAACCTCGAGCGTGTCGAGGTGCTGCGTGGTCCGCAAGGCACGCTGTACGGCCGAAACTCAATTGGCGGCGCTATCAACATCATCACCAAAACCCCTGGCATTGATCCGGGTGCGAAAGTCAGCGTCGAAATCGGCACTCGCGGTCGTCTCAATGGTGACTTCTACGGCGACATGGCCTTGTCCGACGAGCTCGCGGTTTCGGTTACCGGCGGTTACAAGAGCCGCGACGGCATCGGCGACTTCCTGAACCTGCCGAATGCCGGCGTAGAGGTCGGCGAGATGAAAGAAGTCTATGCGCGCCTGGCGATGCGCTACGAGCCGAACGATGATTTCTCCCTCGTCATCACGGCCGACGCCAATGACGGCGAAGGTGGCTTGCGCCCTTACAACACGCTGATCGACGAACTCGGCGCCAACTGTCGCGCGACCGAGCCCGACCCGACGGTATGCCTCTCCGCCAATGGTGGTCCGAACGGTGCCGTCTACGACGCCGGCTATCGGAACTCCGATCTGGCGTCGGACCCTTACGATAACAACACAGGCCAGGCAAGCCAGGCAATCGTCACCAACGAAGCCTGGGGCATTTCGGTCACGGCCGACTATGCTTTCAGCGACTCGCTGGCGACAAAAGTCATTGCGAGCCACCGTTCCTCGGAATACAAGTCCGGTCTCGATGATGACGGCTTTATCGATGATTACCTGTCTTTCCCCGAGACCGGTGACGCCGATCAGACCTCATTCGAAGTACAATTGAACGGCGGCATGGGCGACTGGGACTTCGTGTCCGGCTTTTACTACTTCAAGGAAGATGGCGGCAATATTCAGGATCCGACGACATTTCAGACCTTCCCGGGATTCTTCATCCTGGAGCAGGAGGTCACGAGCATCGCCGCATTCGGCAACGTCGGCTACAACGTCTCTGACGACTTCCGCATTTCAGGCGGTCTGCGCGTCACCAACGATGAGAAGGATGTCGTTGCAAACGTCAGCACCGGTTTCTTCGGTGCATCCAAAGACTTCGATGAAGTCAGTTGGGAACTTGCTGCCAATTACACGCTGAGCGGCGGTATGAACGTCTATGGTGCGATCCAGAACGGCTACCAGTCCGGACAGTTCCCCGCGCGACCGTACTGCCTGTTCGGTGGAACCGTGGACGGCTGCCTTGAGGCCAGCGACAACATCACGGCAATCAACTACGAGATCGGCATCAAAGGCCAGCCATTCGAGCGCTTACAGATGAGTGCGGCGGTGTTCTTCACGCAGTATGACGATCTGCCCTACCAGGTGAGCGAGACCTCCGGTGCTGGTTTCAATACCTTTAATCGCATCGTCGAGCAGGAGTCGTTCGGTTTCGAGTGGGAAAGCACGATGTACCTGAGCGATACATTCCTGTTCCACGCCACATTGGGTTATATCGACGTGGATGTAGACGAGGAGAACGGCGTTAAACCGGTAGCTCCTCTCACTCCGGAATTGACATTCTCGATCAGTCCTGAAATGCGTGTTCCGATGAACGGTGGCGGTGAAGTCGTACTGCGCGCTGACTACTCTTACCGCGACGATATGTACGGCGAGCCGAGTTCGGAACCGGGCCGATTCACCGAGATCGACAGCCGCAGCCTGATCAACTTCGACATCTCCTACCATTCGGCGGATGAGAGCTGGTCGGCGTCTCTATATGGTCGCAACGTCACGGACGAGGAATATGACAATGCACGCCTGAACACGGGCGATTACGTGCTCGTGATGCTGAACAATGACGCCAGCGAATTCGGCGTACGTTTGACCAGTCGCTTCTGATCACAAGCATTCATGAGAAGCACAAAGAGCCGGCCTTGCGCCGGCTCTTTTTTTGCCGGGAATCTGAAAAATGTGGTGCTACAATAGCTCCCCACAGGTGGATTTATGACAACAATAAAATACTGTTTTATAAGCTTTTTTCTGTTTTTTTCGCTAGTCGCCTGCACCCCCGTGGAAGAGACCGGCGAAGCCGCCGTTACCGCAGATGACGATCGCATCGACCTGATCATAAAAGGCGATCATATCGTCAGCATGGATGCGGCAGGCACGATCATCGAGGACGGCGCTATCGCTGTCGATGACGGCGTGATCGTTGCGATCGGGGGCGCGGCTGACATCGAGGCAAAATATTCCGCGGTTAACACCCTGAACGGCGAAAATCGCGTCGTCATGCCGGGTCTCGTAAATGCGCATACGCATGCAGCGATGACGTTGCTTCGCGGCGTTGCCGACGACCTGGCCCTGATGGAATGGTTGCAGAACTACATTTTCCCGGCCGAAGTGGAATTCGTTGACGCCGAGTTCGTGCGCATTGGCACGGAACTCGCGTGCTGGGAGATGATTCGCGGTGGTACGACGACGATTGTCGACATGTACTACTACCCCGACACGATCGCCGAGGTAATCGACAGCTGCGGTCTGCGCGCGCTGATCTCGGCAACCGTGATCGACCAACGCAGCCCCGACGCTGAAGGTGCTGATGATTCGATCGCGAAAGGTTCCGGTTTCATCGAACGCTGGCTCGGCAGGAACAGCCGCATTACGCCGATATTCGGGCCGCATGCGAACTACACATTGGATGCAGAACAGTTGCAGGCAACCCGTGAAGCCGCGCTGAAGTACGGTGTGCCAATCAGCATCCACGTATCCGAGTCACAGTTCGAGGTGCAGAATTCGCAAAACCTGTATGGCATGCCGAGTATTGAAATGCTCGAATCGATCGACTTTTTTGACGGCCCGACAATCGCCGCACACGTGATCTGGCCGACCGAGCAGGAGATACCGATACTTGCCGAGCGCAAGGTTGGCGTAATTCACAATCCGACGTCGAACATGAAACTGGCGTCCGGCATCGCGCCGATTGCCGAGATGCTCGATGCAGGTGTGCGAGTCGGCCTGGGCACTGACGGCGCGGCCAGTAACAATGATCTCGACATGTGGGAAGAAATGCGCCTTGCCGCGTTTCTGCAAAAAATAGGCCTCATGGATCCTGAGGCCTTGCCCGCCACGGCTGTGCTACGCATGGCGACCAGCGGGGGCGCCGAGGCGATTGGTCTCGGCGACGAGATTGGATCACTCGAGGTCGGCAAACGTGCGGATATCATCCAGGTTGCATTCGATGATGTGCACCATATTCCAACCTTCGACGTGGTATCACATCTCGTCTATGTCAGCGATGAACAGGACGTTGCCTCGGTTGTTGTGGATGGCAAGATTCTTATGCGGGACGGCGAGTTGCTCACCATTGATACCGCCCGCGTTGCATCGGAGGCAAAGGCACTTGCCGCGAGAATCCAGGCCGCACTGGCTGAGCGAAACCAAAAACAATAGGGAGAGATTTCATGACCATTGAAAGTATCCTCGCACTGCTGGTCATTGGCGCCATTGCAGGCTGGCTTGCCGGCAAACTCATCAAGGGTGGCGGCTTTGGCCTGTCGGGCAATATCGTCGTTGGCATTATCGGCGCAATCATCGGCCAGATGGTTTTCAACCTGTTGGGTATTATTGCCAGTACCTTGCTCGGCACGATCATCATGGCCACGATTGGCGCGTCGATACTGTTGTTCATCGTCGGTCTTTTCAAGAAATAGAAGCGCGGCATGACGGCGATCCAGGATCTGCTGCCTCACAATCACTGCTACGGCTGTGGTGCCGACAATGACAAGGGCATGCAAATCAAGAGCCACTGGCACGGCGATGAGTGCGTCTGCACATATACGCCGAGGTCGGAACAGTGCGCAGGCCCGGAGAAGTATGTCTACGGCGGCACGATCGCCAGCCTGATCGACTGCCACAGCGTCGGTACAGCGCTGTCCAACTACTATCTGCAGGAAGGCCGTGGCATCGGTGAGGCGCCGGAGATCTGGTGTGTCACCGGCAGGTTGACCGTCAACTACCTGGCGCCGACGCCGATGGGGCGCGACATCACGCTGAGCGCCACGATCGAGGAATGCGGGGAAAGAAAGACAATCGTCAAGTGCCGCGTCTTTTCGGGCGACGAGCAAACTGCCGAAGGCGAAGTGATCGCCGTGCGCGTTCCCAATTCCTGGAAGGATTAGATAAAGCTGGTGCCGTAGTCCATCGGAGTCAGACCGAAATGTTTGGCAAGACTTTGGCCAATATCAGCGAAGCTTTCACGCCGCCCGAGTGAACCGGGCTTGAGTCCCGCGCCATACGCCAGCACAGGAATATGCTCGCGCGTATGGTCGCTGCCGTGCCACGTCGGATCGCAGCCATGATCAGCACACAGGATCAGCAGGTCGTCTTTTCGCAGGAGCTCGATCAATTCCGGTAGCCGCCTGTCGAAATACTCGAGCGCGGCAGCGTAACCTTCGACGTCGCGGCGATGGCCATAGAGCATGTCGAAGTCGACAAAGTTGGTGAAAATGATCGAGTCATCGCCGGCCGTGTTCATTTCACTGAGCGTGGCATCGAATAACGCCTCGTTGCCGCTGGCTTTGACCTTTCGTGTTATGCCCTGATGTGCATAGATATCGGCGATCTTGCCGATACTGATAACGTCCCCGCCCTTATCCACGAGCTTGTCGAGCACCGTGGGCGCATGTGGCGGCGTGGTCAGGTCCCGCCGGTTTCCGGTACGGACATAGCTGTCCGGCCCGTCGCCAATAAAAGGCCGTGCGATGACACGTCCGATGTTGTACTCGTCCACGAGCTCGCGCGCGATCTCGCTGAGCTCATAAAGCCTTTGCAGGCCGAATGCCTCTTCATGACACGCAATCTGAAACACGCTATCAGCAGACGTATACACAATCGGCTTGCCGGTCCGCACATGTTCATCGCCGAGTTCTGCGATGATGGTCGTTCCGGAGGCGTGGCAGTTGCCCAGCACGCCCGGCAGGCCCGCCCGCTCGATCAGTTTGTCGAGCAATTCCGGCGGAAACGTATCAGTCCTGTCCGAAAAATATCCCCAGTCGAACAGGACAGGGACGCCAGCGATTTCCCAGTGGCCACTCGGCGTATCCTTGCCACTCGACAGCTCCGCTGCATGACCGTAGGCGCCGATGATCTCGACGTCGGTGTCGGCGCCGGCCGCAAACTCACCCGTACTCTCCTGCCCCGCATGGAACAGCCCGAGTCTTGCCAGGTTCGGCAACTGCAACGGCCTGCCCGCTTCCGCTCGAACACGCGCGATGCTGCCGAACGTGTCGGCGCCAACATCGCCAAACTTGTCGGCATCCGCCGTCGCGCCGATGCCGAATGAATCAAGTACGAGAATGATTGCTCTTGCCATATCAGCCCAAGTCTAACCCGTAGTAGGACTCTATCCCACCGAGTTCCGGGCCTACTGCCACGAACTCCCAGCCCAATGCTCTACAGGCATCGCGGTCCCAGGGCCCATCACCGCAGTAGGTCACGCAGTCAAAGTGATTACCCAGCCGGGCCAGCGCGAGTTCCATGATAGATGTTCGCTCGTGGTGATCGTTCGACGTGGCGAGTGGGAAATCCGAATAATCCAGGCCGGCCGACTGGAGTTTCAGTTCCGCACTCTCGCGCCAACCGCCTGTAGCGATCGCGACTGCATGCGTCGCGGATGCCCGTAATGAGTTTAGAAAGTCGCTTGCGCCAGGGATTTCCACGAACGGCCCGTGTTCCTCAACGTGGCTACGCAGCAAGTCAACGAAGTGTGACTTGATCTCGTGCAGGGGCTCCTGCTCCACGGGAATTTCGTTGTCGGCGACTATCTGATAGAGGATCCCGGTATCGGTTACGTAATCGTACGCGTGCAAAGACGGGCGCAGCTGCACTTCTCCCAACACCCGCCGCACAGCCTCTCTGTAAAGGGCATCGTCGACCGCCGCCGAATGTAGCAACGTTCCGTCAATATCGAAGATTACCGCGTGCACTTTGTAGCTTTACCGCCTAGTGAATCCGGAGCCCAAAAAAACCGATGATTACAGAGAGTATCCAGAGAAGGGATGCCGGGACAAGTAGTATGCCGGCGAGAATCCGCACGTATTTCCTGCTATTCCGGGTCAGGAAAAGCAGGCCTGCAAACAAGGCCCAGAACGTCGCTGGAAACAGGATGTAGAACCAGATGTTCTGGTACGGCGAAAACTCGAGGAGGGCCCGGTATGTCCATGAGGCAACACTCAGCAAGGCGCTCAGGACCGCTGTCGCCAGGACGATTTGTGCGCCGGTCGGCCGTTTTCGTTTTGTCAGTGGTGCCTCGACATTGCTCATGGGAACTCAAAGTGCCCGATAGCAGGCACTATGTCCAAGAAACCACTACAGGCCGATTTCGCGCCTGACCTTCTCCTCGGCCTTTTTCAGGTCCGACTCGAGGTTGTCCAACTCTTTCCGCAGAGGGTTTGTCAGCACCGCCGCCTCCGCCTTCAGGTCGATTTCCGGCACGACCGCGACAATATTGAGTGGTACTTCTGCAGCCGGTTGCTGTGGCGCCTGCCAGTTCATGATCGCAATCACGGCAACTGCAGCCGCTATGCCCGTAATCGTGCTCGCCCACCAGAACATCGGCGGCCTTGCAGGCGTGACAGGACGTTGGCTTGCCAGCTCCGGCGTTACCGCCAGCAGCGACGCCTCAATACGGCGATCCAGCTCATCGGAGACGTTAACGTCAATACGTGCTGCGTCATCACGCAGCCTCTCGGCCAGCTTATCCATAGGCTTCACTTTGGTTGGGGACATCACTCAAATTCGACTCGAGCGTGCGCCGTCCTCTCATCAGGTTTACTTTGGTCCACGATGCGGACCGGTCAAGCGTTTTTGAAATGTCGTTGACTGACATATCTTCTGCGTACCGCAACCACATCGCTGCGAATACGTCATCGTTCAACAATTGCCGGGCGTTGATCCAGAGGTTTTCGGTCTCCGAGTCAGCTATGCACTGCAACAGAGGGTCGTTTTCTTCATCCCGCAACTCACCAACCTCCACCAGGTCGGGCCCACGCGATTTGGCTGCATTGCGGATTGCTATGCGATACAACCAGGTGCTGAAGCGCCAGCGCGGATCGTAGGAATGCAGGTAACGAAATGCCGCAATCAGCGTATCCTGCAACACATCCTCTGCGTCAGCGTAGCTCGGACAACGCGTCAACAGGAAGCGCAGCAAGCGCTCCCTGTATAGCCGCGCGAGGTCGCAAAACGCTTCCGCAGACCCCGCCTTCGCGGCCGCAATCAGTTGTAGTTCATCAGTCACTTAGGGTCTTAACAACGAGTTCCGGGGCGAGCGCAAGGGATATGCTCAGGCTGTTGCCTCTGGCCTCCACTTTCGTGCCCTGCAACATGGCGACAACCTCGGCATCCATTTCATCATTGAATGCCACCAGGCTGATGAGGCCACGCACAACGCTCGCCAGCGATTCGGCCATCTCCGGTTCCGTAGTAATGAGTTTCGCTTCGAGAGCCAGTTTGTTGGCGGCAGCGGCCATCATGAACGCTACCTGCTCGGTGTTGCGCAGGATGTTCGAATCCCATCCCGAGTCCCCGTCATCGGCAAATGCGGCCGAATTCATCCCAGCCTGCAGCATGGTCTTTTCGGCAGACAGAACAAGCAGTGCGCCTTTGTGGCTGCCGCTGCCGGCAACTTTAGCGCCATTCGCAAGCATCGATTTCATCTGCTCTTCGCTGCCGGTAACCAACACCTTGTTCTTCAGTGCGAGACTTACCCAAGCCTCATCCTCAAGCTGCTCGAGGTCGATCTCAATATCACCGTTGCCGTAGCTCACGTCCTCGCCTTCTTCGGAGCCGGCGAAGTGATAATAGGTTTTTCCAGACGCCTTCAGCGGCGAGAGATCACCGCCAGCAGCGATAAACGTCATGATCTTGTCTTTCGTTTCCTGGCTGATATTGCCCTCGAACAACAGGACGGGCCCCTGACCTTCCATCGAGAACGCAGTCAGGCGGTCAAGCTCCTTGTCGAGATCGACACCGGCTTCCTCCTTAATCTCCGAGAGCGCTTCTATCTGTAACCAGTCATACACTTCCCTGCCCGGACCCTTCTCACGCATCTGCTCGAGATCAAGATGGAAATACCAGACCGCTGACTCCGGAATGTCGCCACTGGCCGCCGCAACTGTCGGCACAGCCAGGAGCAGCCCAACAATCAGAATTCTCAAATAACGCATCAACTCACCCTCATTTGGTTTCCTGTGTGCTTATAGGGCTCGTCGACCGGATTGGTTACATTTCCGGGCTCATTTATTGCTGCTGGTCAGCCTGCTCACGCCAAATGTCAGCACCATACCCGCGATAAAGCCCGGGATTGCCTCGTACAGTCCATGGAAATTGTCCTTGAAGAACATGAGCCAGACGACGCTCGTGATGAACCCGCCCGACATGCCGCACAGCACGCCAAGCCAGGTTATGCGCTTGTAGTAGAGGATACCGATAATCACGGGACCGAATGCCGATCCCAGGCCGGACCACGAAGCGAGGACGAAATGGTAGATGACCCGAGGCTCCTGGACACCCAGCACGACCGCTACGACGCCCACGGCGACCGTGAACGCCTTGCCGTAGTTGGACAGTCGCTCATCGCTCTCGGTACTTCCCATGATCTTCTGGTAGGTATCCCGGACGAAAGCTGACGATGCCAGCAGCAACAGCGAGTCGACCGTGGACATGATGGCCGACAACACGACAACGAGCAGCATGCCGGCAATAACCGGTGGGAACAGGTTGCTCGAGAGCACCGGGAAGATCGTTTCATGGTCCTCGAGTCCCGGGAACAACGCGCGCCCAGCCACGCCGGCTGTTACGGCGCCCGCCGTGAAGATCAGCATCACGAATACCGACATGATGCGCGCCTTGAGGATTTCACCATCATCGCGCGCTGACATGAATCGAATGAGAAGTTGCGGAACACCGAGAAACGGCAGGCCCACGGCGACCAGGCTCGCAATGCCGATCCAGACCGGCCCATCAGCGATCGCAAACATATTGAGCAGATTCGGGTCCTGTTGCATCAGAGACTCCTCGACACTGCCCCAGCCTCCGGATGCAATGATCGCCGCCGCCGGCACCGCGATCAGTCCCAGCAACATGAGTACACCCTGCACGACGTCCGTGTAAGAGACCGCCTTGTAACCACCAACGAAGGTATAGCCAATGATAAAGACTGATCCAACGACCACGCCGGTCGCGTAATCCATACCGAGGAAGCTCGAAAACGCTTTGCCTGTGGCCACCATCTGGGCGGTCACATAGGTCGTCACCATGACGACGATAATCAGGACGGCGACGAGGCGAATCAGGTGCCATTTATCCTGGAATTTTGCCGTCAATATGTCGGGAACAGTGATCGAATCCGTCTCATCGCCGAGTGCTTTCAGACGTCTTGAGACCAGCCACCACGATGCCGCTATGCCGAGGATTTCACCCACGACAACCCAGTAGGCCTGCACGCCAACCAGGTAGCCCATACCCGACAGGCCGAGCAGCAGCCAGCCACTTTCTCCAGTGGCGTTGGTGCTGAAGGCAACGACCCAGAACGGCAGCTTTTTCCCCGCAAGGTAGAACCCCGAAAGCGTGTGCGTCTCCCGGCGACTCCAGATGGCAAGTGCCGCGAGAATTCCGAGGTAGACAATAAGAACGGTGACGGTTGTGGACATTGATATCGACCTATTCTGAGTACGAGCCTATGGGGGAGCCAGGCGGCAATGTCGCGGGAACCAGTGATTCCAGCGCTGCGGGATCATCTTGCAGCCGATCTATTTCGTGACGAGCAAATGCATAGTGCGCGCGCATGGCCTGGTCGCGCGGCGAACGTCTTGCGAGCCAGTCATCAAGTGCCTGCACTGCAGCGAGGGAGCGCGCCTGAACATTGTTGTCAGCCGTTGCGTCAGACGCCAGATCCAATAATCCGTACAGCACCTGCAAGCTGGCCTGGCGCGCTATGACGGCATCGATACCCGTGCTTGCATCGGCGTACCACGTTGCGGCAAGCAAACCGTTGATGATCGCGTCAAAACCCGGTGCGCCGGCACGTTCGAGTCGAGCAGCCCGGCTCGGGTCGAGCAACACCCGTAACGTCAGCGCAACAGCACTGCGCGCAGGCGCGACCGGATCGAAGCTAATACCCGTTGCCCCGGCAAATGTCTCGCGTGATTTCGGATTATTCGGCACACGCGGCGTTATCAAATCGGCGAGACCCTGTGGCAGTCGCAGCACCGCCGGATCAATAGTCGCCAGCAAAGCATCAATCGCCTGCTGCTGCCGGGCGACCGGAACCGGGCGCGCACCTTCCTGCGCATCGCCACGCAGACGGTACGTAAAGTACTGACCGCCGATGAGCTTCCCGACGGCTTCTATCTGGAAGCGGTGCAGAAGGTAGATGGGTACCAGGACCTCTTCGAGCGTTGCCAGCGGACGGCCAATACGAATATTGCGTTCCGAAAATTGCTGCAAGGCAATTTCCCGGACCTTCATCAGGTGCTCGAGCTCCTGGATCGCGTCCGCGCCGTTATCCCAGAGATTACCGTCAGGATGCGATGTGGATATCGAGCGGGCGTCAGTATCCGCGACATATCTGAAACCCTGTTCAATCGTGTCATTCATTATTTGCTGACGCGCAGCGGCTCGGTCGACGCCATCCGGAAAGTCCTGGTAGGCATACAGCACCGTGCGCTTGTCCCACTCACCGATACCAACGTCATAAGCATCAGACAGGTCGAGTTCTCCCGTTGCCGTTATTTTCACAAGCGGGAAGGGGTAGTCCATGACCGACGACCGATTCTGTGTGCTGGCGGCAAAATTATGTT
>Ga0316191_10003574_pt1 | contig 11517 bp, 7 predicted proteins | sample Eddworburr2cm_MG_FD_204928 | JGI IMG/M metagenome (GOLD analysis project Ga0316191, IMG submission 204928) | Coastal sediment microbial communities from Maine, United States - Eddy worm burrow 2 cm | ecosystem: Environmental > Aquatic > Marine > Coastal > Sediment | place: USA: Maine | collected... | reverse complement strand
TGCTGAGATAGTACCATTGAAATGGAGGTCGGCGTTCGTATCAACCTCGGCGACGATCGGAGTGCCCGCCTTGATGCCATGCATCGATGCGGCGGGAATGCTGAAATCGAGTTTGATTGGATTGTCTGCATCCAGCGTGGTGATCACCTGTCCGGATTGAACAAGTGAGCCGGGACTTACGCGCCGAATGCCAAGTGTGCCAGCGAAAGGAGCTCTGAGGGTGAGTTCGTCAATTCGTGATTCGATCTCGGTCACAGTTCCTGCGGCCATATCAGCCAGCGTTTTTCTCTCGTCGAGATCACGCGTAGCTGCCGCTCTATTCTGAAGTAGAAGCTCGAGACGTTGAATTTCCCGCTGATGCTCGGCTAGCTGTGCTTTTGCAGAGGTGAGTTGAGCCTGCTCTTCACTCTGGTCAAGTTTGACGATGACATCACCCTTGCGGACTTTCTGACCGTCGTTAAAGAGCACTTCATCTAGTCTTCCTGATACCTTAGCTGTAATGTCGATGGATTCGTTGGCACCGGCAGTGCCGAGTGCTTCCGTCCTATCATATAATGTAGCAGTGAAGACCTTCAGGGCGACAATTGGCTTGTTCGGCCTCTGCTCTGTTTCATCACTACTGCAGCCATAGAGGAATAGCGGAAGGAGAAAAGGGAGCAGTTGCAACAGTTTCAGAAGGTTTATCATTTTTCTCATCGGTCCGATTTTCAACTTATAACCGCCACATGCAAGTGTCATAAGGCCGCATGGTTGCTTCCTTGACCGGATTTGAAGCGGTGACTAGCTTCCGCGACCCTTTCCAAGGGTGGTTTTCCACCTGAAATTTTCAAGGCTCGAGGTATTTAGCAGTATGAACATTCAATTGCCTGACGGCTCCTCTCGCGACATTGCGGATGGTTCAACTGCATTTGATCTCGCCAACGATATTGGTCCGGGTCTTGCCCGTGCAGTACTTGCTGCTGAAGTGAACGGTGAAAAACGCGATCTTTCCGTAGAACTTAGTGATGGTGACAAGGTCTCACTGATTACCGAAAAGTCCGATGAGGGGCTAGAAGTGATTCGCCATTCTGCAGCGCATTTAATGGCCATGGCGGTGCAGGAGCTCTTTCCTGAGGCACAGGTGACCATCGGTCCCGTCATCGAAGATGGCTTCTACTACGACTTTGCCTATGAGCGCCCCTTTACGCCTGAGGATTTAAAGTCGATTGAAGGCAAGATGAAAGAGATTTCAAAGCGTGGCCTTGCTGTCGAGCGTCAGGAGTGGGATCGCGACGAAGCCATTGCCAAGTTCGAAGCGCTGGGTGAGAAGTACAAGGCGCTATTGATTGGCCGTATTCCGGCAGGTGAAACCGTGAGTCTCTATCAGCAGGGCGAGTGGTCTGACCTCTGTCGTGGCCCGCATGTACCTAATACGAATAAATTGAAATGGTTCAAACTGATGCGTGTCTCCGGTGCTTACTGGGAAGGCAACTCCGATAACGAACAGCTACAGCGGATCTACGGAACGGCATGGGCCTCCAAGGATGATCTGAAAGCCTATCTTCATCGATTGGAAGAGGCGGAGAAGCGTGATCACCGTAAGCTTGCCAAGTCTCTCGATCTTTTCCATCTGCAGGATGAAGCGCCGGGCATGATCTTCTGGCATCCGAAAGGGTGGAGTGTCTGGCAGTCAGTTGAGAACGAGATTCGCACTGTTATGCGTGATAACGGTTATCTGGAGATCAAGACACCGCAGATAGTGGATCGCAAACTGTGGGAGAAGTCAGGTCACTGGGACAAGTTCCGTGATGACATGTTCACTACCAGCACTGAAAATCGTGACTACGCCATCAAGCCGATGAACTGTCCGTGTCACATTCAGGTCTATAATCAGCATCTGCACTCCTACCGTGATTTGCCGTTGCGCCTGGCTGAATTCGGTTCATGCCATCGCAATGAGCCATCGGGCACGCTGCATGGTCTGATGCGTCTGCGTAACTTTGTACAGGACGATGCCCATATCTTCTGTACTGAAGACCAGATTCAGGATGAGGTGTGCAACTTCATTGATTTGACTTATGAAGTTTACAAACGCTTCGGCTTTGAAGAGGTAATTATCTTTCTCTCTGATCGTCCGGAAAAACGAGTGGGTACTGATGAGCAATGGGATAAGGGTGAAGCAGCACTGCATCAGGCGCTTCAGTCCAAAGATATCGCTTACGGTCTTAATCCCGGTGAAGGTGCCTTCTATGGCCCTAAGATTGAGTTCTCGCTGAAGGATTGTCTTGGCCGTGTCTGGCAGTGCGGCACCATTCAGGTCGACTTCTCCATGCCGGGAAGGCTCGATGCTGAATATATCGCTGAAGACAATTCAAAACAGACACCGGTGATGTTGCATCGTGCGATCCTGGGTTCGATGGAGCGTTTTATCGGTATCTTGATTGAGAATCATGCCGGTAAGTTCCCGTTCTGGCTCGCACCAACGCAGGCCGTGGTCTGTAATATTTCTGAAAGTCAGGGTGAATACGTCCAAAATGTGGCCGATCAGCTACAGAAAGCAGGCTTCAGAGTAGAATCGGACTTGCGAAACGAAAAGGTCGGCTATAAAGTGCGCGCCCACACGTTGGCACGGGTACCTTATATTCTGGTTGCGGGAGACCGCGAAAGAGACGAAGGAACCATCTCTGTCCGTAGCAGAAATGGTGATAACTTGGGCAATATGCGTGTGGAAGAGTGGTTGGAAGAGATGAAGACCATGCAGAAAGAATACCGATAGGGGGCTCATAATAGCCAAGAAAGAGTTAGCGACGAATCATGATATCGATGCGGCTGAAGTGCGTGTTATTGGTCATGATGGTGAGCAGATCGGTGTTTTAAAGCTGGCTGAGGCAATTGCCAAAGCTGAATTGGTCGGGTTGGACCTTGTGATGATGTCACCCAACGCCAAGCCCCCTGTTTGTAAGATTATTGATTACGGAAAATATAAGTACGAACAGAGCAAAAAGGCCAATGAGGCTAAGAAAAAACAGCACGTGATTCAGATCAAAGAGGTCAAGGTTCGTGCAAGTACAGATCAGCATGATCTGGAAACAAAGCTCAAAATGGTGCGTAAGTTCCTTGAGCAGGGCAACAAAGTTAAGCTCAGTGTCCGTTTTCGCGGACGTGAGATGGCTTATACCGAGCGCGGTGCACAGATGTTAAAGCATGTGGCTGGGCAGGTGGAAGATTTGGGTAAGCCTGAGAAGAACCCGAATCTTGAAGGGCGTCAGATGATTATGATCATCGCGCCGTTAAAAACAAAGTAAGTTTATTGGAAAGGTAGAGAACCATGCCAAAGATGAAATCACACAGCGGCGCAGCGAAGCGTTTCTCCAAAACCGGAAGCGGTAAGTGGAAGCGTAACAATGCGTTTGGCAGTCATATTCTGACTAAGAAGTCACCGAAGCGTAAGCGCAATATCCGTGGTTCGGAACTTGTGTCCCCTGCTGATGTGAAATCCCTGAACCGTCTGGTTCCGGGCGTCTGATTTCTGGTTACAGGTTTATAGGAGAATACGATGCCTAGAGTTAAATCCGGCGTACAGGCGCATGCGCGTCATAAGAAAGTTATCAAGGCAGCCAAGGGTTACCGTGGCCGTCGCAAGAGCTGCTTCCGCGTAGCTACCCAGGCGGTTGATAAGGCGCGTCAGTACGCCTATCGCGACCGCAAGGTTAAAAAACGTGATTTCCGCAGCCTGTGGATTGTCCGTATTAACGCTGCTGCACGTGAGCATGGCCTGAGCTATTCCCGTTTCATGAACGGTCTCTCTCTGGCTGGTATTGAGTTGGATCGTAAGGTTCTGGCTGATATCGCTGTACGTGATGCAGACGGTTTTGCGAAGCTGGCAGAAACAGCTCGCGCACAGATTCAGTAAATAACCTTTCCCGGCCTTGGCCGGTTGAGAGTGAAATGAAATCGAAGGCAGAGCTGTCATAGCTCTGCCTTTTTGTGTTTGAGATTGATTGATACGGCCTCGGAGCATCCTGCTCTCGGCCTTTCAACGCGAGTCGAATTGTGCGAAATTCACCTCGCTTACTAAAGCCACCCTTCCATGGGTGGATGGGGAGTGCCGAACATGAGTGAGATTGATACGCTGAAGAAGCAGTTGGAGACTCTGCAATCAGAGGCACTGGAAGCTTTCACTACTGCAACAGATATAGCAGGGCTGAACGATCTACGCGTCCGCTATCTCGGTAAAAAAGGTTCATTGACCGAAGTGCTCAAGGGAGTCGGTAAACTTTCACCAGAAGAGCGCCCGGTGATCGGTTCGCATGTCAATGCTGTTAAACAGGCATTGGCCAATGCGCTGGATGCTGCGGAAGCCACTTTAGGTGAAGCGGAGAATGAGAAACGTATCGAAGCTGAGCGCGTTGATGTCACCATGTCAGGCCGAACCTCTTCCCGTGGCTATAAACACCCAGTACAAAATGGTCTGGATGAGCTTACCGCCATCTTCACGCAGATGGGCTTCGATATCGCACAGGGTCCCGAGATCGAGGATGAGTTTCACAACTTCGATGCACTGAATATTCCACCGGAGCATCCGGCTCGTGCCATGCACGACACCTTCTTTCTGAAAGAGTTCACCGATCAACCAATGGTACTGCGTACCCACACGTCACCTGTACAGATTCGTGCTATGCAGCGTTTCCTCGAAGCGGGCAATAAGCCGCCGCTGGCAGTGGTGGCACCCGGTCGTGTCTATCGCTGTGACTACGACATGACCCATTCACCGATGTTTCATCAGGTCGAGGTATTCAAGGTTGACCGCGATGTTTCACTGGCCAACCTTAAAGGGGTGCTCAAGCATTTCCTCTCCGCCTATTTCGGCAAGGATCTTCCGATTCGTCTGCGTCCAAGCTACTTCCCGTTCACTGAGCCCTCTGCTGAGGTTGATATCGGTTGTGTGATGTGCGATGGCAAAGGCTGCCGTGTCTGCAAGCAGACGGGTTGGATCGAAGTGCTGGGCTCCGGTATGATCCATCCCAATGTATTGAAATCGGTCGGTATTGATTCCGACACCTATTCCGGGTTTGCGTTCGGTCTTGGTGTTGAGCGCATGGTGATGCTCAAACAGGGTATTCCCGATCTGAGGCTCTTCTTTGAAAATGATGTTCGCTTCCTAAGGAGGATGGGATCATGAAGCTTCCACTATCCTGGTTAAAATCGCATGTGGCAGTCACTGCCGATGTAAACGAAATTGCCACGCAACTGGTTCGGCTCGGTCATGAGGTTGAGGGGATCGAGGAGCCGCGTGCTGCCGTCAAAGGTGTTCGTGTTGGTTACATTATTGAGAAGAAACCGCACCCTGATGCCGATAAGCTGAGTCTTCTTAAAGTCGACATTGGTGGTGAGCAACCGCTAGCGATTGTTTGCGGAGCCTCCAATATGGGTGAGGGGGACAAGATTCCCGTTGCCACCATCGGCACGACTTTGCCCAATGGCCTGAAGATCAAACAGGGCAAGATTCGTGGCGAGACCAGTTTCGGTATGTGCTGTTCCGAGACCGAGCTTGGCTTGGCTGATGAGTCGGCAGGTCTTTTAATCCTTTCCGGTGATGCTCCTGTGGGTGCTGAGGTGGGCGAGCTGCTACAGCTTGAAGAGGCCGTGTTTGATCTCTCTATCACCCCTAACCGCGGCGACTGCATGAGTGTTCGCGGTCTGGCTCGTGACCTAGCTGCCGATAGTGCGCTTGAACTGGCGGATGCCAGTGTCGATCCTGTTCCTGCCGATTTTTCAATTGCGGTTCCCAAAATTGCCATTGAGTCCACGGAAGGGTGTCCCTTCTATCTTGGCCGCTGTATCGAAGGGATCAAGGTGACTGATTCGCCAGCATGGATTCAGGCGCGCCTGATTGCTGCGGGCCAGCGTCCGGTCAATGGCGTGGTTGATGTGCTTAATATGATCATGCTTGATCTGGGTCAACCGATGCATGCTTTTGATGCCGACAAATTGAACGGTCAGGTTTTCATTCGCACCACTTCGGAAGGTGAAGCGTTTGCAGCGCTGGATGGCCGCCAACTGACCCTGCCTGCGGGTGACCTTGTCGTTGCCGATGAGTCAGCAGTCATTGCACTGGCCGGTATCATGGGTTCCGAGCCGAGTGGGGTAACTGAATCCACCATCAACATCATGCTTGAGTCTGCATTCTTTAAGCCTGCCAGGGTGAGTGAGACTCGTCGTCATCACGGTATGGTCTCTGAAGCGTCGATGCGCTTTGAGCGCGGTGTTGATCCGGCCATGGTTGCTGTGGCGATGGAGCAGGCAACCACGCTGATTCTTGAACTCTTCGGTGGAACGGCAGGTGCGATCTCTATTAATGGTAGTGGTGACAACATCAACGCCAAAGAGCCGCTCACATTCAATTTTTCCCGTATCGAGAAACGACTCGGTATCGAGGTGCCTGAATCAACGGATGCCGTTCTGACCCGCATGGGGTTTGATGTCCGCCGCCATTCGGATCAGATGACTGTCTCTATTCCGAGTCACCGTCATGATGTCTCCATTCCCGAGGATATCTCCGAGGAATATGCGCGTGTCATTGGATTTGATGCCGTGCCTGAAACACTGCCACCCTTGGCAACGACTAAACCGGCCGTGGTAGATCGCACTGTCGATACAGCGGTTGCTGATGGCTTTGTGCAGGCGATCAGCTACGCATTCATCTCTGCGGCTGAACAGCGGATGTTCACGACTGATGATGGCAACGACATCGTATTGCAGAACCCGATCTCCGAAGCGATGAGCGTGATGCGCCGCAGCGGCTGGCCTGGGCTTCTTAGTATTGCCCGTCACAACATGAACCGCCAGCAATCCGGAGTCTCATTGGTGGAGCAGGGGCGCACCTATGAGAAGGCCAATAGTGGTCATCGTGAAACCAATATCATGACATGGCTGATCTGTGGCGAGCTGCAGAGTGATGAGTGGCATGCCAAGGCGCGCCATGCCGACTTCTTCGATATGAAGGGGGCGGTGGAGTCATGGCTTACCTCAAATGGCCTTACTGGCCGATTTATGGCCAATGATGATGTTCAGGGGCTGCAGGCGGGCCAGTCTGCCGAGATCTTTATCGGTAAGTCTGTTGCCGGACGTCTGGGCAAGGTCGATGCATCCATTGCTGACCACTACGATATCGATCTGCCGATCTTTGTCGCCGAGATCAATCTTGATGCACTACCTACCGGCAAAATGGCGAAGTTCCAGCCTCTGCCGGAGTTTCCCGGTGTGGAGCGCGATCTGGTATTCCTGTTTGACAGGTCAGACAAGGTTGAAGCGATTCTGCAGGCAGTACGCAAAGCTGGTGGTAATCTGCTCACCGATGCCCGTGTTTTTGACCGATATATTGGTCAGGGCGTGCCTGATGGTAAGGTGAGTCTCGGCATTCGCTTTATCCTTCAGGATCCGAAACGGACGCTGACACAGGAAGATTCCGATGGCGTCTCCACCGCTATTGTTGCCGCGATGGATAAAACATTCGCTGCTCCTTTGCGTGGGTGATTTGATTAGATACGCCCTCAGAGCATCCTGCCCTCGGGCTTTGGCGTTCGGCAAAATCGTGGTTTTGCCTCGCTTGCTAAAGCTGTCCATCCATGGGCAGTGAAGTAGTTTCTAAAGCCCTCCTCGCTGGGGTTGACGAAGTAGGGCGGGGTCCACTGGCGGGGCCGGTGGTGACAGCGGCGGTGATTCTTTCGTCCGATGATCCCTATCTGGGGCAGTATCGGGATTCCAAGAGGGTTGCCGAAAAGAAACGGCTGAAGCTCTATCATCATATTCGCAAGCATGCGGTGGCCTATTCGGTGGCTCAGGCCACTGTTGAGGAGATCGACAGACTCAACATCCTGCATGCCACCATGTTTGCCATGCGAAGGGCGGTTGAACGGCTGCATGTTCGGCCGACCGAAGTGGTGGTCGATGGTAATCGCTGCCCCGAGGTGCCGTATCCTGTGTCGGCAGTGATCGGTGGTGATGATAAGGTTCAGGAGATTGCGGCCGCTTCGATTATGGCGAAGGTGGTACGTGATCGTTTGATGCGATATCTCGATTATCGTCATCCGGTCTACGAGTTCTCCAAACATAAGGGCTATGGTACCAAGGTGCATATGGATGCCTTGCGTGAGCATGGTCCTTGCGAGATTCATCGGCACAGTTTTGCTCCAGTTGCAGCATCTGTTCGAAGGGCATAACATAACCGCACAAAGCTTGCGTGTTAGCATTCGAAAACATTCGCTAAGCTTCTCGCCGTCGAAGGGGAAGATACTTTCAACAAATTGCCTGTTTTCGTGTGTTAACTGGATTGCATTTGAATTCGTTTAACTCTACGTTATTGTGCGACCCATAGTTACAAAGCCACCTGCATGATGTCGGTGACTGGAAATACCTAGGCAACACATTTGCCAAGGTTAGGCCCGGAACAACAGTGTGCTGATACCCCTTCCCTTCCCCTCCCTTCAGTATACTGCCGGGCCGCTTATTAAGACAAAGCCGAGGAGCTAACGCCCTCGGCTTTGTCGTTTCTTAACTACAATATTTATTTAAAAGTCCAATGTCGTCTTTTGGCTGGAAGTGGTCGTTAAAACCCAATTTTTTTGATCATTTTTGGTGTGGTTGAATTAAAATTAAAGTTATGAAGATACTGCCCGATAGATAAGGTGAAGCAGTAAGATACTGCTAATAGATTGGCCCGGCGGTGTGTTGATACCCTTCCCTTCCCCTCCCTTCAACATGTCGCTGGGCCTCTGTTTTTTAGATTCGAAAAAGGCGTCCTTCCTTTTTCTTTTAATCGCTTCGACGGCGCATGTGATTCAAGCCCATCCATGGGCTCTCACCTCAAGGTGGCATAAAACCATCTAAATCAGCTGTCCTGCTGATTTATCCGCCTTCGCTTACGAGCTCTCGAAGTTCGCTCGCCGTACGTTCCTGTGCGGGATGGGTGGAAGGGAACGCAACTTTTATTCGTATCAATCCTATCTATGGATAGTTGCCTGTTCGTTCTCTAACCTAGCGGCATGACAAAAACGGCGGATATCTCCTCCCATACACCGATGATGCAGCAGTACCTCTCCATAAAAGGAGAGTACGCCGATTGCCTTCTTTTTTACCGTATGGGCGACTTCTATGAGATGTTTTTTGATGATGCGGTTGAAGCATCAAAGATTCTTGATATTGCGTTGACCAAGCGCGGCAAATCCAATGGTGATGATATTCCAATGGCCGGAGTGCCTTGGCATCAGGCTGAGAATTATCTCTCAAAGCTGGTGGCTGCCGGAAAACGTGTGGCGATCTGTGAACAGATGGAGCTACCATCGGGTGCCAAAGGACCGGTCAGGCGTGATGTGGTCCGTGTGGTGACACCGGGAACGATCACGGAGTCGGAACTACTCAAACAGGAGAAGAGTGCACCGCTGGTTGCACTCCATCGGAACGGCGAGAGCTGGGGTGTTGCCTCGCTCGATCTTGCTTCGGGGCACTGGAAACTCTTTGAAGGGATTGGCGATGCGCAGCTTGATGAACGTCTGGATGTGTTGAATCCGGCTGAGCTTCTGGTTCAAACCCGAAGTGAGATCAAGGTTTCATGCGGAACCTATCATCCCGGCGACTGGAGTTTTACACCCGATGTGGCCCGCGAGCAATTGGAGAAACATTACGGCATCAAGGATTGGCAATCGCTCAATCTTGAATCACATCCACATGTAGCTGCGGCGGTTGGTGCTGTACTCGTCTATCTTGATCAGACACAGAAGAGTGCCGTGGAAAACATGGGAGAACATCTGACGCTGCCGGTATTTCATGAGGTTGTTCGCGGTATGCGTATCGATGCTCGTTCACGCAGGAACCTTGAGGTTTACACCTCTCTTGCAGGGGACCCGAAGGCGGGATTGATCCATGTGCTTGATCAGACAACCACACCGATGGGAGCACGGCTACTTCGTGACTGGATCGATCATCCCTTGTCTGATCTAAAGGCGATTGCCGCGCGTCAGGCAGCGGTGGAGAGTCTCTGTGATGATCGTGATACATCAGCAGCGTTGAGAGCAGGCTTGAAACATATTCGCGATATGGAGCGGATGCTGACACGGGTGGTACTCAATCGAGCCGCACCGCGTGATTTCCGTGGTCTGACTGAAAGTATGAATGCATTGCCTGAGCTTGTTCGTGCGCTAGGCGAGAGATCGGGGCTCTTCGCGGAGGTTCGCCCCTCGCTTACAGGACTGGAATCGTTGGCAGAGCATCTCGATGGGGCCGTGGTTGAAACGCCACCTGCACTGTTTCGCGACGGTGGCGTGATCAAAGAGGGCTACGATGTGGAGCTCGATCGGCTGCGCGGGCTGGCCAAGGATGCCGGAGACTGGCTCAAGGATTATGAGGCAAAGGAGCGGGAGCGTACCGGCCTTGCCAATCTTCGTGTGAAATACAACAAGGTGTTCGGCTATTTTATTGAGATTTCCAAAGTGCAGGCTGCCGATGCGCCACCTGAATATGTAAGAAAACAGACGCTGGTGAATGCTGAACGTTTCATCACCGATGAACTACACAAGTTCGAGTCTGAGATTCTCGGAGCCAAGGATGCAGCCATGGCCCGTGAGGATGGCTTGATCGAATCACTACGCCAGCAGATATCCTCGCATGCGCGCACCATTCAGAGTGCGGCAAGAGCTGTTGCCATGCTCGATGTGCTCTGCTGTTTTGCTTACATTGCCATCCAGTTCCGTTATGTGCGACCTGAGGTGCATAGCGGCCGTGCCCTGAAGATCGAAGGGGGACGACACCCTGTGGTTGAGCGGTGTCTGAAGGATGATCCATTTGTTGCCAACGACACCGATATGGATTTGAAGAGTCGTCGTTTTATGCTGCTCACCGGTCCCAATATGGGAGGTAAATCGACCTACATGCGGCAGGTAGCGTGGATTGTCTGGCTGGCGCATACCGGCTGTTTTGTCCCTGCTGATTTCGCCCGAATCCCCCTGACCAAACGCCTCTTTACCCGCGTCGGTGCCGGCGATGAGCTGGCCTCTGGCCGCTCCACATTTATGGTGGAGATGATGGAGACAGCCGCGATTCTCAATCAACTTGAACCGCGCTCGCTGGTGATTGTTGATGAGATCGGTCGCGGTACCAGTACATGGGATGGTCTGGCCATTGCCTGGGCGGTGGCCGAGAAGCTGATCGATGCCAAGGATGTGCTGACCCTCTTTGCCACCCACTATCATGAACTGACTGAACTTCCCGACGATTTTGATGTGGCCTTCAATGCCTCGGTCACAGTACGCGAATGGAATGGGCAGGTGATCTTCATGCATAAGGTGGTTGATGATGCCGCAGATCGCTCCTACGGCGTTTCAGTGGCTCAGCTGGCGGGGCTTCCCCCTGATGTAGTGCGCCGTGCCCGTGAACATCTGTTCAGGTTGGAGCACGAGTCGGAACTGCATGCCGAGAAGGGGCACCCTCAGCTGGGGTTGTTCGCCGAAGCGGAACGCCGCCGACAGGATGCGGAGCAGATGC
>Ga0316191_10003573_pt1 | contig 11520 bp, 9 predicted proteins | sample Eddworburr2cm_MG_FD_204928 | JGI IMG/M metagenome (GOLD analysis project Ga0316191, IMG submission 204928) | Coastal sediment microbial communities from Maine, United States - Eddy worm burrow 2 cm | ecosystem: Environmental > Aquatic > Marine > Coastal > Sediment | place: USA: Maine | collected... | reverse complement strand
AGTACACCCCTAATGAACCAGTTCAGGGTAGTTTATGACGATGTGACCCTGGCAAATCTCCATGGAGAACTCACCATCCGACCCAGTGATTCTTGGAAGTTTTTCCTTAAAGGGAACTATTACAGCTACCTGACCATGGTCAGCCTGGACAGGCCCTGGAACAAACCCACCTTTGACATCAGTTTCCAGACCCGCTACAACATGGGCGATAAGATCCTGATCGATGCAGGTGTTTACGCCATTGGTGCCAGGTATTACGAAAACTATGATCCGGCTTCCGAGGATACTCTTCCCCTGACCATCGATGTCAACCTGGGTTTGGAGTACCGTTACAGCAAGCTGCTGTCATTCTGGGCCCGCTTCAACAATCTGGCCTTCCAGAAATACTACCTCTACAACAATTATCCCTCCTACAAAATCAGGGTGATGTTGGGCTTGACGTATGCGCTTTAGTCCCTGCGGGACTGTTATAATGTTAGATAGTTAGAAGCTTGCTGCGCAAGCGCTAAGAGGTATTTCTCAAAGCTCGGATGTACCCGTTTATTTTGTAGGAGATATCAGTTAAGTCATTCAGGATTTCGTTTCCCTTGTTTGTATCAAGCAATTTTCTCCGGATTGACTTTTGAATCCAGTTCACTGTTTCACATAACGAGCCTCTTGCATACATGGAAAAGAGCTTTCTCTCTTTATATGTATACCTGCCGTATGCTTCGCTTAAGTTTGCAGAGATTGAATCCGCAGAACGTACCAATTGTGTCCCAATTGTCCATCTTTCAAAATTATTCCATCCTTCTACTTCTTTCCAGATCTTGTCACTTACCTGATTCGATAGCTGGATGAGTTTGAACCTGTTTAAATCCATTGTTTTGGTAATTTATGCGCTAAAATACCCCATCATCACCCCATCTTTATTAACTTTCTAACATTCTAACATTCTAACATTCTAATTTTTTACCATGTACCTACAAAGCTTCACCTTTCGCGAAAACGCCGGCCAGAATATCGAGTGGCTCATCGATAATGTGAGTCTGGGTGAGATCAACCTGGTGGTGGGGAAGAACTCCAGTGGGAAAACGCGGACCCTGAATGCCTTGTCCGATCTGGTGAGCATGCTCATGGGAAGAGGCACCTCTGCATCAGGACCGGTGAGTTATGAGCTGCTTTTCAGGAATAGCGAGAACCTGATGCGGTATGAACTGGAGTACGACCTGGAAACCATCAAGGCAGAGCGTTTATATGTTGGAAAGGAATTGGTGCTTGAGCGGGGGAAAGGGGGAAACGGGATTGTCAAGTATGAAGCTACGCCGGGGTCTATCTTTCTGGAATTTGAGATTCCCCATGATCAACTGGCCTGCTTTGCCAAGCGGGACCGGCTTCAGCATCCTTTCATTGAGATCATTCACGGATGGGCCATCAGCCTGCGCAGGTTTGATTTCAGCGGTGATCTTGGCAAAACACGATATGTGCTGAAATCCTCTTTCGAGGCCAAGGAACTGGACTTGAGCATTACCAACAATTCCCTGGTGCCTCTGATTAATGTGGCAATAGAGGAGTACACGCAATTCAGAGACTTGATTTTGCAGGATATGCAGCAGATTGGCTATGATCTGGAGGACTTCGGGATCATTCATTTTTCTGAGCGTTTCGGCCAAACAAACCAGGACCGTTTTGCAGTTTACACCACCGAGAGAGGCCTTGAGAAGCAGGTGACCCAGAGGGATATGTCGCAGGGGATGTTCAGAGCTTTCTCGGTGCTTGTACAGGTTAATTACTACATTCTGTCTGGACAAAAAGGATTTGTGATCATCGACGATATTGGAGAGGGATTGGATTTCACCAGGGCCAAACAGCTGGTTCAGGTACTGATTGCCAAGGCCAAAGAATCCGGGATTCAGCTGATTATGTCCACCAATGATTCCTTCATTATGAATGCCGTGGATATTGAGAACTGGGCGGTGATTATGCGGGAGGGTCACAAGATCAGCCTGTACAATTATGCGAATTCCAAAGAAATCTTCGAGGAGTTTAAGTTCACCGGTCTCAATAATTTTGATTTTTACGCCAGCGAATTTTTCCGCTCAGGTTTCAGCGACGAAGAAGAAAAGGGGCCAGATACGGAAGAGGATCAGGGGGAATGAGGAAACTGGCCATATTTGTTGAGGGCCTGACCGAGCAGATTCTGGTCAGGAAAATGTTGCATGCGGTGCTGGATCGAAACCGCATCGCTATTCAGACGGTGAAAATCACAGGAGGCCACAATGTAAGGATGTCTTTCACCGTAATGCGTGCTGCCCATGTGGATAGCCGGACCGATTACTTTGTTCTGGTTTACGACTGTGGGGGCGAGACCAATGTGAAGAGTTACCTTTTGGCGCGAAGGGACAAACTTATCTCTAACGGCTATAGCATGGTCCTGGGACTGAGGGATTGTTATCCTAATTTTAGCAGGGAGGAAGTGCCCAAACTATTGAGGGGCCTGAACCTCAAACTCCCCCAGAAAAAGGCGGCCACCCATATTTATCTTGCCGTTATGGAGACAGAGGCCTGGTTCCTTGGGGAATACAGGCACCTGAAAAAGGTCTCCAGAATCCTCACTCCGGGATATGTCAACAAACATTTTGGATTCAATCCGCAAACTGAGAACATGGAAGAGAGGGAGCATCCCTCTGACGATATGAAACGGATTTACCAGGCCGCAGGTCATGACTACACCAAAAAGCGGGACAGGCTTAATGCGGTGATTGCTAAGTTGGATTTCAAATATTTCACCCATGAACTGGCAGGAAAGATGCCCAGTCTGGGTGCTTTTGTGGAAGGGCTGGAGAAATTTTTCCAGGAAGAATTGTAAAGGAAGGCTGTTATGAGCACAGGAGCCAATATAGATAGTGTGGTCAGGGAGGTGCTGGAGGCACTTTCAGACTTATCCAGCGAAAAAAGGAAGGAACAAATCCGCTATTTTGCACCGGGATCACAGGAAGTGGTGGGGGTAAGCAATCCGGACATGAAGGAAGTGATCAAAGCCCTGAAAGAGAAATATAGGACTTGGGAGGAGCAGGATTGGATTGCCCTGTGTAAAGAGCTAGTGGCATGTGATATTTTTGAATGCCAGGTCCTGGCCTATGAGCTAATTGGCCGTAACAAAAAACTATTGAGTGCCTTGACCTATGAGGATCTGATGGATCTCTGGCGAAACCTGGACAACTGGGCTTCGGTGGATCACTTCACCGTGGGCATTTACGGCGTGCTTTGGGGTAAGGGAGTGGTAGAGGACCACCATATCAGTGAACTGCTCAAATCGGGCAATTTCTGGGATCGCAGGGTGGCTGTGGTTGCCACAGTGGCACTGAACCTGAAATCCAGAGGCGGGACCGGTGATACTCCCAGGACCCTTGCCGTTTGCGAAAAGGTGGTGGATGACCGGGAGGATTTGATTCGCAAGGCCCTTTCCTGGGCCTTAAGGGAGCTTTCCAAGAGGGATCCGCAGGCAGTCAGGGATTTTATGGATAAGTATAAAAACAGGCTGGCTGGTTTGGTAATCAGGGAGGTAAATCACAAGCTCGATTTCGGCACCAAGAACTAAGCCCTGTTTCTAACACATTTTCTGTTGATAACTTCACTGGTATTCAAGGCTTTCAGTAGAGTTAAAATCGATTTTTTTTGCTATTTTTGGCCTAGTTAACAATCAAGGTGCAATTGATCTGTAATTCTTTGGATATTAAGAATTTATAAATTGTATTTCAAATTAGATAATCAGGAGGGAAGTGAACTGGATTCCAGTTTTTCGAGGGGGACTTAATCACCGAAAAATATTTGACGGAAAAATGATGCAAAAATGGCATCATTCTGGGTGATTGTTGAGTTATAGTTGGACAGAAAATAAAGCAAAGATATATGAGTGAAAAGAAAAAAGGTGTAGCAGGAGAGGCAGATATGAATAAGGATTATTCTGCGGAAAGCATACAGGTTCTGGAAGGACTGGAAGCAGTTCGAAAGAGACCTGCCATGTACATTGGCGATGTGAGTGAGAAAGGCCTGCATCACCTGGTATATGAAGTTGTGGATAATTCCATTGACGAAGCACTTGCTGGCCATTGTAGTCAGATCGATGTGACCATTAATGAAGATAATTCCGTCACGGTAGTGGATGATGGCCGGGGTATTCCAGTCGATATGCACGAGAAGGAAGGAAAATCTGCATTGGAGGTGGTCATGACCGTACTGCACGCAGGCGGGAAATTTGACAAAGATTCCTATAAAGTTTCAGGAGGACTTCACGGGGTAGGTGTGTCCGTTGTAAATGGGCTTTCGGCCGATCTGAAGGCTGAAGTACACCGGGATGGTAATGTCTATGTACAGACCTACCAGAAAGGAATTCCGGCCGGTCCCATCGAAACTGTTGGCAAGACCGACAAAACTGGTACTATAATAACTTTTAAACCGGACAAATCCATTTTCACAGTTACGGAGTATAAGTATGAAATACTTGCTTCCAGGCTCAGGGAGCTCGCTTTCCTGAACAAGGGAATACGTCTGAACATCGAGGACCTTCGCGAAAAGGAGGAAAATGGGAATGGCGACAGTGCTGAAAATGGCAATGGCAATGGTTTTCGTCACGATGAGTTTTACTCTGAAGAGGGACTAAAAGAGTTTGTGGCTTTTCTGGATGCCACCCGGGAGAAGTTGATTGAGGATTCCATCCATATTGAGACTGAAAAGAATGATGTGCCCGTCGAGATTGCACTTCAGTATAACACCTCTTTCTCTGAAAATGTCCATTCTTATGTGAACAACATCAATACCATAGAAGGGGGAACCCACCTTAGCGGTTTTCGAAGAGGGCTGACTCGTACCTTGAAGACCTATGCTGAAAAGTCAGGAATGCTGGCCAAACTGAAATTTGATATCAGCGGAGATGATTTCCGGGAAGGTTTGACTGCCATTATTTCGGTGAAGGTAGCTGAACCTCAGTTTGAGGGCCAGACCAAGACCAAATTGGGTAACTCAGATATTATGGGGGTGGTGGACCAGGCTGTAAGTTCTTCTCTGGCACATTACCTGGAGGAGCATCCCAAAGACGCCAAGCAAATCGTATCCAAAGTGATCCTGGCTGCCACAGCCAGACATGCTGCCAGAAAAGCCAGAGAACTGGTGCAGCGCAAGAATGTATTGTCGGGTGCCGGACTTCCTGGCAAGCTGGCCGACTGTTCCGAAAAAGATCCAGCTCTGACAGAGATTTACCTGGTGGAGGGTGACTCTGCAGGGGGTACTGCCAAGCAAGGAAGGGACCGTGCTTTCCAGGCCATCATGCCACTACGGGGTAAGATTCTGAATGTGGAGAAGGCCATGGCTCATAAGATCTACGAAAATGAAGAGATCAAAAACATTTTTACAGCCCTGGGCGTGAAGATGGGAACCGAAGAGGATAGTAAGGCTTTGAATCTGGAGGGATTAAGATACCATAAGATCATCATCATGACGGATGCCGATGTAGATGGTTCTCACATTGCTACCCTGATCATGACTTTCTTTTTCCGATACATGAACGATCTGATCATGAATGGTTATCTCTACATTGCTACTCCTCCGCTCTACCTTGTGCGTAAAGGTAAGAATGAACGTTATTGCTGGAGCGAAGAGGAGCGTGAAGCCTTTGTCAAAGAGGTGGGTGATGGAAAAGAAACAGGGATCCATGTACAGCGTTACAAGGGTCTGGGTGAGATGAATGCCGAGCAGCTTTGGGATACCACCATGAATCCCGAGTACAGGACCCTCAGGCAGGTAAGCATTGACAGTGCAGCCGAGGCCGACCGGATCTTCTCCATGCTGATGGGCGATGAAGTTCCGCCACGACGGGAGTTCATCGAGAAGCATGCCAAGTATGCCAACATCGATGCCTAGTAGCAATTGATGTCTAGCTGCAATTGAAGTCAAGTAGCAATCGACGCCAAAGGGCATTTTAATTCGGAATAAAGAGGGGCAAAGGTCCCTCTTTATTTTCTTAGATTTCCCAGCGCGTAGGTATGGGGTTTTCTTTGAAAGGGTATTATTATCTATATTACATTCAAAATATTACACAGAAACCGGACATAATTATCACTGATGGGTATTTATTCAAAAATGTTGTTTCCCTGGGTGCTTGATGCTACTGAACCCCCTGAAATGTTAGAACACCGGAGAATGATCCTTGCAGAGGTCCGGGGAGAAATACTTGAGATTGGTATAGGAACCGGCATTAATCTGCCCTTGTATCCCGAAGGGGTGATGTCCCTTAGCGTAATTGAGCCTGAGGAGGCCATGCAGCAAAAAGCCAGGCAGAAAGCAGAGAAAGCCGGGATAGACATCGATTGGTTTCACGGCAAGGGGGAGCAACTTCCTTTTGAAGATGAGCAATTTGACACGATAGTTGTTGTGGATGTACTCTGTAGTGTGGATGATGTTGACGCTGTTCTGAAAGAGGCATATCGCGTTCTTAAAGCCGGTGGACGATTACATTTCCTGGAACACGGTCTTGCCGAAGAGAAAAAAATCAGAAAGTGGCAGTTTAGGCTCAATGGAATCAGCAAAACAATTGCTTGTGGGTGTCAGTTAACCCGTGATATGGAATCCCATCTAAGGACATCGGATTTTGCGATTGATCACTTGGAGAAAGTGGCCCCTTTTTCAGGCATGAATTCGATTTACACACACATAAAAGGCATCGCATCGAAATGATCAACTTAGTTTTAAGCCTGCCTCTTCAATAAGGCGTGGTACAATGGCTTCCCAACCCACCGACATGAGATGGAATCCGTGGATGCCCTGTTTGCCCTTGATCTTTTCCATGATTTCCAGGGCAATGTCCACTCCCAGATCTTCATAATCATCCTCTTTGGCTTCTTCAAAGCGTTCCAGGATCATTTGGGGAACGGTTACCCCCGGAATGCTATGGTGCAGGTACTCTGCCATGCGACGGCTGCGGATAGGAGTAACTCCTGCCAGAATATAGACTTTGTCAAGAATATCCTTTTTGTAGAGTTCCTCCAGCCACAGGTCCAGCTGGTCCGGATCATAGATCAGGTTGGTCTGGAAAAATTGTGCTCCTGCGTTCACTTTTTTCTGTTCCCGCAGGGCCTGGTACTTTGGTTCCGAGGCAAAGGGCGAAGCTGCTGCCCCCAGGAAGAGTTGTGGTGGGGATTTCATTTTCCGTCCGTCAAGGTAGATCCCTTCGTCCCTCATCCTTCTGAGGATCCAGAGCATCTGTACGGCATCCATGTCCAGGATGTTGGTGTTGCTGGTGGGAGTGGGACCGATCCGGGCATTGTCGCCCGAAATGCATAGCACGTTGTGCACTCCCATCACATTGGCCCCCATGATGTCGGACTGCAGCCCGCTCCGGGTTTTGTCCCTGGCGGCAATCTGCAACACCGGATCTGCACCCAATTCGGCAGCCACTTTGCTGCAGGCCATGCTCGACATCCGGGGACTGGCAGAAGCACTGTCGGTAAAATTAATGGACGTTACAAGCTCATTGATCATTTCAATGTCCCGTTTAAGTTTCCCTGTAGCAGTGCTGAGGGGTGGGGAGACTTCGGCGGTGATTACAAATTTTCCCGAACGCAAGTCTTTCTCCAGTTGGGAGAAGGGCTCCTCATAGGCAGGTGGATGGTACTCAGAATCACCTTTCCACCAGTCCGGTTGACGCACCGGCTGAAAGACAGCTTCCCAGGAGTGATGTTTTTTTTCTTTGTCTCGGGAAAACCTGTCCTTGAGAAAGGCTCCCGTTCCGTAGCTGCGTACCGATCGTGCCACATCTCCCCAGGTTTCGGTACCCACCTTGTCCCAGTCCAGCGGGGGAAGTACCTCCAGCAAGATTTCTTCCCGGCCCATTTTATGGGCGCGTTCATAAATCTTGTACCAGATGCAGGGACGGGTTTCATCCACATAGCACTTCTCTGCTGTGGAACCTCCACAGGGACCGTTGCGCATGCCCTTGGGGCACTCCATGGGACAAATAAAGGCAGTTTCCTGCAACAGGCAATTGCCGCACATCCTGCAACCGAAGAGGGGACCTTTGATCCATCGCTCGGTTCTTCTTAACACCCTTTTTCCAAAGGGTTCCTTCTTAAAAGGGAAGAAGGGGGGCTGCCATCTTCTGCCTGGTGTAAATAGGGCCATCAGCTCTTCTTTTCTATAGTCTTAACTTTCTTTCATAGCTTCCATCTGATGGAAGTATTCTGTAAACCTCATGGCAAAATCATCTCTCCCCCTGACCAGGTCTGTCGCCCTGACAAAGGCGGTGATTTTAGCAGGATTGGCAATGGGACAGGTGAGGCCGTTCCAGATGGAAAGGGCCATGTGGGCGTTGTTCAGTTCCACTCGCATGGGAAGTCCAAAGGAGATATTGCTGGCTCCCTGGGTGATGTTGAGCCCCAGCCTGTCATGTACCAGCCTGATGGTTTCCAGGGTAACCAGGCAGGCATTGGGATCGGCACTTACGGCCATGGCCAGTGGATCAATGACCACATCCTCTTCGGGAATTCCGGTCTGGACAGCACGGTTCAGGATCTTTTCTGCAATGGATAAGCGCTTCTCCGGATCGTGGGTAATTCCGTCATCGTCCATCACCAGGCCGATAACAGCTGCTCCGTGCTCTTTGGCAAGGGGAAGAATGGCCTGAAGGGATTGTTCTTCTCCATTCACTGAATTGATAAGTGCTTTCCCTGCAGAGACTTTCAGAGCTGCTTCAATGGCCTTTGGATTGGGCGAATCCAGGCAAAGGGGGACATCTACTGCTTGCTGGATAGCCTGTACAGTTAGCGGCAGAAGCGATGCATCATCCACCCCTGGATATCCCACATTAACATCCAGCACATCGGCTCCGGTTTCGATCTGGGCTTTGGCCAGCTCTATGGCGAAGGAAAAATCATGATTGCTAAGTGTTTCCACCAGTTTTTTCCGACGGGTGGGATTGATGCTCTCGCCGATGATGACCACAGGGCCTTCTGTATCGATGATCACTTCGCTGCTACTTCCTCTCAATATGGTTTTCATAAGATCAGTGTTTATTATTTCTACATAAGTCCGGTGATATTACCGAAATTGTCAATGCTGATGTTTTCCGAAGCCGGGTGGGCCGGCAGACCTGGCATACGCATAATGTTTCCCGTAATGGGGATCAGGAAACCAGCTCCCGAGGCAATTTCAATTTCCCGGACAGTAATGATGAAGTCTTTGGGCCTGCCCAGCAGGGCAGGATTGTCTGAGAGTGATTTCTGGGTTTTGGCAATGCATATAGGCATCTGTTCCAGGCCCAGTTCCGCTATTTTTTTCAGGTCTTTCTTTGCCTGTGGCATGTAGTCCACATGTTCGGCTCCATAGATTTTTGTGGCCAGTGTCTCAATCTTCTTTTTTACATCCCAGCTCCAGTCATACATGGGATCAAACATGGGAGGGTCAGATTCTGCCACAGCAATTACTTTTTCTGCCAGATCAATAGCTCCTTCGCCCCCTTTGGCCCAGAGATCAGCCACTGCACAGGAAATGCCAAGCGACTCTGCCTTTTCCTGGATGAGCCGGATCTCTTCATCACTGTCTGTGGTGAATCGATTGATGGCAATGACTGGGGTCACGTTGAACTGCCTGATATTCTCCAGGTGTTTTTCCAGGTTTGGTAATCCTTTCTCCAGGGCCACTGTATCCGGGGTGGTAAGTGACTGCAGATCCGCTCCCCCATGGTATTTCAGTGCCCTGATGGTGGTGGTCAGTACCACTGCCTTGGGGGATAAACCTGCACTCTGACATTTGATGTCAAAGAATTTCTCTGCACCCAGGTCAAATCCAAATCCTGCTTCGGTGACGGTGTATTCCGAGTAAGTCATTCCCATTCGTGTGGCAATCACCGAGTTGGTTCCCTGGGCAATGTTGGCAAAGGGGCCCCCGTGGATGATGGCCGGATTGCCTTCGATGGTCTGCACCAGGTTGGGTTTGATGGCATCTTTTAAGAGGGCGGCCATGGCTCCTTCGGCCTTCAGGTCGCGGGCAAAGATGGGCTCTCTTCGATGGGTGTATCCCACAAAGATATTGCCCAGTCTGATCTTCAGGTCGTGGATGTCGGCAGCCAGACAGAGGATGGCCATGATTTCTGAGGCCGCTGTAATATCAAATCCGCTTTCCCGGGGTACCCCTGAAGTGGTCCCGCCCAGTCCCACTATGACCCGGCGCAGCGACCTGTCGTTCATATCGACCACCCTTTTCCAGGAAATGGTACGCGGATCCAATCCCAGTCCGTTGCTAAGGCTCTGGATGTTGTTATCGATCACAGCTGCCAGCAAATTATGTGCTTTTTCAATGGCAGCAAAATCTCCTGTAAAGTGCAGGTTAATATCCTCCATGGGGAGTACCTGGGAGTACCCTCCCCCGGTGGCTCCGCCCTTGATTCCGAATACGGGTCCAAGGGATGGTTCTCTGAGAACCACAGTGCATTTCTTACCTAGCTTATTCAGGCCTTCGGACAGACCGATGGAGACCGTTGTTTTTCCTTCTCCAGCAGGGGTGGGAGAGATCGCCGACACCAGGATCAGCTTGCTTTGTGCACCTTTCTTCTCATCGATTAAGTGCAGGGGGAGTTTAGCCTTATACTTTCCGTACATTTCTAACTCCTCCGCATCGATGCCAAACTTTTCAGCGACGGTGGTGATGTGCTGCAGCTTTACTTTTTTTGCGATGTCCAGATCATTCATGGGATTATTTGTATTTGCTTATTTCCTGTTGTTGTTCCATTTACTTGAGTAGATAAACCAGTAGGCAATACCGACAAAGAGGGATCCACCCACGATATTTCCCAGGCTTACAGGTAGAAGATTTTTTATAAGAAAATTGCCCCAGCTAAGTTCGTTGAATAGCTCCGGGTTAGAGTTGAGGAATCCCAGCATCCCGGGATCACTCCACTCCTTCACAATAAGTCCCATGGGTATGAAATACATGTTGGCCACGCTGTGCTCAAACCCGGCAGCAACAAAAGCCGTTATGGGAAAGACAATGGCAAGGATTCTTCCCTGTACGGTTTTTGAACTGTAACAGAGCCAGATGGCCAGGCATACCAGTATATTGCATAGGATACCGAGTGTAAATGCCTGCAGGCCTGTATAGGTGCACTTAGAAGCCGCGATCTGCACCATTCTTTCACCAACTGCACCATTTCCTGAGGAGGGGTGCCCGGATAGCCAGATCAGAAGTACAATGGAAAATGCTCCCAGCATATTGCCAAAATACACGATGAACCAATTTCGTAATACACTGGAGGTGCTGATCTTCCTGCTCGCCCAACCCATGATTAAGAGATTGTTCCCTGTAAACAGTTCGGCTCCGCCCACAACAACAAGGATCAGTCCGAGGCTGAAGGTGAGACCGCTGAGTAGTCCGGTTAATCCAAAAGGCAGGGTGGACCCGGTTGATGTTACTGTTGAGAATATGGCGCCAAAAGCGATGAAAGCACCGGCAAGAATGGCCAGCATGCTGGTTTTCAGAATTCCCATTCGCGCT
>Ga0316191_10003572_pt1 | contig 11521 bp, 12 predicted proteins | sample Eddworburr2cm_MG_FD_204928 | JGI IMG/M metagenome (GOLD analysis project Ga0316191, IMG submission 204928) | Coastal sediment microbial communities from Maine, United States - Eddy worm burrow 2 cm | ecosystem: Environmental > Aquatic > Marine > Coastal > Sediment | place: USA: Maine... | reverse complement strand
TCGAAATACTCGAACGTTTCGACGGCACAAGCTCAGACGGTGCGGGCAGACGCTGCCGTTCTTGCGCGACCGGGGGCACAATCCACGGCGCCGGAACTGGCCGGAAACGCGGTACTTCGCAACACCTACCGACTGCTGTCAATGACCCTGGCATTCAGCGCAATAACCGCAGCCACAACGGCCTCACTGCAGCTTCCAGCTCCAGGCATTCTTCTGACCCTCGGCGGCTACTTCGGCCTGCTGTTTCTCACTTCGTATCTCAGAAACAGCGTCTGGGGCCTGGCGTCCGTGTTCGCTCTGACCGGCTTCATGGGCTACACCCTCGGGCCGCTACTCAGCGCCTATCTGGGCCTGGCAAACGGGCCAGCACTCATCGGCTCGGCAATGGCCGTGACAGGCTTCACTTTTCTCGGCCTTTCCGCGTACGCCCGCTCGAGCAGGGCCCCAAACATGCTCCAGTTCAGCACTTTTCTGTTCGTTGGGGTTCTCACCGCCTTCGGCCTCGGGCTGGCGGCCATATTCTTCGAACTGCCGGCCCTCTCACTGGCAGTGTCGGGAATCTTCGTCCTCCTCATGAGCGGGCTGATCATGTACGAGACGCAGAACATCATCAGCGGGGGCGAGACCAACTACATCATGGCCACGGTTACGCTGTTTGTCGCGATCTACAACCTGTTCGCAAGCCTGCTGCATCTGCTAGGCTTCTTCGGCGGCGAGGACGGGTGACATGCCTCTACGCGTAGGGATTCTTGGTGGCGGCCAGCTGGGGCGCTACCTCTGCCTGGAGGCGAGAAAGCTGGACATGGAGACCATCGTACTCACCCCCGATCCCGAGAGTCCGGCATCCCTAACCGCCGACCGTCTTGTGATCGGCGGCCTGGACAGTGTAGATGCCGCTGCGCAGCTCGCAGCTGCCAGCGACGTTATCACCTTCGAGATCGAATCCATCGGGCCAGAGGTCCTGAGTTCTCTGGCCGAAACCGAAAAGCGCGGCGAGGTACGGGTCGCCCCGGGCGTGAGCGTTCTGCAGCAACTGCAGAACAAAGCGCTGCAGAAAGCGTGGCTCGTCCGCAACGGCCTCCCTACTCTGCCATTCCGCGCTCTGCCTGCAAACTATCCGGAACCGGAACGCCTGACCCGAAAATTCGGACTGCCTCTGGTGCAGAAGGCCCAGCTGGGAGGCTACGATGGCCGCGGGGTCCAGATCATAAAGTCCGAGGAAGATATGCGGAACTTCTGGCCGGTCCCCAGCGTTGTGGAAACCTACCTACCGGACGCCCGGGAAATTGCCGTGCTGGTAGCTCGCAGCCATGACGGCAGCCTGATGGCCTACCCGGCAGTCAGCATGACCTTCGATCCTGTGCAGAACGTGCTGCTGGAGGTTACGTCCCCGGCCGACGTCAGCACCGGCATCGCAAAGCGAGCTGAGGCAATTGCCACCTACGCGGTGGAGCGTCTCGGCGGTGTCGGGCTGTTCGCAGTGGAGATGTTCCTGAGCGTAGAGCAGACGCTTTTCATAAACGAGATCTCACCCCGGGTCCACAACGCCGGTCATCACACTCTCGAATCCTGCCCGACGTCGCAGTTCGAACAGCATCTCCGTGCCATCGGCGGATTGCCCCTGGGTCAGGTCACGCCCGCAAGACCAGCCATCATGCGCAACCTTCTGGGCGCCACTCTTCTGGGCGCCACAACGGCATCGCAATCGGAGCCCAAGCTCAATGCCGACCCGGGCGCGACTGCTGAAAACGTCTTCGTTCACTGGTACGGCAAACGCGAACCACGACCAGGGCGAAAAATGGGTCATATCACCTGCGTGCAGGACGAACCTGCGAAGGCGAGGACCCTGTTGAACGCGACCATCGAGACTCTGGCTCCACAGCTGGCTATTGCCTCCTGATGTCCGCTCGCGTGGGCATCATCATGGGCAGCGACTCCGACCTGGCGGTTATGGAAAAAGCTGCAACGGCGCTTTCCGAACTGAAAGTCGGATACGAACTCACCATTGTCAGCGCCCATCGCACCCCTGATCGGCTATTCAGCTACGCGCGGGAAGCTGAATCCCGTGGGTTAGACGTCATCATTGCCGGGGCTGGGGGCGCGGCCCATCTTCCCGGCATGGTAGCCGCGCTCAGCGCTCTTCCAGTCGTTGGTGTTCCCATCAGCGCAACCAAACTCAACGGGCAAGATGCTCTGCTGTCCATCGTGCAGATGCCCGCCGGGGTACCTGTGGCCACAGTGGCAATAGACAACGGGACCAACGCCGGATTGCTGGCCGCGCAGATGCTCAGCATAGGCGACCCGGGGCTGCGCGAGCGCCTGAAAGCCCACCGGGCTAATCTCGAAAAGCAGGTTATGGAAAAGGTCGAGCGCGTCACGCGAAGCGGATAGCCCGGATGGACTCACTTTTCCTCGCTAATCTAAGCTCGCCCCCACTGCTGTTCTTCTTTCTGGGAGCAGCGGCAGCCTTTCTCCGTTCGGACCTTGAAATCCCTACTCAGGTCGCGAAGTTTCTGTCGCTATACCTGCTGTTCGCCATAGGTTTCAAAGGCGGCGTCGCGCTGGCGGAAAGCTCGCTGGACGCTGCAGTCTGGCAGGGTCTTCTGGCAGCCGTCGCGCTGTCCGTCGTGATCCCCCTGCTCGTCTTCTTCCTGCTCTCGAGACGTCTGCCTGCTGCAGACGCGGCCGCCGTCGCGGCCACCTACGGTTCCGTCAGCGCGGTGACCTTTGTTACCTGCACAGCCTATCTGGATACCAGCGACATCGCCTGGAGCGGCCACCTGGTCGCCGCGATGGCCCTCATGGAATCCCCTGCCATTATTGTCGGCATCCTGCTCTACCGATTGAAGACCGCGGAGCACGCAAAGGCTGCCGGAGCGGCAACAGGTCCCGAGGCGGTGTTGAGTGGTGGCGTGGGGAACAGCTCCGACTCGGACGGGATATCCTGGAGAGAGCTGCTTCGGGAAAGCTGTCTGAACGGGTCGGTCTTCCTCATCGTCGGCAGCATGATCATCGGCGCGGTTACGGGCAGCCGCGGGATGGCCCAGATCCATAGCTTCGTTGGCGAGCTCTTCATCGGCATCCTGTGTCTGTTCCTGCTCGACATGGGGATCGTTGCTGCCAGGCGCCTGCAGGAGCTCGGATCAAACTCGCGTCGCACGGATGCACCGCTTCCGCTGGTCCGACTGATGGTATACGCCATCGTGCTGCCCATCGGCAACGCGGTGCTGGCGGGAACCCTGGCTCTGCTGCTGAACCTGCCTGAGGGCGACGCGTTGCTCCTAACCATCCTCGGCGCCAGCGCTTCCTACATCGCGGTTCCCGCAGCGCTGCGCCTGGCACTTCCAGAGGCCAGCCCGAGCATCTACCTTCCAATGTCTCTGGCAATCACCTTTCCATTCAACCTTCTTGTGGGTATCCCCCTTTATCATCAGGTACTGAGATGGGCCCTCAACAGCTAGTCCAGGAAGCGCCATGAAACCCTGCAAGCGAGTTGAAATCGTCATTGAAGAAGCGCTGTCGGGGCGCATGGCTGGCCGTCTGGATGAGCTGGGCGCACCCGGCTACACGCTCATTCCCCGCGCCAGCGGCCGCGGAGATCGAGGCCTGCGCCGAGGTGACGATCCGACGGGAACCCTTACGAACTGCGTTTTCATCATCGCCTGCGATGATGACGAGACCGTCCAGCGGATAGTCGACGGCGTGCGCACACTATTGTCCCGTTCCGGCGGCATCTGCCTGGTCTCCGACGCGCTCTGGGTGCGGCATTGACCGCAGCGGCGCCCACAGCGACAAGACGACCTCAGAGGCTGCGCCGCCCCGAAGCAGCAGACGCAGCCGCTGGAGTTACCCTGCCGGTTCCGGTGCCGGCTCCCGTTCCTGACGGGGCACCTGGGCTCTGGCCGCCAGTATCAACGGAACGATCAGCACGACGAAGATCACCAGCGTTCCAGAAGCCAGCAACCACAGGGTCGTGCTCATACCCCACAGATCAAAGGTGTAGCCAACCCAGGGGCCAGTGACCACGAAAGCCCCGCGGAAACCGAAGCTCGCCAGCGAGTTAGCCGTGGCCCGGTACTCGCCGGGAACCCGGCTGTTGAGCGCATCGCGCAGAATCACCAGGCCAACGCCGCGCGCCACCCAGAACGCCATGCTGGCCGCGTAAGCTCCCAGCGGCCCCAGCAGATCGAGCCCGACGTACCCCAGCATCGGCGCAAGACCTATGAACACCAGCACACCGGAGGTGCCGAAGCGCTCCTCGGCGATATGGGCCCAGCGCCCGGCCAGGGCCGCCGCCAGGCTCAATACCGCCCAGAGATAGCCGAAATGGCTGATGTCCACACCCTGCAGCTCCCAGAGCTTCTGCAACAGCCACACCGCGTAGAAGGTCGTCAGGCTCCAGATGCACAGCGTCAGCAGGACAAGCACCATCACCCGGCTGTGACCAACGAGATATCGGCAGATACGCCACATATTCTGCAGGTGACCCGACTGCTCCAGACGCTGTCCGGGGGGTTCTACCAAACCCAGCGCCAGGAACAACGGAATCCAGCCGACCACCGCCTGGACATAAACCGCCAGCTCCATGGACCAAAGCAGCAGCAGGCTGCAGGTCACCGCAGCTGCGGCTTCTGACAGCGTACGAACCGCATACAGGCGCCCAACCACCTGACGCTGCTGATGTTCGCCACGCCGCAACGCCTTTTCCGTGTCGTAAAGCATGGCGATGTCGGCACCGGAAATCAGGCTGTGGCTGACGGCCAGGGCAAGCTCGAAAGCGGCGAGGCCCCAAAAGCCGTCGGCAACCACCAGCAGGCTGTTACCAAAACCGGCGAAGAGTGCTCCGACGATCAGCGTCTGTCGCCTGCCGATAAGATCAGCCACGTATCCCGACGGAACTTCAGTGACCAGCACCGCCAGGCCGAAAAGCGCCTGCAGGGAGAAAACTTCCTGCATGGACAACCCTTTCGACTGAAAGAATGGCACCGCGACGGGCATGATCACCAGGAAAACCTGGAAGAACGCCAGCGTAAGCGTAGTACGCAGGTTACGCGTCAGTCTGTCATCGGTCTGTAGCCGCTCCATCGCTACTCTCCCATCCGTCGCTTCCGTTTGCTTGCGACTTCGGGGCCCGAAAACGAAAAAACCCCGAAGGCTTGTGGCTCTTCGAGGTTTCTCTGAATGCTTGACGCTGTCTCAGAAAGTCATCCGCTGGAGCCGTGTCCTCCACGTGCAGAAGTCACCACCATGTGGTCCCCGCGCAGGGTGCACGAGACCGCCAGGGCGTAAGCCCGGGTGGTGATCTGCGTTTTCCAATCAAAGAAGATCATGCGGCCGCTCGTGCAGGTTTCATGAGGCGCGGAATCTTGCGCCCGACCTCCGGACCTGTCAAGGCGCAGCCTGCGAATCGAGGAATTCCATCACAGCCGCGTTGAAAGCCTGCGGATTCTCGAAGTATGGGGAATGCCCGGAGTCCACCTCCACCACCCTGACGTCCGGCAAATGCCCGGCCAGCTCGCGCAGGACCTCGGGCGGCCAGATGAGATCCTTGCTCGAAGTCACGATCAGCACCGGCAGATTGAGCAAAGACGCAGAATCCAGAGGCACGAAGCTTTCCGGCTCGAACAGTTTCTGCAGAGCGCCGCGGCTTGCGAACGCGACGCTGTTGAATGCGGAAAGCTCCTGATAGAGAAACGCGCCTGTCGGATTCCGCCGCGGATAGTCTGCGGCGAGCGCGGGAGTCAGCGCGCCCGCCGCTCTGGCCCGGGCGTCCATGGTCCGCATGCTCTCCATGCCGGACGGTAGCGCTATCCCGCCGATGGTATCCGACAGCACCAGGGAGCGGACCCGATCGGGATGATTCAGCGCCATCCGCACCCCGGTCCAGCCGCCCATGGACTGGCAGACGAAATGCGCGCCGGAAACTCCCGCGGCGTCGAGCACGGCGATGGCATCGTCCGCGAAGGCGTCAACGTGAAACTGATCCGGGGTGCACGGCGACCGGCCGAAACCTCGATGATCGTGGGCCAGACAGCGGTAGGTGTCAGCAAACACCGGTATCTGCTGCCACCAGCTGGTGCTGTTACCGCCCGCGCCGTGGCAGAAAAAGATAACCTCACGACCGCTGCCTGTATCGGTGTAGTAGATGTCGACTGCGGAATCTGGCTTTGTCGCAAAGGCCACGGGCTACTCCTGATAGGTCAGCGATGGAAAGAACGTTTCTCGGCCTTCCGGCGTCAGGTCCAGGTAGTTCCACAGGGGAAAAAGCAGATCCACGTGCCGCGGGCGCCAGATTGCCCTCCCCACCCACGATATTCCGCCAGCACCTGCATGCTACGATACTCTAAACCGAGACCCCAGATGAGCAACGCAGATACTCATCTCGCTGGAGCGCGATATCGGCATGAGCAACCCGAGCTACGACTTCGGCAGCGGGCGGGCTGACCCGGATACGTTTCCTGTAGAGGCCCTGAAAGCCGCGGCGCTGCGAGCGATCGAAGAAGAAGCCGTTGCCCTGACGCGTTACCCGGGAGCCCTCGGTCATCGCGGCCTGCGCGAGGCCATGGCCAGGCGGGAACAGGAGCGGGAGGGAGTTGCCGTCGATCCGGACCAGATCGTCCTGACCAACGGTTCCATGCAGGCCGTCACCCTGGCAGCGCAGACCCTGCAGGAGGCGCCGGGCGATACCGTCATCGTCGAAGAATTCAGCTACCCGGGCACGCTGTCCGCTTATCGTTCCCTCAAGCTTCGCATGGAAGGCATCCCTGTCTCGGAGACGGGCATGCGCCTGGACGCGCTGGAAAGATGTCTGGACAGGCTGGCACAGCTGGGGCGCCAGGCAAAGTTCATCTATACCATCAGCACCTATCAGAACCCGACCGGGGCTACGATGCCCAAGGGTGAGCGACAGGCACTGATCGCGCTGGCCCGGCATTTCCGGGTGCCCGTGGTAGAAGACAACTGCTATGCAGACGTGCACTACGAGGGCCCCGTTGAGCCCGCGCTGTACAGCCTGGACGATAGCCCGGCGCAGATTTACATCTGTTCACTTTCAAAAATTCTCGGACCCGGCCTTCGCCTGGGCTATCTCATCGCCCGCCGGCCGATGCTGGAACGGCTACTTGAAAACCGCAACGACGCGGGCGGCAATCTGCTGGCGGCGGCCATCGCAGCGGTCTTCTACGAGAATGGCATCTGGCAGCACGCGGCAATGACCAACGCCGCCCTGAAGGCGAAACGGGACCTCCTGCTTGTCGGACTGGCGGACGAGCTCTCGGATACCTGCAGCTGGTCGACGCCGGCGGGCGGCCTGTTCGTATGGGTGCGCCTGCCGGAGGACGTGGATCGGAAAAAGCTCTGGCAACTGAGCCAGGCCCGGGGGGTGAACTACCTGCCGGGCTCAGCCTTTCACGTGGCGGCAGCGGACGTGCCCTATCTGCGGCTGGCCTTCGGCCATCTCTGCCATGCTGAGATCAGCGACGGTGTCAGCGTGCTGGCAGGATGCATACGGGAATCACGGCGGAGCAACGCGCCCAGAGATTTCGACAGCCTTTTCTAAGCCGGCAGAAGTCAACCGGCTATAAGCGCGCCACGCTTTCAGGCAGAGGGACGCCGACCCTTCACCAGTCCCCGGATGCGATCCATGAAGGTGTCGTACTTCAGATCGGTGAATTCTCCAGCATCGAGATAAATACCGCCGCAGTTACTGCAGGTCTCGTACCAGATATGGAATTGCTTCTCGTCCATGGTCTTATCCATATCGATGCCGCACTCCGGACACTTGATATCGTCGAGCTCGTTAAGCGCCTGACCGATCTTCGGGTCACCGGAATCGAGCACGGCTTCGGACATCCACTCCCGCTTCATTTCCAGCAGAACTTCGGGCTTGCACCAGAGGCCGCCGCAATCCGAGCAGCGGTTCACGGTAATTTTTCGCCCGTAAGTTTTCTGTTCCAGGGTGCCTGGGCATTTTGGACATTGCATGTCGGGTTCTCCTAACGGCTGAACTTGGTATCCGGCTTGTAGTAGCGCTGGTGCCAGATGCCTTCCGGCGCTTCCCCTTCCAGCGGCATACGCCAGCTCTTCACAACGGCGTCGGCCAGCCGGAGTCGAAACAGACCCCGAGGCTGGTCGATGGTGTTCTGTATGTAATCATCAGCGGCCTGCGCAGGGACGTATCGCCCAGCGATACGCCGGTATAGGTCACGCCACTGATCGTCCTCGCCGACGTCGTGCACCAGTTCCGCGCGACCCTCGGCAATGACCTTTCGGTAAGGCAGCGGCTGCTCGTCGATGCACAGCGCCACTCTGGGATCACGGCGCAGACAGAGGAACCACTCGGAGTTCTCTCGCGGGGTGAAAAAAATTGCACCGTCCTCATGAAGGAACCAGATCGGGGTGACCAGAGGGCTGCCATCCTCTCGAACCACGGCCACGCGCATGAGAACGCCTGGCTGCGCAAGAAACTCATCGCGCTCCGCGGTAGTCATAATCGGCATCTGGACCTCCCCCAAACCCACTTCGCCGCATCGCCATCGTCGACCGGCCGTCCTGCCAGCGCGGGCCTACCCCGGGCCGGCAACGTCAGCAACCGATGTTAGCAGATGACCGACGGGGGCTACACTCGTTCGCGAGCAGACGCGGCTGGGATACGCCAACAGCATCTCCGGTGCCCGGATCGCCGTGACCGCACCGCTGCCGGTGGGCGCCTTCACCAGCCCCATCGATCAGTTACCGAAGTCCCAGGCCTCCCCTGCGTGATAGCGACGTAGAACCAGCTTGGCGATGAGGATCTTGTGCACCTCGTCCGGACCGTCCGCCAGGCGCAGCGTCCGGGCACCCTGATACATGCTGGCCAGAGGCAGATCGCCGCTGACGCCGGCAGCACCCCACACCTGTATGGCCCTGTCCACCACCCGATGGTAAGCGGCAGGCACGAAGATTTTGATCGCCGAAATGTCCGCCCGGGGATCCGCCCCGCTCTCCATTTTCTCCGCGCAGTCGATGGTCATCAGCCGCGCGCTCTGGATGTCGATGTAGCTTTCCGCAATGAATCCCTGCATGAACTGCTTGCTTTCCAGCTTTTCGCCACCGTGAACCTCGCGCGTCATCAGCCGCTCGATCATGAGATCAAAGGCACGCCACATGGAACCGATTGAATTCATGCAGTGGTATACGCGGCCGGCGCCCAGCCGATCCTGGGCCGCCTGATGTCCGGTGCCGGTGCGGCCGAGCTGATTTTCCTTCGGCACGCGCACGTTGTCGTAAATGATCTCGCAGTGACTGGACGACCGGCCCCAGACCGGCACCCCGCGCACGATGTTCACGCCGGGTGTGTCTTTCGGCACGATGATCTGAGTCATTTTGTCGTTGGCGGCACCCGAACCGTCCGCGTCGGCGGTGCGGCACATGACGATGTAGAAATCGGCGGCGTAGCCGTTCGAGGTGAACCATTTGTGCCCGTTGATGACCCATTCGTCACCATCCAGCTCGGCCCGCGTGGTGATGGAGCGAGGATCTGAACCCGGATTGTCAGGTTCCGTCATGGAGAAGCCCGACTGCATGGTGCCGTTGGTCAGCGGTTGCAACCACTTCTCGTGCTGCTCCGGCGTGCCGTACTTCACCAGAATCTTCTGATTGCCCGAGTTCGGCGCCACAACGCCGAACAGCGAGGCCGCACCGGGACTGTAGGCCAGCACTTCGTTCATGTAAGCGTGCTGCAGAAACGACAGGCCCATACCGCCGAACTCGCAGGGCAGATGCGGCGCCCACAGACCGGCCTCTTTGACCTTTTCCTGAACCTGCCGCCGCAGCGCCTTGCCTTCGGCAACGACCTCATTCGGAGCGTTGGCGCTGTCTGAAAGCCAGCCCCAGAGCTTGCCTTCCAGCGGCAGGATTTCCCGATTGACGATTTCCGCGGTGGCCAGACGGATCTCATTGATCTCGTTGTCCAGCGTCGGCACCGGCTTCACGTTCATTGGCATGTTAATCCCCCCATCGTTTTCGTTTCTGCCCTGCTTTCTAAATCTAAAGCACCGCCCGCCGCATTGCACATCCGATGTTTCAAATTGATGACCATTTAGCAAGTGTCTTCATGTTGCTGCAACAGTCTTTCCCTAGATTGACAGACCTCAGTTCATATGACACCAAACAGCAGAAAACACAGGTGAACCTGGGATTCCGTTCCACGCTGAAAGCATCGGGCTTCGTCGACATCGCCATCAAGACGATCGTGCGGGCCATCCCCCTGGCCCGTCAGCCGGGCTCTGTAGCCGTCAGCCTGGACGGAGACTAGGCCGCCATCGTCATCGAGAACAAGCGCGACGAGGAGCTGGGTGACGGCGCTTCGGCTTCGAAGGCGTGGCCAGCCGCGAAACCCAGCCGATCAAACTGCCAGGACTTCTTGACCAAGGACAAGGGCGCCACCTGCCCCTGGCCTCCCGGAGACCGGCACTCGCCGGTCTCCGGGCTTTTTTCGCTATACTGGCTCATTAACGAAAACCCGCGTGGTGCATCATGAGCCAGCTGAACTATCCCTACGCCGAGCACCCCAGCCCCGGAACCACAGTGGAGGTGGCCGACGGCGTGCGCTGGCTCACCATGCCCATGGGCGGCGGCTCGCTGAATCATATCAATCTGTACCTGCTGGAAGACAAAGACGGCTGGTGGGTCGTAGATACAGGCCTCAGCCTCACGCAAACGGCCGATCTGTGGCAGGAGATTTTCTCCCGGGAACTCGGCGGCAGGCCGGTAAAAGGCGTGATCTGCACCCACATGCACCCGGATCACATCGGTCAGTCGAAGATGATCACGGATCAGTTCCGCTGCCCGCTGTACATGACCCGTGCCGAGTATTATCAGGCCCGCGCTTTCTCGTCCGGGGGGCCTTCCTATCAGTCCAGCTGGCTGGGACAGGAGTTCTACCAGCGCGCCGGCATGCCCGCCGACTACCTGGAACAACTGCGTAGGATGTGGGAACAGCGCTCCAGCGAGGGCATGTCTATGCCCGAGATGCCCGCCGGCTACAACCGCCTGCAGCACGGAGACGTGCTGACCATCGGCCAGCACGACTGGCAGGTGCTGGTCGGATCCGGACACTCGCCAGAGCACGCCTGCCTGTTCTGCTCATCGCTGAAGATCATGATCTCGGGCGACCAGATCCTGCCGATCATCACCAGCAACGTCAGCGTCCATCCCACAGAGCCGGATGCCAACCCGCTCAAGGATTGGATGGAGTCCCACGACCGGCTGCTGAAGCTGCCGGCGGATATCCTCGTTCTGCCGGCGCACAACCTGCCCTTCAATGGGGTCAGAGAGCGCCTGCGCGAGCTCATCGGTCATCACGAGGATCGCATGCTGGCCATCGAGGAGCACTGCGTGGAGCCGGCGGTCGCCAAAGATCTACTGCCCGTGCTGTTCGCCAGAAAGCTGGACCCCCGGCAGATGATGATGGCCCTGGGCGAGGCAATCGCACATCTGCATCTGCTGATGCATCGCAACCGGATCGAGCGCGCCCTTCACG
>Ga0316191_10003570_pt1 | contig 11522 bp, 10 predicted proteins | sample Eddworburr2cm_MG_FD_204928 | JGI IMG/M metagenome (GOLD analysis project Ga0316191, IMG submission 204928) | Coastal sediment microbial communities from Maine, United States - Eddy worm burrow 2 cm | ecosystem: Environmental > Aquatic > Marine > Coastal > Sediment | place: USA: Maine... | reverse complement strand
GGACAGGTTCGGGCTCCGGCTTCTCTTCGGGCTCTTTCGGCTCGGGCTTGGCGGGGACGTCCTCGCTCGCGGCGCGTACCCCCTCGGCCGGCGGCTGGGGCTGGGGCTCGGGCTTGGCAGGCTCGGGCCGAGCCGTGGCCTGCGCCGGCTCGGGCAGCGAGCCGACGACGTCGACGATGAGCGGGGAGTCGATCACGGGCCGGGAAGGCCGCAACAACGGCGAGAGAATCAGTACCACGGCAAATGCGACGTGGAGCCCTCCGGACATCAGGTAGTAGCGCGAACGGGGAGACGTAGGAAACGGAAGCCGGAGAACGAGGGCCTTCACCGGTCCTCCCCGTGGATGATCTGGGCCGGCACGGTCACCAGCGCGACCCGGGATATTCCGGCCTTCCGGATCAGGTCCATCACCAGCAGGACCTCTTCGTAGTGCAGGTGCTTGTCGGCCCTCAAGTAGACGGTCTCGCCGGGGCGCTGCAGGGCGATGGCCTGCATGCGCTCACCGAGCAGGTCGTAGTGCACCGGGCGGTCGTTGATCCGGATACGGACGTTGCGGTCCACCGAGACGACCACCCTGGCCTCGTCGATCTCGGAGGCCGTTTCGGTGGCGGGAAGCTCGAGGGGGATCCCGCGCTGGAGCATCGGGGCGGCGAGCATGGAGATGATCAGGAGGACGAGCATGACGTCCACGAGGGGAGTGACGTTGATCTCGGCCAGCGCACGCTGGCGGCTTCGCCGCCCGTCACCGCCTGCGACGTGGGCTCCCACCGCCTCAGCTCCGGCGGCCCTGGACTCGATGTACGAAATCGGCGACGAACTCGTCGAGGGTGGCGTCCATGCTTCGGAGGCGGCCAAGAAAGTGGTTGTAGCCGATCACGGCAGGGATCGCGGCCGCGAGGCCGGCGGCCGTCGCGACCAGCGCCTCGGCGATCCCGGGCGCATAGGCGGCCAGGGACGCGGTTCCGGAGATGCCGATGCCCCGGAAGGCGTTCATGATGCCCCACACCGTCCCGAACAGCCCGATGAAGGGTGTCGCGCTCGCGGTGGTCGCCAGAAACCCGAGACTGCGCTCGAGCTCGGTGAGCTGAACCGAGGAGTTCTTGCGCAGTACACGCGACAGCGCCTCGAGGGAGGTGCTCTCCATGGCTCCCCCGCCCGGAGGAGGGTTGAGGCTGATCTCCCGGAACCCGGCGCGGAAGACGTCGGCGACCGGACTGTTCGACAGCGAGGCGGTGGCGTCGTGAATCGTGGCGAGACCGTCGCCCTTGCGGAACTCGTCGAGGAACAGTGCCGACTCGCGCTCGGCCGCGCGGTAGGTGCGAAACCTCTCCGCAATGATCCCCCACGAGACCACGGAGAAGACGGCCAGGACAAACAGGACGAACTTCGCCATGGGCCCGGATTCCATGACCAGGGTCCAGACGTCGAGATTGCCGGCTGCAGCGAGGACCACGGGGGGCACGGTCTCTCCTGGGGCGGGGCGTGGCGCCCGGGGATTGTCTCCTGATCCCGCCGCGTGGCGTGTATCGCAACGCGGCGGTGCGCCGGATCCGGCGCGGCTGCGGTGGCTCCCGCGTCCGTCCCCGCCGAGATTCGTATGCTATCTCAGCCCTCGCGGACCGTCAAAAGCGCGACGCTTGACCGTTTTTGCAGCACGGTGCTAGTGTCCCGAATCGGAACAGCCGCTTCGGCAGTCGGTTACAGGGCCGGTCGCCGATGTGTCGAAAGTCGGATCCCGGCCTTCCCGGAGCTCCGGAACGTCCCGATGCTCAAGACCCTACGCATACGTGACCTCGCCATCATCGAAGATCTGTCCGTCGAATTCGGCGGCGGTCTCAACGCCCTGACGGGCGAGACCGGCGCGGGCAAATCGATCATCGTCGATGCTCTCGGCCTCGCCGCGGGCGATCGAGCCGACTCGACCTCGATTCGACACGGCGCGGATCGAGCGATCGTCGAGGCCGCTTTTCTCGTCGCCGAGGATTCGCCGCTCCGCGACCTCGCCGCTCGAAAGGGTGTCGACCTCGATGGCGACACGCTCGTGGTTCGGCGCGAGGTGGCACGCTCGGGAGGCGGTCGGGTCCTTCTCAACGGCTCGCCGTCGACGGTCACGGTCCTGCGAGAGCTCGGCGACGGGCTGGTCGAGCTTCACGGCCAGCACGAGCACCAGAGCCTCCTGTCTCCGGCCCGTCACCGGGAGCTGCTCGACGAATTCGGCGCGCACCGCGAGGCCTCGAGGCGGGTCGAGGCTCGTCACGGCGCGGTCCTCGAGGCTCGCGAGCGACTCGCGGAGATCCGGGGACGGGCTGGCGAGCGCGACGCGCTCCTCGAGGACCTCACGGCGACCTTGAGAGAAATCGACTCGGTGGCGCCACGTCCGGGCGAGCTGGACGCGCTCGACCGCGAGCGCACGATCCTGCAGAATTCGGGCTCGATGGCCGAGCTCCTGGAAGAGTCGGTCACCCTGCTCTACGAAGGGGACACCACGGCGGCCTCGCTGGCCGCCGCGGCGGCTCGCCGCGTCGAGTCGCTGGCGAAGCTCGACCCCGCGCTGGAGCCGGTCGCCCAGCGGGTCGAGACCGCCCGTGTGGAGCTCGAGGACGCCGGTGCCGCGCTGCGGGACTACCGCGACGGCGGCGACTTCGATCCTGCAAGGCTCGAGGAGGTCGAGGCTCGTCGCGCGGCCCTCGAACGATTGCTGTTGCGGTACGGGCCCGACGAGGCCGCCGCACTCGAGCGACGAGAGGCGGCCCACGCCGAGCTCGAGGCTCTCGGAAACCTGGCGGACCTCGAGACCGCGGCCGTCGAGGCGGTCGAAGAGGCGGAAAGCGCCTACGTCGAGGCCGCCGCGCGACTGGGGCGGGCGCGCTCCAAGGCCGCAGGCCGAATGAAGCCGAGGATCGAGGCGCAGCTCGAGGCTCTCGCACTGCCGCGGGCCCGTTTCGAGATCGCGTTCGCGCCGGCGCGAGGCGACCGGATCGAGCGCGACGGGAAACCCTGGCCCCTCGGGCGCCGAGGCGCCGAGCGTGCCGAGTTTCTCCTGGCAGCCAATCCCGGCGAATCGACCCACGCTCTCGCCAAGGTCGCATCGGGCGGAGAGCTCGCCCGGATCATGCTGAGCCTGCACATGGTGCTAGAGCAGGCCGGGCGAGGTCGGGTCCTGGTATTCGACGAGGTCGACGCCGGGGTCTCGGGGGCCGTGGCGGACGCCGTGGGTGGCCGCCTCGGCGAGCTCGCGGCCAAGCACCAGGTGCTGTGCGTCACCCACCTGCCGCAGGTGGCTGCTCATGCAGAACGCCACTACCATGTAGGCAAGCGCGTCACGGGGCGCAGGACCACGGTCGATATCGCGTCGTTGAGCGGCGAGCAGCGAGTCGGGGAGTTGGCCCGAATGCTGGGCGGCAAGGAGATCACACCGGCATCGACGCGCAATGCGGCCGAGTTGTTGGCCGCCGCGGAAGCGAGGAGAGCGTGAAGCGTATCGCCGTCTATCCAGGGACCTTCGACCCGGTCACCAACGGTCACCTTGATCTCGTCGACCGCGGGCGCAGGCACTTCGATGGGTTGATCATCGGCATCCTGCGCAACGAGGATAAGGAGCCGATGTTCTCGGTCGAGGAACGTGTCGCGCTTCTCGAAGATGCAATCTCGGGCTGGGACAACGTCAGCGTCGACAGCTTCGACGGTTTGCTGGTCGACTACTGCAAGCGAGCAGGCGCGACGGTCATCCTTCGAGGCATGAGAGCGTTGTCGGACTTCGAGTACGAGCTGCAGATGGCGCTGATGAACCGGCGCCTGGAGCCCGAGGTGGAAACCGTCTTCCTGACCCCCACCGAGGCGTACTCCTACGTATCGAGCCGACTCGTTCGCGAGGTGGCGAGGCTGGGCGGCGAGGTCGAAGGGCTCGTTCCGAAGACCGTGGCGACGGCGCTGGCGCGCCGCCTTTCGCCGCCGACACCCTCCGGTCGCGATCCTCGATGAGACCGGCGGTGCCGGGCCGGCTGGCCTTCGGCCGGGAACCGCTGGACCTGCCCCCGGGCCCGTTTCGTTTGGATCCCCTACTCGCGCCGCCCGCTCCCGAGATCGCGCGGTCGCCCTCCGGTGTGGACGAGGCCTTCGATCGACCGTTGGGAAGCCCTCCGATCGAGGAGATCTTCCGCGGGGCCCGAAAGGTCCTCGTGGTGGTCTCCGATGCCACACGATCCACCGGGGCGACCGAATTTCTTCCCTCGCTCGTGGGGCGGATTCAAGCGGCCTGTCGGGCGGAGATCTCCTTCATCGTGGCCAGTGGGATCCACCGAAGCCCGACTCCCGCCGAGGTCGAGTCGATTCTCGGGACCGAGCTGGCCGGGCGCCATCGAACGATCCTGCACGATCCGGATCGTGGATCGAGCCTCTGCGAGGTCGGACGGACGCGTGCCGGGACGCCGGTGCGGGTGCATTCGGCGCTCCGCGAGCACGATCGCATCGTTCTAACCGGGGCTGCCGCTTTCCACTACTACGCCGGTTTCTCGGGGGGGCGGAAGGCGCTGGTGCCCGGCCTCGCCGCGCGGGAGACCGTGACGCGAAACCACCTGCGTGCCCTGCGCCGCGACGGTAGCCGCCACCCGGCCGCCAGTGCCGGGCGACTTCATGGCAACCCGGTCCACCGCGACATGGTCGAGGGCGCCGCGATGATCGAACCGGACCTCCTGGTCAACTCGGTCCTGGATGAGGGCGGTCGGGTCGAACGGCTGTTCGTCGGGCATTGGCGGCGTGCCCACGAGGCGGCATGCCGCTTCGTACGATCCCGACGAACCGTGCGGGTCGATCGCCGGGACCTGGTCGTCGCATCCGCGGGAGGCGATCCTTCCGACATCAACCTCATCCAGTCGCACAAGGCCTTCGACGCCGGCGTGCGCGCGCTGCGACCTGGCGGCGTTTTCATTTTGGTGGCCGCGTGCCCGGAGGGAGCAGGACACGCGGATTTTCTCCCGTGGTTCCGTTTCGATTCCGAGGACGCGTGGGTCCGCGCCCTTCGTGACGATTTTCAGGTCTACGGGCAGACGGCATTGGCCTGGTTCCGGAAGACGCTCGCCTACAAGACGATCCTGGTCTCGCGACTCGACCCGAAGATGGTGGCACGGCTCAACGCACGCCCGGCCGCCGATCTCGAGGAGGCCTTCCGCCTCGCGCGGGAGGAGCTGCCCGCGGGCACGCCGGGCTGGCTGATCTCTCAGGGGGGGCGGATCCTCCCGGATCCGGTAAAGGACTCGATATGACACGATTCATCCCCGCCGCGGCCGTTGCGGTGCTGATCGTTCTCTCCGGATGCACGGAGAGCCTCCCCCCTTCGGAGCGCTCGGTCGTGCTGGTAACCCTCGACACGACGCGCGCCGACCGGCTCGGGGTTTACGGCGGCACGGCCGTCCCGACGCCCAATCTCGATCGAATCGCGCGCGAGGGTGCAATGTTCGAGAGCGCCATGGCCCAGGCGCCGCTCACGCTGCCGTCTCACGCGGCCATCTTCACCGGACGCTATCCGTCGGCTCTCGGGGTGCGTCACAACGGCATCTACCGGCTACCGGAGTCGGCAACGACGCTGGCCGAGCGATTGCGCGATGCAGGCTTCAAGACCGCCGGGTTCGTTTCCGCGTTCGTGATGCAGCGCGGGTTCGGCATCGAGCAGGGCTTCGATTTCTTCGACGACGTGCCGGTGGACCGCTATCAGGGTACCCGAGACCGGTTGTTCGAGGCCCAGCGCAGCGCGGACGACGTCAACGCCCAGGCCTTCCGCTGGCTCGACGACAACGCGGGTCAAGGGCGCTTCTTTTTATGGGTGCAGTACTACGACCCGCACGTTCCGTACGACCCTCCCGAGAAGGAAGGTCGAGAATTGAGCGGAAGCGGGTACGACCGCGAGATCTCGTACGTCGACGCCTGCTTCGGCGATCTGGTCAACCGGCTCGAGCAAGAGGACCTGCTCGATTCCGTCGTGCTGGTCGTCGCCGGGGACCACGGTGAGGGTCTCGGAGATCACGGCGAGAAGACCCACGGGGTCTTTCTCTACGAAGAATCGCTGCGGGTGCCGTTTTTCATTCGCGCGCCGGGGCTCGTGCCGTCGGGAAGGATCGTCGAAGGGCCGGTCGAGCTCGTCGACCTCACGCCGACGGTCCTCGACCTTCTCGAGCTACCGCCGCTCGAGCGGGCAGGGGGCTCGAGCCTCGTTCCGAGAATCGAGGGCGAGGATGACGGTTCTGGCGCGAGAGCGTTCGCCGAGACCTACATGCCGCGACTCGACTACGGGTGGAGCGAGCTGGCAGCGGTCCGTGACGGTCGCTGGAAGTTCGTCCAGGCGCCCACGCCCGAGCTCTACGATCTGCGCGACGATCCCGGGGAGAGGCTCAATCTTTTCTACGAGGAAACCGAGCGGGGCGAGCGCATGGCGGCGGCGGTGGCAGAGTGGCTCGCCACCGTCGCGGATCCTTCCGCCGAGGGCGAGGCGAGCCGGACGCTGTCCGCCGACGAGGAGGCGCGCCTGAGGAGTCTCGGCTATTTGAGCGGAGAGTTCTCGCAGACGGTGGGGGACGTCGATGACATCGAGCGCGCCGACCCCAAGGAGATGATGGCGGAGCTCGAGAGATTCATGGAGGGGCGCCGCCTGCTGGACGGCGGCCGACCGGATCTGGCGCTCGAGAGCGTGGAACAGATCCTCGCCGAGAACCCGTGGAACCACCAAGCCCGCGTGACACGCATCCTGGCCCTGATCCGCCTCGAGCGGTACGAGGAGGCCGAGGAGACGGCGCGGGATCACGTCCAGGCGACGGCGAAGGATCCCGCGGCATCCGAGATCCTGCGCGAGGGCGCGATGGAGCTCGTTGCCGCCGTCTATCGTTTCCAGGGGCGCCTTCGAGAGGCGGAGGAGCACTACCGACTCGTTCTCGAGCTCAATCCCGGCAACGAGAGCTCGGCGGTCGATCTGGCGCGTCTGCTGATCGAGACCGGACGGCTGAAGGATGCCGCCGTCGTGGTGGACGAGCTTCTGCGGCGACGTCCCGAGAGCGGGGTCGGACTCGCCACCCGCTTCATGCTGGAGGAGCGCTCGAGGGATCGCACGGCCATGGCTGTCACCGCGGCCCGCATGGCCGATGTCCGGGGCGGGGATGCCGATGTCCTTCTTCGTGCAGGACGCCTGCTGCTCGAGGCGGATCCGGCGCGCGCCGCGATCTGTCTCGAGCTTGCGCTGGAGAGTGTCCAGCCTAGCCCGCAACTGATGTTTCATTTGGGGAACGCGCAGGTCCGGTCCGGGCGGCTCCAGGACGGCCGTCAGAGCTTCCTGATCGCCAGCCGGATGATGCCCCGGGATCCCGAGCTGCAGTTCCGGCTCGGTGCGGTCGCGCTCGAGATGGGAGACGAGAAAGAGGGCCGATTCCGCATGCAGCAGACGGTGCGTCTGGACCCGCGCTATACCCGTGGGCTCACGACGCTGGCACGCTGGCTCGTGGACCAGGGTCGGGATGCCGAGGCCCTGGAGACCGCCCGAGATGCGGCAAAACGCAACCCGGCGGACCCGGAGGCGCAGCAGCTGATCGACGAGTTGGGCCCGTAAAGCCATCCCCCTTTTGCGATATACTGCCGCCGGATGCAACGACTGCTCTATGTCCTGCTGCTTCTGGCGATCGGCTCCCCGTGCAACGAGGCGGCGCAGCCTGTCATTCGCCTCGTCGACTTCGAGGACGTCGCCGTCACCGGCGCGACCGCCAACCGCATCCTCGGGGCCATCGAAGCGGCGGAGGAGCAGGGCAACGACCTCATCCTGATCGAGCTCGATACGCCGGGTGGGTACAGCGAGGCCCTTCAGGACATCGTCAAGGGCATGCTCGGTTCGGACATCCCCATCGTGGTGTGGGTCGGGCCCTCCGGGTCACGGGCCGCCTCGGCGGGATTCTTCATCATGCTCGCCGCGGACGTCGCGACGATGGCCCCCGGCACGCGGTGCGGTGCCGCGGCCACCATTTACTCCAGCGGCGAGGGTAAGGAAGACGACGTTCTTCTCAAGAAGGCGAACAACGACATGGCCGCGCTGCTGCGCTCGATCGCCGAGCACCGCGGCCGCAACGTCGAGAAGGCCGAGGCCGCCGTCTTCGCCGCCGACGCCTACTCCGAGATCGAGGCCCTCGACGAGGGGCTGATCGAGCTGGTGGCCAAGGATCGGGACGACCTCCTGGCCCAGCTCCAGGGCATGGAGATCAAGCGATTCGACGGCGAGGCCGTCGTGCTCGAGACCGAGGGGGCGAGTTTCGTCACCACGGAATCGAATTTCCGCCAGAAGCTGTTCGAGTTCCTGGCCACGCCGGCGATCGCGTCGATCCTGCTGCTGCTGGGCATGGCGGGGCTGTACGTCGAGATGTCCCACCCGGGGCTGGTCTTCCCGGCCGTGGTCGGGGCACTGTGCCTGATCCTGTTCTTCTTCGCCGCGCAGCAGCTTCCGATCTCGACCATCGGCGTGCTGCTCATTGTTCTCGCCGTAGTGATGTTCGTCCTGGAGATCAAGGTCGTCTCCTTCGGGATGCTCACGCTCGGCGGTACGGTGTGTCTCGTGATCGGATTGATGATGCTGGTCGAAGGTCCGATCCCGGAGCTTCGCGTTCCGCCCGCGGTGGTCATCCCCTCGGCGCTGATCTTTGCGGGCCTGTGTGCTTTCGTGGTGAGGCTCGTCGCCAAGGCGCAACGGAGCCGGGTGGTCACCGGGGTTGAGGGGCTGGCCGGCACGACCGGTACCGTCACCGAGGAGCTGGCCCCCGAGGGCAAGGTGTTCGTGCGCGGCGAGTTGTGGAACGCCACCGTGACGACGGGGACGGTGACGGTCGGGGCCAGGGTTCGTGTAGTTCGCGCCGACGATTTGATGTTGACGGTGGAGCCGGCCGACTCGCGGCCGGAGGAGGGTTAGCCATGTTCGGTCCCTTCTCGATCGGAGCGCTGCTCGCTCTTTTCTTCGTGATCCTGTTTATCGCCAACGCCATCAAGATCCTGCCGGAGTACGAGCGTGGCGTCGTCTTCCGTCTCGGGCGGCTCCGACCGACCGACTACGGTCCGGGGTTGTTTCTCCTGATTCCCGTCGTCGATCGGATGACCCGCATGTCGTTACGGACCGTCGTGCACGATGTCCCTCCGCAGGACGTCATCACCCGGGACAACGTCTCCATCAAGGTCAACGCGGTGGTCTACTTCCGGGTCATGCACCCGCGCAAGGCGGTCACGGAGGTCGAGAACTACCACTACGCCACCAGCCAGCTCGCCCAGACGACGCTGCGGTCGGTGCTGGGTCAGGTCGAGCTCGACGAGCTGCTCGCCGGGCGCGAGAAGATCAATCACGAGCTACAGACCATTCTCGACAAACAGACCGATCCGTGGGGGATCAAGGTGTCGTCGGTCGAGGTCAAGCACGTCGACCTGCCTGCCGAGATGCAGCGCGCGATGGCCAAGCAGGCCGAGGCGGAGCGCGAAAAGCGGGCCAAGATCATCCACGCCGAGGGCGAGGCGCAGGCGGCCGCGCAGCTCGCGGCCGCGGCGGAGCAGCTGAGCAATCCCACCTCGCTCCAGCTCCGTTACCTCCAGACGATGACGGAGATCGCCTCCGAGAAGACCTCTACGCTGGTCTTTCCGTTACCGATCGAGATCCTCAAGGGTCTCGTCAAGTGAGATTCCTGGACGCTCCATGAAGAAGAACGATCCAAACCGCGACGGTTCGTCCGCACACGTCGAAGGCCCCGATGTCGGGCAACGGGAGGCGTTGCTCGACGTCTTTCGCCATCTCGAGCTCGACGACCAGGTAAGGAAGCTCGGCGCGCAAGTCGTTGCGTGGACGGGGGATGGCCGCATTCTCGCCTTCGTCCGAGGTGAGGACCCGAAGCAGTTTGTTCCGGCGGGCGAGGCCGGGATGGAAGGAGAGCCGCCCGAGGGCGGCGCCGGACAGGTCCCCGCCTCGAAGATCGAGCGCTACATCGGCGTACGTGATGAGATCGTCGAGCCGGGACTTCCGCCGTTCCTGTCGCAGGAGAGCGCCTCCGGCGATGAGCTTCCCGCGCACGGTTGGACCTTGCCGGTCCGTGATCCCGGCGGGGCCCTGGCGGGAGTCGTCGTGCACCTGGCCGGCTCGGAGCCGGACCCCGGCGCGCGCGATCGCGTCCTGAAGCTGCTCGAGGAGGCCCGTCCCGCGGTGGCCAATGCTCTCGCGGTGCGCAGCATCCGGGCGCTGGTCTTCAAGGACGACACCGCGGACTGCTTCAATCGGCGCTACTTCAACGAGTTCCTCGCGGAGGAGATCGCCCGCGCCACTCGCTTCAAGGCTTCCTTGTCGCTGATCTTCTTCGACATGGACAACCTCAAGGAGGTCAACAGCACCTGGGGACACGCCGCGGGGTCGCAGACGATCTTCGAGGTCTCCCAGCGCGTGCGGTCGAAGATCCGTCGTTTCGACAAGCTGTTTCGATTCGGTGGCGACGAGTTCTGCATCGTGCTGCCGGAGACCGAGTGGCACGGCGCTCTCGAGGTCGCGGAGCGCGTGCGCGAGTCGATCGCGGGCAAGCCGCTCCTGATGGAAAAGACCGGAGGCAAGGGGGTCAAGATGACCGCGTCCCTCGGCATTGCCTCCTTCCCTCTTCACGCCCGCAATCGGGAAGAGCTCATCCATCTCGCCGACTGGGCGATGCAACGAATCAAGCGGGGAACCAAGAACTCCATCGCGATCGCCGAGATCGCCAAGCCGGAACGCTCCTGAAACGGCGGCTCCCGGTGCGCGGCACCGGGGCATGCCGAAGGAGGCCGTCATGGAACAAGAAGATCGGGACGACAGCCAGTTGAGAGAGTTTCGACTCGAGGGCGTGGGACTGTTCGTCATCGGCGGGGTTTTCCTGGTGGTGATGGCGGGTGCGTTCTACCTCGGCCGGTGGGTGGAGAGGCGCGCCGCAGGGCCGGACGCGGGGACGCTGCTCACCGACCAGGCGATCCCGGGATCGACGCGATCGGAGAAGCCTGTGGACGTCACCGGCGAGGCGGGCTACTTCGACACGATCGAGGGGGAGACGGCGGCCGAGCCCGAGCGACAGGCTATCGAGCTTCCTTCCGCGGCCCCGGACGTGGTCGAGGAGTCGGCCGGGGTGGTCCGGGCGCCGGAAAAGACACCGCCGGGCCGGGAGGAGACGGCACCGGCCGCGGGGCCGTTCTACGTCCAGCTGTTCGCCGGCCGGGACAAGGCATCCGCCGAGGGCCTGGTCCGGGGCCTGGGGGACCGAGGCTACCGTGTCCGTCTGGACACGGAGCGCGCCGGAGACGGTGTGCTCTATCGGGTGCGGGTGGGCGGCTACGCCGCCAAGCCGGACGCCGAGGTCCTCGCCAACCGATTGCGCAGCGAGGGGTACTCGGACGCCTGGGTGACCCAGGTCGACTGAGACCGGCCTCGTTCGCCGAAGCCCCTAAACCCGTGTGGTATTTTGGCCGTCGGGCGCACGGAGCCTTGCGCCTGGCCCACGCGTGCCTAAATT
>Ga0316191_10003569_pt1 | contig 11523 bp, 18 predicted proteins | sample Eddworburr2cm_MG_FD_204928 | JGI IMG/M metagenome (GOLD analysis project Ga0316191, IMG submission 204928) | Coastal sediment microbial communities from Maine, United States - Eddy worm burrow 2 cm | ecosystem: Environmental > Aquatic > Marine > Coastal > Sediment | place: USA: Maine... | reverse complement strand
AGATGCGCTGCTGCTAATGACAACAGCTGTACCAAGCAAGGTCACCATAGCAATGGCTTTCAGTGTGTTCATTATTCACTCTCCGGTATTGTTACAGGGCAGCTCAGTATTACAGGCGAATGTCACGCAGTACTCGCACGAATATCACGAAACGGTCACAATAATCAGGTCATATCCCGGCCAAACAGAACTCACAGCAAATACAAAAAGACCCCGCAATGCGAGGTCTCCAGGTAGAAACATTATTTATGGTTTTAGGCTGCTTTCTTGCGTCAGCCTAATGATGCATCAGCATTCACAGCAATTTCTTCATTAGCGGAGATATCCATCCGGGTCGATTCTGGAGTGTTAATATTTACTGTTCTGATGAAGTCCTCCAACACAGACTGAAGGCTTACCATATCCTGAAACGCCTTTTGCTGGGATGCTCCGACCTTCTCAATAAGGCCCGCTACTTTTTGTTCATCATCTGAACTCTTTCGGTACACTCGAACAATATAGCTTTCCATCAGTTTTTCTCCATAAACTCATTTACGACTGTTATTTATTATTGGGTTAATACATCCGGATTGCCTATTGGCCAAAAGTCGTAGCACAGAATCTGACCTTGAGAAAAAACGCAGTCACCCACCTGAATCTGAAAGACTCTGAGTCAGCCATAAACAGCAACCGTGAATGTCTTGTTTGGGCTGCTGGTTCCTGTCCTTCTCTCGAGAGAACTACAGTTTTCAGGATAAACGCGTGCTATCGGTCAATAAACGGAAGATCAGGACACAAAAAAAACGACGACCAGTGGGGGGAGAGGTCGCCGCTCGGGGGCTTGAAAGCCTCCGCTTAAGACACAGCCATAGAAATTAACGAAGGCTGTTATCGTTAATTATGGTAACAGTGAAATCTTAAGGTTTTATTAAGAAAGAAGCCGCGAATATTGATTCAGGGCTCGACAGTCCCCGTTTAACTGATAATTCAGAGACTTAAGCCAGGAAGCTCCGACTACACCCATAACAGGCCGTGTGCTAAAAAAATGGCGGCTCGAAAGCCGCCATGTAAATGGTGGCCATATGGCCACCTACGGAGAGGGTAGTTATGTTGCTTTCTTACGCCTGATATCCCAATCAATCCCCGCAGCATGCGGTACAGAATAGCCAGAACGTTATAATTTTAGCTGTTACTTCGAACTTATCAGCCGCAGACATATGACCTAAAAACAGCAATTGGTAGCATATTATCAAATATTGGTAAATAAGGGAATATACTTATTCGATAGTAAATTGAGTCAGAAATCGCAATGGCCTTAATAGGGTTCGATAGCTGCCGTCCCCTGACATTCACCACTTTAAGAAAACGATGGCCGCATTAATAATTGCCGTTAACACACGGGGCAATAAGTAAAAAATCAGCAAATCGCCGCATAGCGGCTGTTTATTGAGAATTGGAATCATTTAAATTGACCAGAATGGTTATAGATGGGGTTCCGCATTTACTGTATGTTCAAGAGGCGTCTAACACGGAAAAGGTGAAAACAATGGCTTTAATACGAAGCATAAATGTTGAACCTGAGATCGTCTATCACACACAGTGCGATATGAATTACGCATGCTTATCAGGGAAAGCCGTGTGTAATGTGGAACCGTTCGTAGACAGGGATGTGCAACTTCTCAGGTGCAAGGACGAAAGGTCATGCACATTCAAGAAAAAATATCAGGGACGATTTATCTGTACCTGCCCGGTCAACGTGGCCTCATTCAGCCACAACTGATTAATCATCTATAGTGAAGCCCCGCTGGGGGCTTCACCCCTGCCGGCTATACAGAAAGGAACACACCATCCCTGCGCGGGTCACCTGCACCAGTGAATCCAAGGCCATCGTGGATGACCGTCTGGGTACCGCCAAAGAACAGGTTTTTCTCCGACCACCGGTGATGGTAGGGATAACTGGCACAGAGTTCATCCACTGCTGACTCTGGAAATCCGGGCTCAATACTGAGCAGATCTTTCTCAACATGAAGTCGCGGGCTATATACCGCCTCTCGCACGTCCATCCCGAAGCAGTACATGTTGTTCAGTGTCTGCAGGATGGCTGTACGTAACCGGTTCGAGCCACCGGACCCAATTGCAATGACGCGCTGCTGATCAATGACGAGGGTCGGCGCCATCATGGATGAAACGCGCACACCGGTATCCCAGCGGTGAAAACCGTCCGGATTGAGATCCTCCTCCCCCAACATGTTATTTAGCATAATCCCCGTACCGGGCAGCACATAACCCGAGCCCTCGCCATTGGAAAGGGTCAGCGATGCGGCGTTGCCCTGCCCGTCCACGACACTGATGTGGGTGGTGCCGCGGCTGTTAACAGGGTGCCCGGAAAGGGCGGACCTGAAGCGGGAGATCGTTTCCGGATGGAGGACATCCCCGGCATCGCCGCTTGCAGTCTGCCCGCTTTCCATCCGCGCAAGGTTGGTCTGTTCCATCACCGCGGACAAAAGCTTCAGGTGCTGCACGGAACCGAATTCACCCTGGTCTTTTGACTCCAGTAATGCGTGGGCAAAACAGATCAGGCTGCCGCCGCTGGAGGGTAGCGGGTTGCTCAGTATCCGTGCATTCAGGTATCGATAACCCAGAGGTTCACGTTTCACCACCCTGTAGTCATCCAGATCTGCTTTATTCAGATACCCGCCGCCGGACTCACAGGCTGCAATCAGCTCAGCACCCATCTCTCCCTGGTAAAACAGTCGCTCCCCCTCTGCTGACAGCAACTCCAGTGCATCCGCCAACTCGGGTTGACGGAAGTTCTCGCCTTCAACCATCAGACTGTTGTCGACCTGGCTACTTGAATAGAGTCGCCGGGCACCACGGGTGGATAGATAGATGGGCGCAACAATACTGAAGATATAGGCCTGCAGCCGGTTAAGCACGATACCGTTGCGGGCGTAATCCACCGCCGGTTTTACAATCTCTCGTATGGGCAGAGAGCCCAGCTCGCTGTGAATCCGGAACAGGCCCTTTATAGTACCGGGCGTGGCAACACTGCCCATACCGATATGAAACTCCTGCTGTGCCGTACCGAAATCCGCGAGTATGGGGTAAAAATCCAGTTTGGACACGGAACACTTGCGCAACGGCGTCTGCACGAAAAAGTCGTACAGCGTGTTCCTGCCGCCACCCTGGTGCGCAAGCAGAAAGCCACCACCACCCAGTGAGGTCAGAACAGGTTCGGCCACACAGGCAGCACAAAGTCCGGCCATGGCTGCATCAAATGCATTCCCGCCTTCCTCGAGCGCCCATGCCGCTGCCTCTGCTGTGGCTGGATGCCCGGCTGCCACTGCACCGTTCATCAGTACCTCTTTTTAGAATCAGGTAATAATCCTATTTTACCCCCTCCTGAGGAGGAGAGATAATAGGGCAGCGGTGAACTGCCATAAAAAAACCGGGCAGGGCCCGGTTTCTATGATGTTGCCTGCTTGTAACTACAGAGCCAAACTATAAGACGAGCTCTTCACCGGCATCATGTTGGGGACGATCGACCATTTCGATATAGGCCATGGGCGCCTTGTCACCGCTACGATAGCCCGCTTTGAGAATGCGCAGGTAACCACCCGGGCGTTCCTTGTAACGCGGACCCAGCTCATTAAACAACTTGCTCACCATGTCACGATCACGTAAACGACTGAATGCCACCCGGCGCTTGTGCACCGAATCCGTCTTGGCCATGGTGATAAACGGTTCGGCCATACGACGCAGCTCCTTGGCTTTTGGCAAGGTCGTCTTGATAATCTCATGGCGCAGCAAGGACACAGTCATGTTCTGGAACATGGCCTTGCGGTGTGAACTATTGCGGTTTAGTTGCCGCCCTGTCTTACGATGACGCATCGTTATATCCCGTTACTTGTTAAGGCCACTGGTTCCGGCTCTTTCGCAGCCAGGCTGGCAGGTGGCCAGTTCTCAAGGCGCATACCCAGAGACAAACCCTTGGTGGCCAGTACATCCTTGATCTCTGTCAGGGACTTCTTGCCCAGGTTCGGGGTTTTGAGTAATTCCACTTCTGTTCGCTGAATCAGGTCACCGATAAAATAGATACTCTCTGCCTTCAGGCAATTGGCAGAACGAACTGTCAACTCCAGGTCATCAACCGGACGCAGCAGGATCGGATCAATTTCCGGATCCTTGGCAGTGATATCCTCTTCAGTGGTGGCCTGCAGGTCAACAAAGGCAGACAACTGATCCTGCAGGATGGTCGCAGCATGGCGAATGGCTTCTTCAGGATCAAGCGTGCCGTTGGTTTCAATATCAATAATCAGCTTGTCCAGGTCGGTCCGCTGTTCGACGCGGGCACGGTCCACATTATAGGAGATCCGGCTGACCGGGCTGAACGAGGCATCCAGCTGCAGACTGCCAATCGTCCTGCCCTCATTCTCGTCCGTCTCACGACGTGTTGCTGGCTGGTAACCGCGGCCTTTTGCGATTTTCAACGTCATGGACAACTCGCCTGCGGTCAGGTTGGCAATCACGTGATCAGGGTTGACGACTTCAACATCATGGTCCAGCTTGATATCACCAGCGGTGACAGGACCTGTACCCTTCTTGCTGAGTGTCAATGTCGCTTCATCACGCTCGTGCATGCGCAGCGCAACTTTTTTCAGGTTCAGCAGGATGTCGATAACATCTTCCTGCACACCTTCAATAGTGGAATACTCATGCAACACGCCTTCAATTTCAGCGTTAATAATGGCGCTGCCTGGCATGGATGACAGCAGGATACGGCGCAAGGCATTACCGAGGGTATGACCAAAACCGCGTTCCAGTGGCTCCAGTGTGACCTTGGCGTGCTTATCACTGACAACCTGTACATCCACGATGCGCGGTTTCAGGAATTCGTTGACTTTACCCAGCATGAAACAGTCCCTCAGATATTACTTGGAATACAATTCGACGATCAGGTGCTCATTAATGTCGGCAGGCAACTCACCACGCTCCGGCCGTGACTTGTACACGCCCTCCATTTTCTTGGTATCGACATCAATCCAGTCGGAAATACCACGCTGCTGCGCCAGATCGATCGCAGACTTGACACGCAACTGGGAACGGTTTTTTTCGTTGATACTGACCACGTCACTCGGCTGTACCTGGTAGGACGGTATATTCACCCGCGAACCATTGACACTGATGCCATTGTGGCGCAACAACTGACGAGACTCACTGCGCGAAGATGCGAAACCCATGCGGTACACCACATTGTCGAGACGTCCCTCGAGCAGCTGCAGAAGGTTTTCACCGGTCGACCCCTTGGTACCGGCTGCCTTCTTGTAGTAATTGCGAAACTGCTTCTCCAGCACACCATAGATACGGCGCACCTTCTGCTTTTCACGTAACTGAGTAGCATAATCCGACAGACGTGTACGTCGCTGGCCGTGCTGACCTGGCGGGAACGGACGGTTCTCTACCGGGCACTTCGAGGTAAAGCATTTTTCGCCTTTCAGAAACAGCTTGCCACCCTCGCGGCGGCACTGACGGCATTTGGATCCAGTGTATTTAGCCATGATCTTTCCCTTCCTAAACGCGACGTTTTTTAGGTGGTCGACAGCCGTTGTGCGGTATCGGTGTCACGTCAGTGATATTGGTAATCTGAAAACCGGCATTATTCAGTGCGCGTACGGCTGATTCGCGGCCAGGCCCAGGACCCTTGACCTCAACCTCGAGGTTTTTCATGCCGTATTCCTTGACCTTCTCACCGGCCTTTTCAGCAGCAACCTGCGCGGCAAACGGTGTGCTCTTGCGTGACCCCCTGAAACCTGAACCACCCGCAGTCGCCCAGGCCAGGGCATTACCCTGCCGGTCAGTAATCATGATGATGGTATTGTTAAATGATGCGTGAATGTGAGCGATACCGTCAGCGACGTCTTTCTTCACTTTCTTGCGTGTGGGTGCCTGTGCCATACCTTAGTTCCGGGGTTATCTGCTTAACTGGTTAATGTGGTTACTTGCGTAGTTTATTTACGAATTGGACGGCGCGGTCCCTTGCGGGTACGTGCGTTGGTTTGTGTTTGCTGTCCGCGCAGTGGCAGACCACGACGATGGCGGATACCGCGATAGCTGCCCAGATCCATCAGTCGCTTGATGTTCATGGAAATGGTGCGACGCAGATCGCCTTCAATCGTATACTTGCCAACCTCGCCACGGATAGACTCGACCTCGGCCTCTGTCAGATCCTTGATTTTAGTATCCGGTTTAATACCACTGTCGGCGCAAATCTTGCGCGCAGTAACGCGGCCGATACCATAGATTCCCGTCAGGGCAATCTCCGCATGTTTGTGCGGTGCTATGTTAATTCCTGCAATACGGGCCATCTAAATCATCTCCAACGCTATTATATAAGTGTGACGCGAAAAGCAGGGTAGGATAGCCTTTGGCCGCCAATAAATCAAACACAAACAACCATTTGCCCGACATTCAGCGCCCGGCAGAATAGAGTAAAATATGCTTGTTTTTCAATACCTTGCATACAATCAGTAACTAATCAGCCCTGACGCTGCTTGTGACGGCCATCTTTGCAGATGACGCGCACGACACCATTGCGTCGGACAACCTTGCAGTTACGACAGATACGCTTGACTGAAGCACGTACTTTCATGTCCCTACACCTCTAAATAAGCTGCTGCTAGCGCAGCATGCCAGTCCCGCCGTGACCTTTCAGGTTCGCCTTCTTCATCAGGCCGCTGTACTGGTGTGAAACCAGGTGCGTTTGAACCTGTGCCATGAAATCCATGGTCACCACGACAATAATCAACAACGATGTACCACCAAAATAAAACGGTACATTCCAGTAAAGAATCAGAAACTCCGGCATCAGGCAGACCATGGTAATGTAGACCGCGCCGGCTGTTGTCAGCCGCGTCATAACACCATCTATATACTTCGCGGTCTGCTCGCCCGGACGAATACCCGGTATAAAGGCACCGGACTTTTTCAGGTTGTCTGCTGTTTCCTTGGCATTGAACACCAGTGCCGTATAGAAAAAACAGAAGAATACAATCGCCAGCGCATAGAAAATCACGTACATCGGCTGCCCCGGTGACAGCATGGCGGATATATCCTTCAGCCAGCCCATGCCCTCGCCCTGACCGACCCAGCTGCCCATGGTCGCCGGAAACAGGATAATACTGGACGCAAAGATCGGCGGTATCACACCCGCCATGTTCAGCTTCAGCGGCAGGTGCGTACTCTGCGCGGCATACACCTTGCGACCCTGCTGTCGCTTTGCATAATTCACCGTGATGCGACGCTGGCCACGTTCAACGAACACCACAAAGCCGGTCACTGCCAGCGCCAGTGCAAACAGCACCAAAATGGTCAGTGCATTCATCTCACCGGTGCGTGCCAGCTCCAGTGTTCCGCCAATGGCAGATGGCAGGCCGGAGACGATACCGGAAAAGATAATGATCGAGATACCGTTACCGACACCCCGTTCCGTCACCTGCTCGCCGAGCCACATCAGGAATACGGTACCGGTCACCAGTGTTACGATTGCCGTGAGCACAAAACCGGGTCCAGGATTGATCACCAGTTGACTGCCGGCGATTGACTGGCTTTGCAGCGCGGTCGAGATACCGAAGGCCTGCATCGTGGCCAGGCCCACTGTGCCATAACGTGTGTACTGCGTAATCTTGTGCCGCCCGGCTTCCCCGCCTTCCTTCTTGAGTGCCTCCAGTGACGGTACCGTCACGGTCAGCAGATTCATGATGATCGAGGCCGAGATGTACGGCATGATACCGAGCGCGAACAGCGACAGTCGTTCCAGCGCACCACCGGAAAACATGTTAAACATTTCCAGTATCGTGCCCCGCTGCTGGTCAACCAGGGCAGCCAGCACCACCGGATCAATCCCCGGCAACGGAATGAACGAGCCGACCCGGAAAACGACAATAGCGCCAATGACGAAAAAGAGCCGCTGGCGCAGCTCTTTCATCTGCCCGATACCCGAGGCAGCACCCGAAATAGAATTACCTATTGCCATTTATTCCTCGATCTTGCCACCGGCTGCTTCAATTGCAGCACGTGCACCTTTGGTCACCCGAATACCCTTCAGGGTGACTGCCTTGTCTATGGAGCCGGAGGCAAACACCTTGACGCTGGCGGTTTCCCGCGAGATCAGGTTGGCCGTTTTCAATGCATCCAGATCAATCACATCGGCATCCACCAGTGCCAGCTCGTGCAGTCGCAGTTCGTCGACAAAACGTGACTTGCGCGAAGTGAAACCCACTTTTGGCAAGCGCCGTTGCAGCGGCATCTGCCCGCCCTCGAAACCAATCTTGTGGAAACCACCGGAACGCGATTTCTGGCCCTTGTGACCACGACCACTGGTCTTGCCCAGCCCGGAGCCGATACCACGACCCACTCGCTTGCGATCTTTTTTGCTGCCGTCAGCCGGCTTTAATGTATTCAGGCGCATTTTCTAGTCCTCAACCTCTACCATGTAGGCGACCTTGTTGATCATGCCGCGAATTTCCGGCGTGTCATCCAGTTCCACGGTATGCCGGATGCGACGCAGACCCAGACCACGCAGGGTATCCTTGTGGCTCTGCAGGCGACCATGGGAACTTTTCGTCTGTGAAACCCTGATTTTCTTGGCGCTGGCCATGTCTTACTCCGTAATCTCCGCGATAGTCATGCCACGCTTGCTGGCGACTTCTTCAGGTGAACGCATTTCCTCAAGTCCGCGTACGGTGGCACGTAACACGTTCATCGGATTGTTCGAACCGATGCACTTTGCCAGTACATTATGCACACCAACAACTTCAAAGACGGCGCGCATGGCGCCCCCTGCAATAATGCCGGTACCTTCAGAGGCGGGTTGCATGTATACCTTGGCGGCACCGTGTCGGCCGGTCAATGCATATTGCAGCGTGCCATCCTTGAGGTTGACGTTGATCATATTCTTGCGCGCCGCCTCCATGGCCTTCTGGATAGCAACCGGCACTTCTCGTGCCTTGCCATAGCCATAACCCACGCGACCCTCACCATCACCAACAACAGTCAGTGCGGTAAAGCCGAACTGGCGACCACCCTTTACAACCTTCGCTACACGGTTAACTGTGACCAGCTTTTCAAGCAGTCCATCACCCTGTGCCTGTGCATCTACTCTTGCCATAAGTGAACCTTTATCAGAAAATCTTTATCAAAATTCCAGGCCGTTCTCGCGCGCGGCATCAGCCAGCGCTTTCACGCGACCATGATATTTAAAACCGGAACGATCAAACGCTACCCGGGTAATTCCTGCTGCCCTGGCGCGCTCGGCAACCACTTTCCCAACAACGGATGCGGCGGCGGCCCCACCGGTCGACTTGACGTCTTTACGCACATCGCTGTCCAGCGTTGATGCACTGGCGACCACGGTATCGCCTTGCGGCGAAATAATCTGTGCATACATATGGCGCGGTGTCTTGTGTATACACAGGCGTGTGGTACCCAGAGTCTTGATATGAGCCCGGGTACGGCGGCTGCGGCGTAAACGTGATTGTTTCTTGTCCATAATAATTGCCTATTTCTTCTTGGCTTCTTTGCGAACCACAACTTCATCCGCATAACGAACACCCTTGCCCTTGTAGGGTTCAGGCGGACGAAAGGCGCGAATCTCTGCCGCCACCTGACCCACTCTTTGCTTGTCGTTGCCCTTTAGAACGATTTCTGTCTGGCTCGGCGTTTCAACCGTGATACCTTCAGGCAACTCATAGTCCACCGGGTGGGAAAAGCCCAGGGTCAGATTAAGTACCTTGCCCTTGGCCTGTGCACGATAACCAACACCCACCAGCTCCAGCTTCCTTTCAAAGCCCGCAGTGACGCCGGTCACCAGATTACTGACCAGTGCTCGCGTGGTTCCGGCCAGCGCATTGGCAGCCTTGGATTCATCTCGGGGAATGAAGTTCAGCTCACCTTCTTCCCGTTTCATTTCCACGAGCTCGTGAATACCATGTTGCAGCGTCCCGTTAGGGCCCTTGACGGTAATCTGCTGACCATTCTCGGTGACTTCCACTGAAGCGGGAACAGCCACCGGTTTTTTTGCAATTCTAGACATGACTCTATCCGCTTAACTTACGACACACAGGATTTCGCCGCCTTCTCCGGCAGCACGGGCCTGACGATCACTCATCACACCCTTGGAAGTCGAGACGATGGCAACACCCAGTCCGTTCTGGATACTTGGAATATTATCCTTGCCCTTGTAAAGGCGTAGTCCCGGACGACTGGAGCGCTTGATCGTTTCAATCACCGGCATGCCTTCGTGGTACTTCAGGGAAATCGTCAGCACCGCCTTGCCGTCTTCGTCAGCGGTACTGAAATCGTTTATATAGCCTTCGCCTTTCAACACATTAGCGATGGCACACTTCAACTTCGATGAAGGCATGGACACCTCCAGCTTGTTGGCAGACTGACCGTTACGAATACGGGTCAGCAGATCAGCAATGGGATCGGTCATCATAATAGGTTACCAGCTTGCCTTGACCAGTCCGGGCACATCACCGCGCATGGCAGCTTCACGCAGCTTGTTCCTGGACAGTCCGAATTTTCTGTAATAGCCGTGCGGGCGACCGGTAACACGGCAGCGATTGCGGCCTCGTACCGGGCTTGCATCGCGCGGCAGCTCCTGCAGTTTCAGTTGTGCCTGGTAGCGTTCATCGTAGGAGCTTTCAGTGCTCTTGATAGTCGCCTTCAGTGCGGCACGCTTTGCAGCAAAGCGTTTCACAGTACGTGCACGTTTGCTCTCGCGGGCAATCATGGAATTCTTTGCCATGCTTCTACCTCAGCGCCTGAACGGGAAGTTGAATGCAGCCAGCAAGGCGCGCCCTTCTTCGTCCGTATTGGCAGTTGTTGTAAATGTAATGTCCATACCACGCAGGGTATCGATCTTGTCGTAATCAATCTCGGGAAAAATAATCTGTTCTTTCACGCCCATGTTGTAGTTGCCGCGGCCGTCAAATGACTTGGGGTTCATGCCACGAAAGTCACGAATACGCGGTATGGCCACATTGATAAGACGGTCAAGAAACTCGTACATCATTTCGCGACGCAGCGTCACCTTGCATCCGACCGGCCAGCCTTCGCGCAGCTTGAAACCGGCGACTGACTTACGCGCCTTGATAACAATCGGCTTCTGACCCGCTATTTTGGTCATGTCGCCGACAGCATGTTCCATGACCTTGCGATCGGCAATCGCCTCGCCCACACCCATATTGAGCGTGATCTTGGTGATACGCGGAATCTCCATCACGTTTTTGTAGCCAAACTGCTCCATGAGCTGTTTGGTCACATTTTCCGAGTAAAAATCTTTCAGCCTGACCATATCTCTACACCATCACCTAAATGTCCACCACTTCATCGGTGGACTTGAAATAACGCACCTTGCGACCATCCTCGAGTACCCTGAAACCAATCCGGTCGCCCTTTTGGGTTTGCGGGTTAAACAGCATAATATTGGACGGATCGATCGACATTTCTTTCTCGACGATACCACCAGGCACACCCTTGTTC
>Ga0316191_10003568_pt1 | contig 11524 bp, 8 predicted proteins | sample Eddworburr2cm_MG_FD_204928 | JGI IMG/M metagenome (GOLD analysis project Ga0316191, IMG submission 204928) | Coastal sediment microbial communities from Maine, United States - Eddy worm burrow 2 cm | ecosystem: Environmental > Aquatic > Marine > Coastal > Sediment | place: USA: Maine | collected... | reverse complement strand
AGGGCGCTTCGTCAAAAAAGAACCAGCCCAGGATAAAGGCGAAGGGAATGCCGAAATATTCGTAGGGCGACAGGCTCGAGGGTCGGGCCAGTCGATAGGCGTTGATAAGCGCGAGTACGGCGAAGCCACCAACCAGGCCCATGCAGATTAACAGCCCCCAGTCTTGCAGGGATTCCACCTCCTGATAGCCGCTTGTGGCGAAGACGATCGCGAGCGCGCCGAGCAGTGCGCCGGTGGATGCATACATGTTAAGTAATGCAGTGGGGTTGTGTTCGTCGAACAAGCGGACGCAGACCGTCGACAGTGAATAGCCAACTGCGGCGCCGATGGGTAGCAGGCTGTAGGGGGTGAAGATCTCGCTGCCGGGGCTCATGATCATCATTACGCCAAGAAAGCCGATAATCACCGCCACCCAGCGCCACATCCCAACTTTGTGTTTGAGAATTGGAATCGATAGCAAGGTGATCAATACCGGGCTGATATAGGCAAGCGTGGATGCCGTGGCTAATTCCATTTTGGTTATCGACAGGTAGAAGCAGTATTGTGCCATTGCGATAAACAGCCCGCGTATCAGGCCGAGACGCCACTGCCGAATTTTAAGCAGGCGGCCTCGAGCGTGCCATTCGCTCGATAGCAGCAGGACCAGTATGCTGGGAATAAGACCGAAGACATTGCGAAAACCAGCCAGCTGTTGTACCGGGTAGCGATCGCCCAGAAATTTGATGATGACACCCTGAAAGTCGAACAGCAGAATAGCCAGCAGCACGTAGGCGACGGCTCGCGCAAATTGATGGGTGCTCGCGGGCATATGGTGATCTCGATGGACTTCGGTCATTGCTCTGGGGCGGCTGCCCCCGAGGCTTTAATTTACCAAATTTTCGAGGCAGGCGTAGACTCAACTTTGCAATCCGCATAGAATGCTTGTTCAGGAAGATGCTGCCTTCGCAGTGTTAACTTAAGCGAGTTTCTCGATGGGAAGAACCGGTGGTTCATCCCATCATCCGCGCGCGCGCATTTTTTTGAACTGGAGATTTCGTGTTTAAACCAGCAATACTAGCCCTGCAAGATGGAACTATCTTTACGGGTAAATCTATCGGGGCCGATGGCATTTCAGCCGGGGAGGTGGTTTTTAACACCGCCATGACCGGCTACCAGGAAATCCTCACCGACCCGTCTTACTGCCGGCAGCTGATCACCCTGACGTATCCACATATCGGCAATACCGGTGTCAACGACGAAGATGAAGAAGCAACGCGGATTCACGCCAGTGGCCTGATTATTCGAGATCTGCCACTCGTCGCCAGCAACTGGCGCAGCCAGGGGAGTTTGCAGGACTATTTGCAATCCCGTGGTGTCGTGGCAATCGCCGACATCGATACCCGCAAGCTCACGCGTCGCCTGCGTGACCAGGGAGCTCAATCCGGTGCGATCATGGCGGGTGACGACGTTTCCGAAGCTGCCGCAATCGCTGCTGCCGAACAGTTTGGCGGGCTCGCCGGCTGTGATCTGGCACAGGTAGTATCCACGCAGGAGGCCTACAGCTGGACCCAGTCAACCTGGTCGCTGGGGCAGGGTTATATCGATAATCCAAAGACCCGTTTTCACGTGGTTGCCTATGATTTCGGTATCAAGAAAAATATTCTGTGCATGCTCGCGGAACGCGGTGCGCGGGTGACCGTGGTGCCCGCTAAAACCTCAGCAGATGAAGTGCTGGCCCTGCAACCGGACGGTGTTTTTCTGTCGAATGGCCCGGGTGACCCCGAGCCCTGTGATTACGCGATCGAAGCGATCACTCGAATTCTACAAAGCGACCTGCCGGTTTTCGGTATTTGTCTTGGCCACCAGTTGCTGGCACTGGCCAGCGGCGCGCGTTCAATGAAAATGAAGTTCGGTCACCATGGCGCGAACCATCCGGTACAGGACCTGGCCAGCGGCGTGGTCATGATAACCAGCCAGAATCATGGTTTCGCAGTCGACGAAGACAGTCTGCCGGATACGCTCAGGGCAACGCATCGTTCGTTGTTTGATGGCAGCCTGCAGGCGGTGGAACGCACCGATAAAGCCGCCTTCAGTTTCCAGGGGCACCCGGAAGCAAGTCCGGGCCCGCATGACGTGGCCCCGCTGTTTGACCGGTTTTTTGACATGATAGCGGCGTATAAAGCGTCTGCAGGAGCAGGCTGATGCCACGTCGCCAGGATATAGATTCAGTGCTGATTATTGGCGCTGGTCCGATCGTGATCGGCCAGGCCTGCGAGTTTGACTACTCGGGAGCCCAGGCCTGCAAGGCTCTGAAAGAAGAAGGTTTTCGCGTCATCCTCATTAATTCGAATCCCGCTACCATCATGACCGACCCCGACTCGGCTGATGCCGTTTATATCGAGCCGATTACCTGGCAGGCGGTCGAGAAGATTATTGCCAGGGAGAAGCCGCAGGCGCTGCTGCCCACGATGGGCGGTCAGACAGCGCTCAATTGCGCCCTGGATCTGGTGCGCGAGGGCGTGCTGGAAAAATATGGCGTAGAAATGATCGGCGCCACGCGTGAAGCCATCGATATGGCAGAGGATCGCGACCAGTTCCGCGTGGCGATGGCTGAAATAGGTCTGAAGACCCCGAAAGCCTTCATCGCACATAGCCTCGAAGAGGCATGGCAGGGGCAGGCGCAAATCGGTTTCCCAACTATTATTCGACCGTCTTTCACCATGGGTGGCAGCGGCGGTGGTATCGCCTATAACCGCGAAGAGTTCGAGGAAATTATTCGCCGCGGCCTGGATCTATCGCCGACCAGTGAAGTTCTTATCGAAGTCTCGGTGCTGGGCTGGAAGGAATTTGAAATGGAGGTGGTGCGCGACAAAAATGATAATTGCATCATTATCTGTGCGATCGAAAACCTCGATCCGATGGGCGTGCACACGGGCGATTCGATCACCGTGGCACCGGCGCAGACGTTAACCGACAAGGAATACCAGATCATGCGTAACGCCTCGCTCGCGGTGCTGCGCAAGATCGGCGTCGAGACCGGCGGTTCCAACGTGCAGTTTGCGATCAATCCCGAAAACGGCGAAATGATTATCATCGAGATGAATCCGCGCGTTTCGCGTTCATCGGCGCTGGCTTCCAAGGCAACCGGATTTCCGATCGCCAAGGTCGCCGCCAAGCTTGCGGTGGGTTACACCCTCGACGAACTGAAAAATGACATTACCGGCGGTGCCACCCCTGCGTCCTTCGAGCCCAGCATCGATTACGTGGTGACCAAGATACCTCGATTTACCTTCGAGAAATTCCCGCAGGCGGATGATCGACTTTCTACGCAGATGAAGTCGGTGGGCGAAGTTATGGCGATCGGCCGCAATTTCCAGGAATCGTTCCAGAAGGCGCTGCGTGGCCTGGAAATCGGAGTGCACGGTCTCGATCCCATTGTCGACCAGACGCTAGACGCGGATGAACTCGAGGATCTGTATCGTACCGAGCTGCGTCTGCCCGGCGCACGGCGTATCTGGTATGTCGCCGATGCCTTCCGCTCCGGTTACAGTCTCGAGTCTATATTTGCCCAGACCAAAATTGATCCCTGGTTCCTGGTGCAGATCGAAGAGCTGGTCAAGATTGAGATGCAGTTGTCTACCCAGAAGCTCGACGCTCTGGCCGCCGATGAAATACGGGGCTACAAGCGCAAGGGCTTTTCCGATAAACGCCTGGCCCTGCTGCTCGGCTGCGACGAGTTGGGCTTTGCCGCCAAACGTCGTGAACTGGGTATTCGCCCTATCTACAAGCGCGTCGATACCTGTGCTGCCGAATTCGCCTCGAGCACGGCTTACCTCTATTCAAGTTACGACGATGAATGTGAGGCCGATACCAGCGATCGCGACAAGATCGTGGTGTTGGGCGGTGGACCCAACCGCATCGGCCAGGGCATCGAGTTCGATTACTGTTGTGTGCACGCGGCACTGGCGATGCGCGACGATGGTTACGAAACCATCATGATCAACTGTAATCCGGAGACGGTTTCGACCGATTACGATACCTCTGACAGGCTGTATTTCGAGCCCCTGACTTACGAGGATGTACTTGAAATCATACATCTGGAGAAGCCAAAGGGAGTCATCGTGCAGTTCGGCGGGCAGACCCCGCTTAATCTGGCGCGCTCGCTGGAAGCGGCCGGAGTTCCTATTATCGGTACCACCCCTGATTCAATCGATCTGGCTGAAGATCGCGAGCGTTTTCAGCAAATGATCGAGGAGCAGGGCTTGTTGCAGCCCCCCAACCGCATTGCATTCGATGTTGAATCCTCAGCCGAGCTTGCCGACCAGGTCGGTTTCCCGCTGGTGGTGCGTCCTTCCTATGTGCTCGGCGGTCGCGCCATGGAAGTAGTGCATGATCAGGACGAGCTGGAGCGCTACATGCGCGAGGCGGTCAAGGTGACCCGTGATTCACCGGTGCTGCTGGATCGATTTCTGGATCAGGCGGTTGAAGTCGACGTCGACGCTATCTGCGATGGCAAGGATGTATTGATTGGCGGATTGATGGAGCACATCGAACAGGCCGGCGTTCATTCGGGTGATTCAGCCTGTTCCCTGCCACCTTATACATTGTCGGCAGAAATTCAGCAGCGACTGTGTGAGCAGGTTGCCAAAATGGCGCATGCCCTGAATGTGGTCGGGTTGATGAATACGCAGTTTGCGATCAAGGGCGATGAAGTTTACGTTCTTGAAGTTAACCCACGAGCGTCCCGCACCGTGCCCTTTGTTTCCAAGGCAACCGGTGTTCCGCTGGCCAAGGTGGCGGCGCGCTGCATGGTGGGTCAGAGTCTTGCGCAGCAGGGGCATACCACCCAGGTGACTCCGGGCTTTATTTCAGTGAAGGAGTCGGTTTTCCCGTTTGCCAAGTTCCAGGGTGTTGATCCGATACTCGGACCGGAGATGAAGTCTACCGGTGAAGTGATGGGAATCGGCCGCAGTTTTGCCGAGGCATTTGCCAAGGCTATGCTGGGGTCGGGTGGCAAGATTCCGCAACCGGGCACGGCTTTTTTGAGCGTGCGTGAAGCTGACAGAACAGGTGTTGTCGAACTTGCCCGTGAACTCGACGCGCAGGGATTCAACCTGGTGGCTACCGGCGGTACCGCGAAAGTGATCCGTGAGGGTGGAATCGCCTGTGAACACGTCAATAAGGTCAAGGAGGGGCGCCCGCATATCGTCGATATGATCAAGAATGACGAAATCGTCTTGATCGTGAATACCACCGAGGGTCGTTCCGCGATTGCAGATTCCTATGCCATTCGGCGCGAGGCCTTGATGCATTCCGTGTGTTATACGACTACCATATCGGGCGGCAAGGCAACCTGCCAGGCGATGGCGCATCGTGAAATCAAGGAAGTTTACAGTTTACAATCATTACATCAGGCAAAACCTCAATGAATCAAATACCGATTACCGCCGCCGGTGCGGAGCGGCTCAAACTTGAACTCAAGGAACTCAAGTCGGTGAAGCGTCCTGCAATCATCGAGGCGATCGCTACCGCGCGCGACCATGGCGATCTGAAAGAGAATGCCGAGTACCATGCGGCTCGTGAGGAACAGAGTTTTACCGAGGGGCGCATTGCCGAGCTTGAATCGGCGCTGTCTAATGCGCAGATCATTGATATCACCCGCATTACTCAAAATGACCGGGTCGTCTTTGGTTGTACCGTGGATTTGCTCGATATGGCGACCGACGCCGAAGTGAGTTATCAAATTGTTGGTAACATCGAGGCCGATATCAGCGAAAACCGCATCGCCATCAGTTCACCGATCGCACGCGCATTGATCGGCAAGGAAGAGGGTGAGGACATCGTTGTAGAAGCGCCCGGTGGCAGCATGGAATACGCCATCACCGCTATCCACTTCGAGTAAGTCAATCCGGCTGCTGAATCAATCCGAGCAGTTTGGCATAGCGATCGATGTCCGGATTACAGCGGTAAATAACGATGACATTTCCGATGCTCTGGATCAGATGCGCGTTGTGGCGTGCACAAATTTCCAGACGCAGCTCGCGTTTCCCCGCTTTGTCCAGCGCGGGGATGCGCAGTTTGATCAGTTCATGATGGTTGAGTGCGCCATCAATCTCGGCGTGCAGATTGTCGCCGAGACCTTTCTGACCGATGATGACCACTGGTTTCAGTTTGAGCCGATGGCCTTCGGCGCGAAGCCGCTTGGTCTGTGCGCTGGTCAATCCCATTTGATTCGTTCCGTAACTGAGGATCTTGGGTTAAAAGACGCGCATGGTATCACAGCGCCACCGTGGTTCCTCTGTCAATTGCAAGTTGGGCCCGCATTAGGGCAAGATGCCGACTATGTCACGGTCTAAATCGAGTAGTCGCTGGTTGCAGGAGCATCATCAGGACGAATATGTGCTGAAAGCCCGCGCGCAGGGCTACCGCTCGCGGGCCGTGTTCAAACTTGCTGAAATCCAGCAGAAAGACCATGTATTGAAGGCGGGGCAGTTAGTGCTCGACCTTGGTGCGGCCCCTGGCGGCTGGAGTGAGTATGCGAGCACCATTATCGGCGACCAGGGTAAGATTATTGCCCTCGACTTGTTGCCGCTGGAGCCTATTGCCGGTGTTACCTTCCTGCAGGGGGATTTTACCGAGCAGGAAACGCTGGACCGATTGCTGGCGCTGATCGGCGATCGTCGATTCGACCTTGTATTATCGGATATGGCCCCCAATTTAAGCGGAATGGAAAGTGTTGATCAGCCCAGATCTATCTATCTGGCTGAGCTGGCTTTCGATCTGGCAGAAAATTTTCTGAATTCGGCTGGCGTATTCGTGGTCAAATTGTTCCAGGGCGCAGGCAGTGAGGAGCTGATTTCCTCATTTCGCAGGCGATTCCGTTCAGTCAAACTGCGTAAGCCCGATGCTTCAAGGTCGAGGTCGAGTGAAATTTATGCAGTTTGTGATGGTCTTCGATAGGCCTGCGCAGGGAAAATGCGCTAGTATCTGCAGATATTAGCGGTAACATTAACCGGATAAGGCTGGAAACCAGTCGAACAGGTGTAATAGTGAACGACGTAGTCAAGAATTTAGTGCTGTGGATTGTCATTGCGGTAGTGCTGCTATCCGTGTTCCATAGTTTCGGCGATCGCAACCCTACGGGGCAATCCCTGATTTATTCGGATTTCCTGACCCAGGTCAAACAGGGGCAGGTTCGTGAAGTCGTCATAGAAGGTCAGAACATCAACGGTAAGTTGGTCTCCGGTTCGTCTTTTACTACCTTCAGTCCTGAAACCAACAACAGCGCCCTGATCGGTGATCTCGAGCGTGCCAATGTCTCGGTTATGGGCAAGCCGCCCGAACCACCGTCGTTACTTGGTCATATGTTCATCAGCTGGTTTCCCTTTATCGTGTTGATCGGCCTGTGGATATTTTTCATGCGCCAGATGCAGGGCGGTGGCGGTGGTCGCGGTGCCATGTCGTTTGGCAAGAGCAAGGCGCGCCTGCTCGGTGAAGACCAGATAAACATTAGCTTTAATGACGTGGCCGGCGTGGACGAGGCCAAGGAAGAAGTGAGTGAACTGGTCGAGTTCCTGCGCGATCCGGGCAAGTTCCAAAAGCTGGGTGGCAAGATTCCACGCGGCATTTTAATGGTGGGTTCTCCGGGTACCGGTAAAACACTGCTTGCCAAGGCTATCGCCGGCGAAGCAAAAGTCCCGTTTTTCACCATTTCCGGTTCTGATTTCGTCGAAATGTTTGTCGGTGTCGGCGCATCGCGCGTGCGCGATATGTTTGAACAGGCAAAGAAGCAGGCCCCCTGTATTATTTTCATCGACGAAATTGACGCGGTCGGCCGTCATCGTGGTGCTGGTCTTGGCGGCGGGCATGACGAACGCGAGCAAACGCTGAACCAACTGCTGGTTGAAATGGATGGTTTTGAGGGCAACGAGGGCGTTATCGTAATCGCCGCAACCAACCGTCCCGACGTGCTGGATCCGGCCTTGCTGCGACCCGGTCGTTTCGATCGTCAGGTCGTGGTGCCGCTGCCGGATGTGCGCGGTCGCTCGCATATACTTAAAGTGCACATGCGCAAGGTGCCTGCTGCCGATAATGTCGATCCGATGGTAATTGCACGTGGCACGCCCGGGTTTTCCGGCGCCGATCTCGCCAATCTGGTTAACGAGGCTGCGCTGTTTGCGGCGCGGGCTAACAAGAAGGTGGTCTCGATGAGCGAGTTCGAACGAGCCAAAGACAAGATCATGATGGGTGCCGAGCGCCGTTCGATGATCATGAAGGAAGACGAGAAGAAGTTGACGGCATACCACGAGGCGGGCCATGCCATCGTCGGGCGCCTGGTGCCCGACCACGATCCGGTGTACAAGGTCAGCATTATTCCGCGCGGCCGGGCTCTCGGGGTCACCATGTTTCTACCCGAAGACGACCGCTACAGTTACAGCAAGCAGCATTTGGAAAGCCAGTTGTCGAGTCTCTTTGGCGGGCGTATCGCCGAGCAGCAGATTTTCGGTGCCGACGCAGTAACCACCGGCGCCTCCAACGATATTGAGCGTGCGACCTCGATCGCCCGCAGTATGGTAACTCAATGGGGTTTATCAGATCGTATGGGGCCGTTGTCTTACAGCGAGGAAGAAGGCGAGGTTTTCCTCGGCAAATCCTACGGCAAGCAAAAAACAGTTTCTGACGAAACCGCGCAGGCGATCGATTCGGAGATCCGCACCATCATCGATCGTAACTACCAGCGTTCAGTCGAGATCCTCGGGCAGAACGAGGATAAGTTGCACCTGATGGCTGATGCGTTGATGAAGTACGAAACCATTGATGTCGGGCAGATCGACCTGATTATGCAGGGTAAGGTGCCCGGTCCGCCAGAGGACTGGTCTGATGATGAGCCCGGGCCCTCATCGAACGACGAGCCTACCGGGAAAGTGAGTGCCGACGACGATCCGGACCTGGATCCCGCAAAACTGCATTAGCTAATCTTCACGCAGGACCGTTCGGCAGGGCGATGTCAGTGCTGACTATTTCGAGTAAACTCCAGATTATGGGGGTCATTAATACGACCCCCGATTCGTTTTCGGATGGTGGTAAGTTCGATACGCTGGATAAGGCAGTCGCCCAGGCTCGGCACATGATCGCGGCAGGTGCCGACATTCTTGATATCGGTGGGGAATCAACGCGACCCGGTTCACAGGCCGTGGACGAGCAACAGGAGATCGCACGCACTATCCCGTTAATCACGGCGATTCGCCAGTTTTCCGCCATACCCATTTCGATTGATACCAATAAATCAGCCGTGATGCGTGCTGCGGTCGACGCAGGTGCCGATATCATCAACAGCATCTGGGCTTTACGCCTGGACGACTCTTTGCAGGTCGCAGCAGAACTGGATGTGCCGGTATGCTTGATGCACATGCAGGGCACGCCCGATACGATGCAGCAAAACCCGAGCTACCAGGACGTGGTTGCCGAAGTGCTGGATTTTTTGCAGGCACGCATCGATGCGGCTTTAACGGCCGGCATCGCCGCGCATAATATTATCGTCGATCCCGGTTTTGGTTTCGGTAAAACCCTGGAGCATAATCTGCTATTGTTAGAATCCTTATTCGAGTTTCGCAAATTGGGAGTGCAGGTCCTGGTTGGTATGTCGCGCAAGGGCATGATCGGAGCGATTCTCGATAAACCCGCAGATCAACGCCTCTACGGCAGTCTGGCGGTCGCGGTAATCGCGGCTGTGCAGGGTGTTGATATTGTGCGGGTACACGATGTCGCAGAGACGGCTGACGCGCTGGCAATGGTTCGGGCCCTCGGGGAGACAGCATGAAACGCAAGTATTTTGGTACCGATGGCATTCGTGGTCGCGTCGGCAAGGCGCCGATGACCGTCGATTTTATCTTGAAGCTTGGTTGGGCTGCCGGAAAAGTACTCGGTAAGTCAGATCGAGGGCAGGTGGTTATCGGCAAAGATACGCGCATTTCCGGATACATGTTTGAATCGGCGCTTGAAGCCGGGCTGGCTGCGGCGGGTCTCGACGTTTTGTTGCTGGGCCCCATGCCAACGCCAGCGATCGCTTACATTACCCAATCGCAACGCGCCAGTGCCGGCATAGTGATCAGTGCGTCGCACAATCCCTATCATGATGACGGGGTCAAGTTTTTTAACGCTAACGGCTTTAAGTTGCCGGATGAGACCGAGCTCGAAATTGAAGCGCTGCTCGATCAGCCGTTGCAGATGGTGGGCCCGGAACAGATTGGCAAGGCGACTCGAATGGAGGATGCCAAGGGTCGCTACATCGAATTCTGCAAGAGCTCGATCGGTTTCCATACCAGCTTGCGTGGCATGAAGTTGGTGATCGACTGTGCCCATGGCGCTACTTATCACATTGCGCCTGCCGTGTTTAGAGAGCTTGGTGCGGAAGTGATCGAAGTCGGCACCAGCCCCAATGGTCTGAATATCAATCACCAGGTCGGGGCGCTATACCCCGAAAGCATGCGCAGCCATGTGCTCGAGAACCGGGCTGATATGGGGATCGCGTTTGACGGCGACGGCGATCGCCTGATGATGATGGATGCTGCAGGTGATGTGAAAAACGGTGACCAGCTGCTTTATATCATCGCCAGAGCAAGGCGTAAAAGCGGACTGCTGCACGGGGGTGTTGTCGGTACGGTGATGAGTAATCTCGGTTTCGAACACGCCCTGCAGGCAAACGATATTCCTTTTGAGCGCGCAGCGGTCGGTGATCGGCACGTCATGGAAAAGCTGGTTCACAACGACTGGCGGCTGGGTGGTGAGTCTTCCGGACACATTATCTGTCTCGATAAAACCACTACCGGTGACGGTATTATCGCCGCCTTGCAGGTGCTCGACGCCCTGATTGGCGAAGGGCAAACTCTCAGCGAAGCTTGTGGTGATATGGGAATTTATCCGCAAACCATGATCAATGTCCCGATTTCGCAGCCGATGAATCTCAATGATTCTGCTGAGGTACAGGATGCGGTAGCCGCGGTCGAAGAGGAACTGGCTGATTCCGGTCGTGTGCTGTTGCGTGCCTCCGGGACCGAGCCGTTGATACGGGTCATGGTCGAGGGACAGAACGAGGTTCAGGTAGCGCAACTTGCCGAGCGCCTGGCGCAAATCGTGATCACAGCCTCTGGGCGCTGAGTTCATTCGCAAAATTTCTTTCTCAATATTTAGGGCATATTGCTATTTGCCGATTGATTTATTGGGCATAGGTGAGTACTCTTTGGCGCCTTTAAAATGACGGTTAAAGACATGCGTGGAAGTCTTATTGCGGGCAACTGGAAAATGAATGGCAGCCTGCAATCCGCCATCGATCTGGTCGAAGGCATCATGGCAGGCGACGCCGGCAAGGCTGAGCTCGCGGTATGCCCGCCAGCGGTCTACCTGATGAAGGTCGGTGGTATGCTCGCACAAAGCAAAATCGCGCTGGGTGCGCAAAACGTTTGCGATCGTGAATCGGGAGCGTTTACCGGTGAAATTTCGGCAGGCATGTTAAAAGAATGCGGTTGTCGCTATGCGATTGTCGGCC
>Ga0316191_10003564_pt1 | contig 11529 bp, 6 predicted proteins | sample Eddworburr2cm_MG_FD_204928 | JGI IMG/M metagenome (GOLD analysis project Ga0316191, IMG submission 204928) | Coastal sediment microbial communities from Maine, United States - Eddy worm burrow 2 cm | ecosystem: Environmental > Aquatic > Marine > Coastal > Sediment | place: USA: Maine | collected... | reverse complement strand
TGTAATGGGCAACCAGATTGATGCCGACGTCCTTGAGACCGCCATCAGCCGAGTAGTTGGGAAGTCCGCTGTTGCCAACGTTGCCGGAATTGACGCCGAAATAGGTATCCATATAATCGTCATCTGCATAGGTCAGGAACACGCCGGGAGTGAGGGTCAGTTCAGGCATGACCTTCCACCGGTAGCCGGCGTTCACCTGGGCGAGAAAACCGTCATGTTCATCGGAAACGTCAGCCAGCAATTCCAGGCCGAACAACAGATTGTCGATGTTTACCCCGCCGAAAACGCCGGCCTCGAAGGCGGCATCGATCTTGTCCATTCTATCGACCCGGTCGTTATCAACATCGTCGCGCTCGGGGCGATAATTCAAAACCGGACCGAGGCTGAACTGCTTGTCGGCGAGCAGGTTGACCTTCAGGTTGGGCCCCATCAACTTGACGAAGCGGCCGCTGTCATAATTATGCTGGAACATGAACATCGGTACGCCGGTGGTGTCATCGGAACCTTCGTAGTCAGGGACGGCCCCGACACCCAATCCAGCCATCCCGTCAAGAGCCCATACCGGGCTGGCGACAAGCAGCAGGAGCATGCACAACCCTGTAAGTCTAGAAATCTTCATAATCACCTCTCCCATTTACCTATTGTGTTGATAAAAAACCATCGTTTAAATACCGCTAGTAAGTATAAATCATACATTTTATTCTGCAACTGATATTTAATTGGCGTAGAATTTACCTTTACACACAACGATAACCCATGCTTGCTTCCGACAAGAAAACGACTAGAGCTACCTGATGCCCTGTAAGTATAAACAACTGCTTGTTTTCCTCTGGATATTGACCCAGCTCACTCTTCCCTATGCCTGGGCAGGGGAGGCCTCGGTCAAGATAGAGATTACAGGGCTGAGCGGTGCCCGGCTACAGAATGTCGAGGCGGCCTTGACTCTGCCACCGGGGATCGTCAGGAATGGCACGATAGAAGAGCGCTGGCTCGAGCGCTTTGCCGGCAAGGCCCCGAAGATGGTCGCCGACGCCCTTGAGCCCTTCGGCCTTTACCGTAGTGAGACCAAGGTCACTATAGAAAAGGCTGACGAACTTACGTCCCGGGTCATGGTCCATGTCAACCCTGGTCCACCAACAGTTGTCCGTAGCCTGACAGTTAAACTGACCGGTGATGGCAGCCAGGAAAAGAGCCTGCTCCGTGAAGTCCGCGAATTTCCTTTGCGACAGGGCGATCCCCTTGATCACCAGCTTTACGAGCAGGGCAAGCGGGCCCTGCGCCTTGAGGCGAACAACCTGGGCTATCTGGAAACGGACTATTCCACCCATGTCATCCGGATCGACCCTGATGAGGATGCCGCGGACGTCGAACTGATCCTTGAGACCGGCCCGCAATTCTACTTTGGCGAGACCACTTTCGATGATGAGAACGAAAGTTTCCCGGAGGAATTCCTGCGGCGCTTTGTAACATACCGGGAAGGTGAAGTCTTCTCACACAGGGAACTGCATCGCAGCAGGCTCAGGTTCTACGCGGCCGATCGTTTCGATAATGTTCTGCTTGTCCCCCTGATAGATGAAGCGGTTGATAACAAGGTCCCGGTCAGGATCAATCTGGCCACCGGCAAGCGACATCGTCTACGCCCCGGGATCGGCTATGGGACCAATACCGGGGCCCGAATCTCGTTGAGCTACAAGAACATGATATCCGGCGAGCATCCGCATGCTCGCCTGGTCGACCTCACTCTGGCAGAAAAAACGCAGTTTTTTGAAGCCAGCTACACCATCCCGCAAGCCGGCAGCGCCGACAACAACCTGATCGGCACAGTCGGTGTCCGCCATGAGGACATCGACACCTACGAAACCCAGATGTACTATGCTGAGCTGGAGGAGACTTACGGGCTGGCGCGCGGCAAAATCGGCTCTTTGTTCCTGCGTTATCTTTACGAGGACGGCGACGTGGCCAATGAAGACAACAACGTCGCAAAACTGCTTATCCCAGGAGTGCGCTATTACCAGAGAGCCTATGACGATCCGCTCAACCCCAACAGCGGCTACCAGTTCCGCGTCGAAGTGCGAGGAAGTTATGACTTTTTAGTATCCAACCTGAGCATCGGCCAGGTGATCGCCGCCGGCAGTTTCATGCTGCCTCTGACCCGCAACCTGACCTTGCACCCGCGTATCGAAGCAGCCACGACCATCAAGGATGACGACTTCAGCAAGGTTCCCCCGTCGATGCGCTTCTTCGTCGGTGGCGACAACAGCGTGCGAGGCTATGCTTTCAAATCCCGCGGGCCGGAGGATGATAATGGTGATGTGATCGGTGGCGAGTCACTGCTGGTTGGCAGCCTTGAGCTGGAATATGCTCTCAACGAGCGATGGGGGCTGGCACTCTTCTACGACGCAGGAAGCGCCTTCGATGTCTCTGAAGAAATGGATATCATCCAGGGCGCCGGCATCGGTGTTCGCCGCTACACCCCGATCGGGCCGATCAAGCTGGACCTGGCCACCAAGATCAATGATGACGATGGCGGTGTCCGTATCCACTTCAGCGTAGGGTTCGACATATGAAACGCAATCTTGTCATAGGTCTTGCCCTGTTTACATCAATTGGCCTGGCACTGGCCGGATTCGGTTTCTGGTGCATTGGAACATCGGCCGGAGCGCATTGGCTCATCGACTCGGCCGACAACTTTTCCGGTATTGAAATGACCAAGGCCGAACTCGAGGGTTCTCTGCTCAACGGCCTGGTTGTCAAAGGTCTGCGGGTTGCCTGGGAGGGTGGTGAAGTACAGGCCGGCGACCTCAAACTGGTCATCCGACGGGTCAACCCTTTCTCAGGGCAAATGGCCATCGGAGAGCTGGAGATCAACCGGCTGGTCCTGCAACTTGATGAGGCCGCAGAAGAACCGGCAATCTCAGTCGACGACGGTCCCGGCGCGGAACTCCTGCTGGCATTGGCCCCGAACTGGCTAAAGTTAGAGGTCGACCGTCTGAGCATCTCTGGTTTCGTCTACCGTGGTACAGACCAACCCGCTGACGAAGTGGTGATCGCCGACCTGATCGCCGGCCAGTATCTGCTGGCCGATCAGAGGCTTGTGTCACAGAATTTTTCCTACCACTCCCCTTACGTTGAGCTCGATGGCGAGTTCGACTGGCAACTGGCACTGCCACACCTGATCATGACTGCGAGCGTCTCTCTGCCTGAGACCAGCGTCGAATCGGCACTGCTTGACTCGATCATGGTGCCGGCCAGATTCCCCGGGTATCTTGAATTGGATGGCGACTGGAACAGTTACAACGGTCCAGTCCGTTTCGGTGTCGTTGATGAAACGGGAAACAGAGTCTGGTTGTCCGCCCGGGCGACCGGCTCGTGGCGTAACATCCGCTTCGATGATCTCAAGGCTCGCTACCTCGGCGGAGCAATCGCCGGAAATCTCGACATGTCCTGGTTAGACTCCTATCAGGTAAAGGGACAACTCTCCGGGCAGGAACTAGACCTGTCGGCTCTGATCGAAGGCACAACTGGCAAGACGAGTTTTGACCTTTCCGGGGTTTTGTCCGTCCCATACGACGATCAACCGTTGCAGGCCAACTTCGATGCGATGATTCATGAAACACATTTCCGTGGCCACGCCCTGCAGGGTCGGGCTGCCGGACAGTTGATCGGCCAGGATTTGATCGATCTGGATGTCGACCTGACCGGCGACGGAGCGCATCTAATGGCCAGGGGAGTCCCCGCACAAAGGGTTGATTTCGATCTCGAAGTCGCTGACCTGGCGATGTATCACGAAGAACTTTCCGGCAAAGCAGCGGCGAGCGGCTGGTTGAGCTGGTCTGAGAATTCCCTGGCGGGCGAGATCGATGGGCACGGTGAGGAGTTGGGCTGGCAGGAAATCGGCGTCCGCAGAGTCGCGTTCCAGGCCCGGCATCGCCCCGGCGAACAACGTATCGCACTGACCCTGACCGGAGACGACTGGAATTACGGTGATCTGCGTTTAAACCAGATGAACGCAGAGCTGTCCGGAACGCTGACTGACCATCAGCTCGAGGTTGCGACAGATGCCTCCTTCGGACATTTTGCGGCATTGGCCCATGGCAGCTACCAACCCGGGACATGGACAGGCCGCGTCGAACAACTGATCGGCGATCAGACCCCCTGGGGCGGATGGTCGATGCCTGAGCCGACAGGCATAACCTGGGAAGAAGGGATCCTGTCGATCGACAAACTTTCTCTGGTTGCCGATAAAGACGCTCATCTGGAGCTAAAGGTAGACAGCTGGGGCTCGCCGGACCGTGCCAACGCCGAGCTGAGCTGGTCCGGCTTCGACCTCGAATGGCTGCAGCCCTATGTTGACCTCGGCAGCCTGACAGGACGCACTGAGGGGCAGATAGAGTACATAACTATTGCGGGACAACCTCTGTCAATCTCAGGGCAACTTGCCGCACACGGCCGGATCAAGGATGAGAACTACGATCTGAGCTACGAGAAACTTGGACTGAAATTCGACTGGGGGGAGGAAGGCCTGCAGCTGAGCGGGACATCCAAAAGTGATGCCGGTGAAAGGATCCAGATCAAGGCAACAGCCCCCGGGCGGCTGGTCTGGGAATGGCCGATAAAGTCACTGGCAGGTGATCTGCAGTGGCAGGAGTTCAACCTGGCGCGCTTCAACAGGTTCCTGCAAGACTTACAGGCTGAAGGTGTGAGCGATGGCAGCCTCTCCTTTGCCTTGAGCGGCGAACAGCTGGAGAGAATACAAGGACACCTTGCCGCTACAGGACGTATCATGCAAGGTGAACGGGAGCTCGGCCCTCGCAACCTGCAGGCAGACTTGAACTGGGGTGACAAGGATTTTCAATGCACGGCGATGGTCGATGGGGCCAAGGGTGGTCATGCCGTGCTGAAGTTGACATCGACCCAAAGACCTGCCCTTGCATGGCCGGATTCCGGGCAGATCGAAATCAAGATCAATGCCCTGAGCCTTGCCGCACTCGAGCCGTTGCTGTCTCAGGACATAGATGTCGCCGGAACCATCGACAGCCAGGCCGAGGGGCGCTGGGAATCAGCAGGAGTCGTCGAACTGAACGGGGATCTCCGGCTTAGGGAGAGCCAGATCAGCTGGGACAGTGAACATGGCCAGGTGCTCCTGCCGCTCCGTGATGCCGTCTCAGAGTGGCGATGGGTCGATGACAGTCTCAACGGCAGCTTCACTCTGAGTCTTTCAGAACACGGCACCATCGGTGGATCCTGGCAGCTCCCCCTTCCGGCCCGAATTCCGACAGCAATCGAGCCGGACGGACCACTGCAGATCAAGGTGGTTGGTAAAATGCAGGCCATCGGCCTTCTTTCCGCCATCGGGCCATGGCTGGTGCAGGACCTCCGCGGCGAGACTCAAGTCGAGTTGGCAATCCAGGGGACCTTGAAGAACCCCGATTTGCGGGGGGAAATCCGCTTCAAAGATGGTGGTGGCTACCTGCCTTCAACGGGGGTTCAACTAGAAGATATCCAGTTGCATTCCGAACTGGTCGGAGACCGGTTGCGGATTGACCGGCTGACACTTCGTTCCGGTTCCGGCGAGCTGACCGGGCAAGGTGAAGTGATCTTCGATCGATGGCGGCTTGCCAGCTACCAGTTGGACATAACCGGCGAGGACTTTCAAATGGCAGACTTTCCGGAGCTGCAAATAACCATCAGTCCTGACCTGCGCCTCTCTGGCACTCCCGATCGCCTTGCCCTGCAAGGTTCAATCCTGATCCCGAAGTTGGCGATCAGCGGCAGCCAGGGTGCCCCCGAAGTCCTGCCCAGTAAAGATGTCGTGATTGCAAAAGCGGCAGATCAACGCCAGGAGCTGGCGTTTGCTACTGATATCCAGGTCACAGTAGAACTCGGCGATGACGTCACCGTGAAATCCGAAGGGGTCGACACCCGCCTGGCAGGTGGCGGCATTCTGACTATGGGGCCAACTGGCGAACTGTTGGCCCGGGGCGAGATTCAGCTGGTCTCCGGAGCGTTCCGCGCCCACGGGGTCAACCTGCAGATTCGGCAGGGCGTACTGAACTACAAGGGCGGAGTCATCACCAATCCGGACCTGCGGATCTTTGCAGCACGCGAAGTCGGTGATGTGCTGGCAGGGGTCCAGGTGACCGGCAACGCCGAAGCGCCCGTGGTCACCCTTTACTCGCGGCCGGCCATGCCCGACCGGGACATCCTCGGCTACATGCTCATGGGCCGCGCCATCAGCACCGAGAGCCAGGAAGCCGACATGTTAATGATGGGGGCCGGCTCGTTACTCCCCGGCTACGGCGGCGGGCTCTCCGAGCTCGGCATCACCGAGATCGATATACAAGGGTTGTTCACCGGCACCGGCGGCCTCCGTCTGCGCCGTAAGCTTGCTGAAAAATGGGAAGTCGAATCGAATCTGGGCGTTGAGAGCGGTATCGACCTCTATTACATCATCGAACTGGAATAAATTGAATAAAAATGGGGGCACAATCTCCATAGCGTTGTGCCCCAGAATTTTATGATTTACAGCAACATCTCGTAGGGTTCAAACGTGGGCAGACTATTTCCTGGCTTCGTCCAACCGCTCACGGAAACGTCTGGCCCAGTAATCAAAAACGTCTTTGGTGTCCTCCCACACAGCACGGGACGCGGGCTTGCCGCCCCGGCGGCGGTCCACTGCGGCAGCCAGGCGCTCACTGCTCATCGAATCGAGAAGCTCGAACTCCGCCTCGGCTCCGCCGGTTCCCATGTTGTCGACGCTCACTGCCTTGGCGACCGGGTTGGACGGTTCGACATCGGTAATCGCCGCCCGGACACGCATGACATTGGGCCCTGGCTGATCAACGACCGTATAACCATCCTTGACCGCTTCGACCAGTGCATTGAGAAAATAATCAGACATCTTCTTGAAAACCGCCGGATCAACGTCACGGGTCTCGGCCTCGGGACTCAACCAGACCGAGACCCGGTCGAACATCAGAGAATCGTATTTTTTGAAATCGGCGTCAGGCTTGATATATCTGAGTGCCGCCTGGCCCTCCTCACCACCCGGTGTCAACTGGCTGTAGTCGACCAGGAACCCGGACTCCTCGACGTCCTTCATTCCTCCAGCCGCACACCCCCCGAGCAGTAATACCACGGTCAGAAATAACCCGAGCCAACATCTTGTTTCACGCATTGTACTCTCCATAGTTCGTGTGTTGAATAATTCACGCAATGGTCGAACTATAACAGAATCATTAAGATATATCTAGAACCGGCTATCTGTATATGGGGAGGAGATTGAATTCCGATGTCATTCAGGAGAACAGGAGGCCCCGGGGAGCGCATGCACCAGTTGGGTAGCGTAAAAGCCTGTGGGGTAATCGGCTCCGAACCCATCAGTCGGACGATCGGCAGTCTGCCCTGTGAGCACCATGAAGAGTGGAGCGTATGGAGTCGCATCGGACATGTTCAGGTGGTAGGAGGCCTGCATTGTTACCAGTGCTGGAGAAGTTCCAATCAGCCAGGCCGCGTCACCGGCTCCGCAAGGGGTAAAACTGCGCACTTCATGGCCGATCACCACTTCACCGGCGGCAATCACTTCACCTTCGTCCAGTTTGATCTCTACCAGCTGTTTTTCTCTGGCGACCAGGTATTTTGATGCGCCCAGTGATGGCGGGGTTGCCATCGATTCACCCGGGCGACGGTCGGCATAATCGACAATCAGGATACCGTGACGAATCACTAATTGCCGGGGTGCAATGCGGTCGCCGAGGAAGACAGCCCGTGTGCCGACGAAATTTCCATTCTGGTTGAGGGCTGCCGCGACATGGTAAAAGGTCCCGCTGCCGCCGGTGGTCTCGACCAGCAGCACTGCCGCATCCGGGACACCATCAACATCGAGGTCGCCGTTTACCGGGTCGCCAAAAACCTCGACCAATGTCTTCGATGCAGCACCGGGGAAAGCTTCGACCGAGGCCTGCCCGCCATTCAGGGTAAAAGCCGTGCCGTTGATCATATAGGTAGCATCGCCTGGATTTTGCGCTACAGCCAAGGAGCCTGATGCGGCTACCGGGTGCAAGGATGCACAGCCGAGCAGGAGCCCGGCACAGATCAGGAAGAAACTGGTTCTATGGACCGACATACGACCGTTCCCGTCGGCAAACCTGGTCAATCGATCTCAATTGTAGTGGTCTCATCCCGCCTGATTGCCTTGACACCGGCCCGTGGGATCACCGCCATCGCCATGGCCGCCCGGTCTTCGACCGGCATGGCCGACATGGTCTCCATGGCGAGGACCTCCGCGACGCCTGCGGTCAGCGTCACTTTGAATATATTCATGCGGTTGTAATAAACGACGTTGCGGCTGAAAACCACCAGGTTGTTTTCAAAGTCCACGGCCGGCAGTGTGGCTTCCGGCATAAAGTTCTGCCAAACCTTGGCAAAAGTATCCGCGTCGCCAATATAACCGACCCGGTTCTGCTGCTGTCCAGCAGGCAGCTGATCGAGTGCGGCAATCGGGTAGTCACCGCTCCACGTGGCACTTGGCGACAGGTCCCGCGGTTCGCTGTTTTGCACGGCGGCTGGAGTACAGGCGACCAGGCAGAAGAGGCCAACGACGAGAGAAAGGGTGGTCAGTCTGGTCATCACTGCAAACTCCTTTGGAAGACATAAGTTTCATGGTTCACCTTTGCCATCGCTTAAACAAACAGCACCCAGATAGCTGAGGGATTACTCACCCGCCATGTACTCCAGGAGGATCGTCACTGTTCTGTTGAAAGCCCGGGCTTCGGGGGACACGTTGTCATACAGCGGCACGTTGGCGCCGCTCCCCTGATAGGTGATGCGTTCGGAATCCTCAGCACCGTATAAATCGATGATCTGGTCGTAGACGGACTTGGCGCGCCGCTCGGACAGCTTCAGGTTGTAATCCTCTTTGCCGATGTTATCGGTGTGCCCGACAATAAAAACCTTCGCTTTGGGCAGCTCGCGGATTCTGGCAACGATCTCCGCGACAATCGCCTGGTTGCGGTCACCGATCGAGTCGCTGTTGAAGTCGAACAGGATCAGGGCATATTTTTCCTGGACCAGGTAATCCTGTTGCTTTGCCAGCAACTGGCTGGTCTGGATGAAGTTGACCTGCACCGAGGATGCAGGTACCTCAAGCATCTGCTCTTTGAGGTCCTGGGCTTGCAGGGTAACCTGGAGATCGCCGCCAGCGGCCAGTTCCTTGAAGCTTTTCGCAGTAAGAGGAGCCAGCACCACCGACGGCGGACTCCCCTCGCCCCGACGTTCCGCGACCATGCCATCGGCATTTTCCACAAAGATGTGCCAACCGGAAAACCCGTACGCCGTATCGGCCGCCGGCTTGATGGTCAAAAACGAAGTGTCGGCCCGGTAGGCAATGTACGTGCTCCGGATCAGGGCGAGGATTTCCGGCGACTCGGTCAGGACCTCCACTCGCCTATTGTCCGCCTTACCCTCGTCCAGTCGACTGGTGCTCGGCATGGCCGGCAGGTTACGGGCTTCGATAGTGAGCCTTCCCGGGTCTATGTTCCAGACCTCCTGCAGATAATCGCGCACGGCCTCGGCCCGGGCAGTGGAAAGGGCCTTGTTGCCTTTCTCCACACCGGTGTTGGCATTGCAGCCGACCAGGGTGATTGCCGCTTCCGGGTGATCAACCATCCGTTTACCGATGATGTTCAGGACCTGGTAGTACTTCTCGAGTGTGTCCTCAAACCTGCTCTCATCAAATGCCGCTATCTGCGCGGCATCCTCGATGCGCAGATACTGTTCGGGGATGACGCTTTCACCTTCTGCAAAATAGACGTGCCCAAGCATTGGTGAGGCATCCAAGGTCTTGATCTCTTCGACGGTCAGGCTGGCAGGCTCTACCGCGAGTTTCCCTTGTGGGGGAAAGATATAATTGACTACGTAATAACTCTGCAAATCAGTTGCGACTTTTTCGAAGATCGGGGCCAGTCCGGCCGTATCTTTGGCTTTCCAGATACTTCCTTTGCTGGCCGAGGCAAAGCCCTGAAGCGCCGGCATCATCTCCTCGGAAGGCATGAAGTCGATGGCATAGGCACCAAACTGCGGCAGTCCCTGCGCTGCCAGTTCAACGTCATCGATCGTCACAGAGCTGCCCAGGTCATCACCGTCGGAGAAGACAACCATGAACTTCTGCTCCTCTGCCGGGATTTTCCTTAACAGATCGTAGCCGGCCAGCATCGCCTCGTACAGCCAGGTCAGGTAGGTGATATGTTTGCCGTTATAAGACTGGTCCAGAAACCGCCGCATTTCGTCAACATCGCTGGTCTGCAGGATGTTAACGTGCAGGTCGCGCCCATCCACCGAAATGGTATTATTCTTGTCGAACACGATCAGTGAGACGCGGTCAATCGGCCGGAAGCTCTTCAGCAGCTCTTCGGCCGCGGCCTTTAGCGGCTCCACAGCATCGCGCACCTTCATCGAATTAGAATTATCAAGCACCAGGATGATATTCAGCGGCACGTCAAATTCTTCCGCAAATGGGACCACGGAGGTCACATTGGCTTGTCGCCCAGCCAGTTTGATAATGAAGTCTTTGAGGCCCAGACCAAGCAACGGATGTTCCTCAGTATCTTCAACACTGACAACCAGCTTGCCCTCTTCAACCACCCGATCCACCTGTGCCCTGGCACCAGGGTTGGTTACCGCAATCTCCAGGTCCATCTGCTCGGCAGCAAAAGCCTGCGATACAACCAGCAGACAGCCAACACAAAACAGGCCAATCCATCCGTGCTTCATCCTCTCCTCCATTCTTCCAGTTGTTCAGTGGAATTGATCAACAAAACATACCAGTGCGATGGCCCCTGTGGAGAAGCCCCTGATGCGTATCGTTTTTCATATTGAACCGGTTCTGTAGCAATAATAAAGATGAAAGATATTGATGTCATGCATCAGTCATTTACAGATTAGGGCGAATGACCCATGCTTAATAACCCGCATATTTTAAAGTTATCTCATTGCCTTGGCAATGTAAAATAAAGCATCGAAATTATTCAAGAAAAAACTCTACATAAGCCTTCCATAAATAATAAGCCAGGGTCGGCTCGACAGAACCGCCCTGGCTTAATAAACCTGCCTGGCATGACTGGCCACCTGAGCAATGGCACCTGTTCAGACCGTTCGCGGCACAACGACAATCCCGGAATCCGTCACCGTATACCCTTTGCGCCGATCTGCAGTCAGGTCGTAGCCGATCATTGTGCCGTCCGGAACCACCACATTCTTATCGATGATGACCTTGCGGAGCTTTACATTCCGACCGATGCTGACATTTTCGAAGAGAATGGAATCTTCGACGATACTGAAGCTGTTGATCTTGCACCGGGGGCCGATGATGGAGCGCCTGACCGTGCTGCCGCTGGTGATGCAGCCGGCGCAGACATAGGAGTCGATGTTCTGGCCACGGCGGCCTTCATCATCAAATACGGTCTTGGCAGGCGGCAGGTTCCCCTGGTTGGTTAGGATCGGCCACTTGTAATTGTAGAGATTCAGCTGCGG
>Ga0316191_10003563_pt1 | contig 11529 bp, 12 predicted proteins | sample Eddworburr2cm_MG_FD_204928 | JGI IMG/M metagenome (GOLD analysis project Ga0316191, IMG submission 204928) | Coastal sediment microbial communities from Maine, United States - Eddy worm burrow 2 cm | ecosystem: Environmental > Aquatic > Marine > Coastal > Sediment | place: USA: Maine... | reverse complement strand
CACCACTGACCATATCTTATTTATTGCTGCCGGAGCTTTTCATATTGCAAAGCCGTCGGATATGATCCCCGAACTTCAGGGAAGGTTTCCAATAAGGGTAGAATTGAATAATCTGACCAAGGAAGACTTCTGTCTGATCTTGAAAGCGCCAAAAAACGCCCTTACAAAGCAGTATCAGGCCTTATTCCAGTCCGAGGACATAGAGATCAATTTTACAGACGAATCTCTTGAACAGATTGCTGAAACCTCATTTCATATCAATGAGGAAATTGAGAATATTGGTGCAAGGCGACTTCATACGGTGATGAGTAAATTGTTAAATGATTTTCTATTTGATGTTCCTGACGTAATTGGCCCAAATGCCAAGATCATGGTCACTAAGGAAATGGTGGAGGAAAAACTTGCAGAACTGGTAACTAATAAAGATCTCAGTCGGTACATTCTTTAGTATGCGGAAATTTTTTGTTACGGGGTCAAGCAAGGGTATAGGACGTGCCATTACTGAATTGTTATTGCGGGAACCTGATGTTGAAGTGACCGGAATTTCCAGGACTAATACACTTCAAAATAAACGCTTTGTACATATACCCCTTAACCTGGAAGATGTTATCCAACTGGCTTCAATTGTTGATGGAATATTTAATGATCATACAGACTTCGAGGAGGTTGTTTTAATTAATAATGCAGGCTATCTGGGTGATATTAAGTATTTGGGAGATATCGATCACCAGGAATTCATCAAAGTAATGAATGTAAATGTTATTTCACCGGCTATACTCATAAATGCATTTATCAGGAGTTTCAAAGATGTTGGCAGAAAAAAGGTGATAGTCAATATGGGATCTGGTGCCGGAAGGCACCCTTATGATGGATGGGGGGCCTATTGTTCTTCCAAAGCAGCGGTTGATATGCTATCAGAAGTAGGTGATATGGAAACCAGTATTAGGCAGAATGGTTTCAGAATTGTATCGCTTGCTCCGGGACCGGTGGATTCCAGCATGCAGGAAGTAGTCAGATCAACAGCAAATACTGATTTCAGTCAGATCCATAAATTCATTGCTTTAAAAGAGTCCGGCCAATTACCTTCAGTTGAGGAGACGGCTGAAAAGATCATATCCTTTATTGACAGGATAGACCAGTTTGATGGTTCAATTCTGGATATTCGAAAAATGCCACTTAGCCTGTAGACATTTTTTTTGGGTAGTCGAAAAACACCAGTTCTCCTGCATTATAGTTTATAGCCGACCAATCATCCGTGCTGAAATCGATAGCCACTATTCCGGTTGTTGGTATATTATAAATATTTATGCCGCAAAGCATATTAGCAAAATCAGTAAATCCAGGATTATGTCCGAATAACATGACACTATCAATCTTATTTTTAAGTCCCTGGACAATTGAGATCATAGAATTACTGCTGCCATGATATAAGCGATCGTCTACCTCTATCTTTTTCTTTGGATAGCCAATTTCTTCTGATATTTTTTTGGCGGTGGTATATGCTCTATTGGCAGGACTGGATATAAGAAGATCCGGAATAATGCCCTGTTTTCGTAATCTGATGCCCATTTCAGGTGCATTTTTTTTGCCCCTGTTATTTAATGGACGGTCGATGTCATCCAGGGAAGGATCGTCCCAGGAGGATTTTGCATGTCGGACGAGAAATAATCGTTTCATGTCAGGAGATTTTAAAAACTTAAGCTATAAAAATTATTTCATTTTGTCTCGAATCAGACCATAATTTTTTTATATGAAACTTTGTTAATATGAAAACCTTTTCATATGTTTGTGCGTATATTCTAAAAAAGGAAAAATATGAAAGGCATTTTGAAAGTATTTATTCTGTTATTGGCAGCATTTGTGATAGGATGCCAGCCAGCTGGAGATAAAAGTAACGTAAAGAAATTAAAAGCTGAAATAAAAACAATAAACGATAATAAAATGGAACATTTAACAAAAGCAACTTTTCAGGAAAAAGTATTTAACTACGAAGTAAATAAAGAGTGGAAATATGAAGGTGATCTTCCTTGTCTGATTGATTTTTATGCTGACTGGTGTGGCCCATGTAAAATGGTTGCTCCTGTTCTTGAGGAACTGGCAAAAGAGTATGATGGCAAAATTCACATCTACAAAGTAGATACAGAAGCAGAGCAGGAACTTGCTGCTGCATTTGGAATAAGAAGTATTCCTTCTTTATTATTTTGCCCGAAGGATGGTCAGCCTCAAATGGCACAAGGTGCTCTTCCAAAAGCAACTATGGTAAAAGCTATAAAGGAGATCCTATTAGCAGAAAATCCAGTAGAGAGCAACTAAAAGAAGTATTATAATTAAGAATTTATAAAGTAGAAGCTAATTAAGCTTACTTGATATATATTCCAATGTGCTCATCCCGCCAAATGGCGGGATTTTTTTTGTATATCCTAAGAAAAGAACCTACGCAGCACATGGTATATTATAGCGTAAATCAGTTCATTTGTTTGAGCAGATCAATAGCAGCTTCAAGCTCTAAATCACTGCCCGACTGGACATCCTGAGGAGTTCGTTCCACACGGTTGTCCGGAGGAATCCAAAGCCATTCCAATGGCAGTCCTTCGCATTGTCTGCGGTCCGTTGTGCCATTATGGATCATTGAACCTGGCAGGTAATCAAGCATTTACACTGGCTTTTTTGATTGTACCAGGTTTAAAAACCGTTCTGGCTGCTTCTATGATCAGGAGAATGGAGAGACAAAGCAGGAAAAAAGCGATACTTCCGATAACATCGAATCCACTCTGATAAACCAGTTGTATCAGTGCCCAGATGGTCATCACCAGCATAAATATCATAGGGATAACAACAAAAAAAGTTGGTTTACCTTTTTTACTTAACCAGACAAATACGACCAAGAGGGCAAGACCTGCCAGAAGCTGGTTGGTAGCACCAAAAACAGGCCATACTGCCTGCCATGCAGGAATAGGATTGCCGGAAGCATCATGCAGTACCATGAAATTGAAGGCCAGCGGTAATGAGAGGGTAGCTATTGTTGCGATGACCCGGACATACTTTCCCTGCATATTGAAGAATTCTTCAAAAATATACCTGCCCAGCCTGGTGGAAGTATCAAGCGTGGTCAATAAAAAGGTAGATACTGCCAGAATACCAAATGATTTTCCAGTTTCAAAAGGAAGACCCAGTGATTGCATAAAATTACCCAGTCCATTACCATAGATCTCCAAAGGGTTTGATTTCAATATCTCACTATTTGAGGCAAGCATAACGACTGTAAACAAGGAGATCACGGCCACCAGACCCTCGAGCAACATGGCCCCATATCCAATCGGTCGTGCGTCACATTCATTGTTGAGTTGTTTTGATGTGGTGCCTGATGCTACAATTGAATGAAAACCTGAACAGGCCCCGCAAGCTATGGTTATAAAGAGTATTGGGAATAAAGTACCCCTGTCGATATTCGACCATGAAGTAAACATCGGGTATCTGATCTCAAATCCACCAATCAGTATCCCAACAAAAGCGCCTAATAGTGAAGCATATAAAAGAAATGATGATAGATAATCCCTTGGTTGTAAAAGAGTCCAGACAGGAGTGATGCTGGCAATCAGGCAATACGCGATCAGGATAATATTCCAGGTTCTGGAGGTTTCACCCATAATCGTTGGCAAGATACCATCTGTAATGGGCAATAGATGTCCTAAATATATTCCAGCAAAGACAAGCGGCACAAATATAAACGAAGCAGCCTTGAGGCTAAGACCAAGTTTTTTCACTGTAAGGCCGAATGCGAGCGCCAGTAATATAAAAAATATGGAAGAAGATCCTACTTCCGGACTGCTTGTAAAACCTGCAGAGGTAAGGTCTACAAAGACGATAAGAACATATACCAACGCCAGCCATATAAAAATGAGAAACATTCTATAAGCAAGGGGTGACATATGTATCCTTGCAATTTCACCGATTGATTTAGCTTTATGCCGGATTGAAGCCATAAGAGAAGTATAATCGTGTACGCCTCCTATAAAAATTGTTCCAAGTACGATCCATAACAAAGCAGGCAGCCATCCGAAAGCGATCCCCGCAATAATCGGCCCGACAACAGGTCCTGCTCCGGCGATTGAGCTGAAATGATGACCGAGAAGCACAGGCGCTTTTGCTGGGACCTTGTCAACACCGTCATAATCCGTATGGCTGGGTGTTGGATTGTTTCTTTGAACATCAAAGGTCTTATCGAGGTACCTGCCATAAATCCGGTAGGCTATCACAAATACAACCAGTGCTATCAGAAAAATATAAATAAGCATGTCCTGCCTTCAAATTTTTTTAAATATAAATAATTGGATTGACAAAATATGTAAATTCGCTTAGCATATAAGTATTCTGATTTTTAAAACTAAAGCGAGTAAATATGAAAAAACCGTTGTTATTATTAGCATTTTTTATCTGTTTCAGTCAGGTTTTTGCACAGAAAATGAAACCTCAGGAGACAGAAGTCTGGGAACCTGAACCAGTTGTCGTCACTCCAGGAGATGGCACCGCTCCACCCTCGGATGCTATCTTATTATTTGATGGAAGCAATCTTGAGAACTGGGAAAATATGAAAGGCGAGCCGGCAAAATGGGAAGTTAGTGATGGGGCTATGACTGCGGTCAAAGGTGCTGGAAGTATTCGAACTAAAGAAGTTTTTAAAGATTTTCAGTTGCATGTTGAATGGAGGACACCTTCCGAAATAAAAGGCGAAGGCCAGGGTAGGGGAAACAGTGGCGTTTTTATGAATGGATCTATTCCTGATGGATATGAAGTTCAGGTATTGGATTCCTACAACAACAGGACCTACTCCAATGGTCAGGCGGCCAGCATCTACAAACAACAGATGCCTCTGGTTAATGCCTGCAAACCTCCTGGTGTATGGCAGACTTATGACATCATTTTCAGGGCGCCTATTTTCAGGGAGGATGGGGAAATAGCCTCCCCTGCTTATATTACAGTAATTCAAAACGGAATTGTGGTCCAAAACCATTATATGTTAAAAGGACATACACCGTATATAGGTCTTCCGGAGTATAAGAAACATGGGGATGGTCCAATAATGTTGCAAGATCATGGCAATCCGGTAAGTTACAGGAACATCTGGATAAGGAATCTGTAATTATTATTAATCAATTAAAGGACCAGACTTGATTATTTAGTACTGAAGAGGCGTTATTTGAAGCTCTACAAACGATGTGTAAATAAAGCTTCAGATTTGCGCCTCATTTAAATTTGTGCCTTTTTATCTGTATCCAATCTCAGAAATTTTACGGGGGCTTTGTAGCGACGCCAGTATTTTATTTTAGTGAGGGATGTCCAGGTGATTAAATAATTGATCCATCTGTATCTTAAGAGGTAGTGCATCAACCGATATCCTGCAAAAATGACCCAAATGCTTACAGCATATTGTAATCCTTTATAGATATTCCCATATCCGCCGGAATTCAAAATTTCTTCAGGAATTACCTTATAAACATCCAATAAATGCAGGATCCCGAGAGGAATGGAAATGAATGCGAACCTCCACAATAAAAATATGAAGGCATGTCCGGTTTCAATGGCCTTCTCCGGGCAATGATTCATGCAATGCATGCAACTTTCACATTTATAAGTCCAGTATGGTCTTTTATCAACATATTTAACCGCATGGACAGGGCATTCCTTTATACATTTATCACAATGATTACATGCATAACTTGCAAAATAGGTTTTTGAAAGGGCATATCTGCCAAATAAATAATATAGCACAGATATTGGACTGATTGCAATATCTACAGGAAGACCCCAAAAAGCCTGATATACTTCTTTTCCATCCAGGACTTTCTTTGAAAATCGATCTACCTTCCCTCTACAACGGTTAAAAATGGAATCAACAACTTTTTTTCTAAGACCAGGGTGTAATGATATCCAGTTTGATGGTAAGTCAAGTGGTTGATAACCTATACATTTATATCCTTTTAACCAGAGCATTAAAGCTGGCCACCATAAGGCAAGCCCACTCATGCCGGGTGTGAATAATTTATAAAGTTTCATTCCCGCCCTGGTATTTAGAAGAAATATCCTTGTATTAGGAGATTTTGGGAATCGCCTGAGAAAGTCTATTACAATTGGAGGAGTATTGAAGCCATGCGTGGGAAAACAAAAGCCTACTAATGTGTTTTCATCGAATGCTTTAGCTGGTACAGGAGTATCTTTATCAATCCGGATTATTTCAGTTCTCAAACCCTTTTCTTCAGCATTATCAGCGATCCAGTGGGCTGCAGTTTTTGCATTTCCAGTTCCTGAGAAAAAGTATATGACAAGGTTATTGTACATTTAAAAAATACTAAAGAAATGATATTCTAATTTCTTTATGTAAGATCTATAAAAAGTTCATTATTATCCAGTAATGTTGGGAAAGTTAATATATTATCCTCTGCTGAACCCTTCAAAACATGACCTTCAGCATCAAATTCCGAATGGCCCATACTAACACATCGCAAAATTCTTTCCCCGGAATTATATTCAAGTTCCCTTCCCCCATGAGTACATTTATCAGGCTACCAGCCTAAGGTATCTTCTATAAATCTGATCAATTGTTCAGCCATCTTTTTATTATCCTCAACCCTTGGATGGCCGGGTTTATCAATAAATGGGAATAGAATCGTATAAATATTATCATCTTTCAGGCTTTCTACAGCATCTTGAACATATCCCGGCCAGGGTGAACCTTCCCTTGTTGCATCCATACTGCCCAGAGCACAAATAATAGGAGTATTCGGATATACCTCTCTTAAACTGGTTATGAAACTGGAATAGGATGAAATTATGAATTCCTTATCAGGCGGATTTTCCCCAAATCTTTGAGAAAATGTGGGCTCTTCAGGCATATTTACCAGCCAGGAATCATTCTGAAACAGATTAACTACCACAAGGTCAGGCTGCACCCGGGAGAAATCCCATTTGCTTTCAGGATCGGAAGGATCCAGCCGGTCATACAGTTCCGGCATGATCAGTGGGAACCAGCTGATCATGATCCCGATTCCAGATTTTAGTGTTCCGTAATAATCCGCGTCGAAATACCTGGCGGTGATTGCGCCATAGGTATTATAATTATTGGTATATATGCTGTCAGGCGAATCCCCTCCTGTCATGTCCTCAATTGCATATCCGGCCGTGATCGAATTGCCAAAAAATTCAATGGTCTTTTTATCTCTTTTTGGCAATTCCAATAATTCACCATTGGTAATTTCAAAACCTGAGAACCATGTTTTGCCTAAATCCCATTCTGTCCGTTTGATTAACTTAACAGAATGAGGGCCTGAGGGCAATCCCTTAGCCAGCGTATACATCCTTTCAATTGAGTCGAGCCTGATATATCTCAGGCTGTCATCATCAATGACAATGTTAAAGTAATTCTCTCCGTTTTCATCTTTGAGCTTTGCTTTCAGTTCCTCCCCCTCAAATCTTATTTCAATTTGCGTCCCTGGCCAGTAGATCTCAGGGATCTTTGTAACTTCAAAATTGATCCTGCCCGTATACCGGATCCATGGATCGTCAGGAGAAACAGTAATATTTATTACATCCGGAAGGCAGCTAATAAAAGCGAGCAGTACTATCAAATAACGGTAAGAATAAAGTTGAATCTTCATAAAGATAAAATACAAAGGTGTCTAAAAATATAGTGAATTTAAAAATACTTCGATGAATATGCAGGATCGGCCCGACTAATTTCTTATAAAATTGGATGGGTTATTGATAAATAGATTACGTAACATATCCAACCAGCCGATTATGTCGAATACTAAACGATGAATAATGGTTTTCGAATTTCTAAAACTATACCTGAACTATGATTATCTGGTACAATTAAACGAAATTTCATGATATATATCATATCAATAGTTTTGAATTATTAAAATCATTCATGTAGGTTGATGTTAAATTGGCAGATTTCAAATCCATCGCAACAATTTATAGCTCTAATTGAGCTAATTATCTGCAGTGAATTTTTTAATAACCATTAATTATCCCAATTATGAAAAAACTTCTAAGTATTTCTTTTACCCTAGCATTTATGTACTTGTTGAATAATTCTGTTTATTCACAGGGATGGATCATGGAAGAATCTGACAACGGTGTAACCTACATAAACAATGGCTGGATTAAAACTTTAGCTAATGATATGGATGAAATCCCAATTACTTCAATTTTCAATGCGGATTCACGCACTATTGTAATGATCAATGAGGGAGATATGACTTACGCAAAAGGATCAATTGAAGATTATTGTAATGCAGTTATATCAATGCGCGATGATATGAATAAACAAATGCCTGCAGAACAGTTAAAGCTGATGGAAGATATGATTGCACAGGAGAAAGCAAAACCGGCTCCAAAGGTATCTGTCCAAAAAAGCAATAGTGAGTCCATTGCTGGTTATAATACTACAAAATATAGTATTTCGGTTGATGGAGAGTTATTTGAAGAAAAATGGATCAGCAATGACGCGGCTTTAAGTGATTTAATTCAGATAATGAATAAATCCATAGATATAACTTTTAAGTTAGCTGGATGCAGTGTGCCTGATGAGTCTTTTTTGAAAAACGCACCTGAATTTTCGGAGACGTATAAAAATGTTGAACGATCCGGTATAGAGTTGAAAAGCTTGTCATATGAATATGGCAGTGCGGATCCGGGAACCGAGGTTATAAGGCTTGAAAAAGAAGACATTTCTTCAGAAGAATTTGACGTCCCTGAAGGTTACCAGGAAATGATACTCAAAGAATTCATTATGGCAATGTCAGGTATGTAGATACTCAATATGAATTTAATCCTTTTTAATATTGATCATAGCATTTTTCGTATGTTCAATGGTCTATTATCCATAGATTGATTTTGAAATTGTTCTTTAAATACTACTTTTGAAAATTGGTTCTATGATTCATAAATATAAATTATTTGAATCTTGCATTTTGATTTTGACCATAATCGTTTTGTCATCCAGTAAATGTTCAAATAATGAAGAATCCAACGAACAAAGATCCCAACAAACCAATGTAAATTGGCTTGCCGTGAAAAGCTGGTCAGCCAAATATGAAGAAACCTACCAATCACAGAAAACATGGGAGTCTTCTCCTGGCATAAAGATGTCATCTTCCTACGAGAGCAATATCTCAGGCACCTACACTTTAGATGTGACCGAAGGAGACGGTGAATTTTATGGGGAATGGTATGGATATGGAACAGGCTCATTACATTCGACTCAAATCGTCAAAATGACGGCTACAGGATCAGGCGGTGAGATCGTAATTACGGAGACAACAGAGACGCGGGGGAGTGGGCGAATTGGAGATCCATCACTTAATGAGTATGGCGAGTTTTGGGGGGGATCTATTTCTATTGATCTGTACAGTGGAACTTATAGTGTTGGATTTGGAGGTCCTGAATCCGATGCCAAGTCTACCCTGACTCGAAAGGTAGAAGGTATTCCCACGGATTATTCAGAGTTATCAGAGTTGCCAGAAGGATTACGTCAGATTTTTGTCCCCCTGGGGGAGAAAGCTGAAGAATGGGCCACTTACAGTGGGCCTTTGGAAGATGCTGATGGCATTATGGTTGCTGGAATGTTCGGAATGGATTTAATGCCTGATTTTGATGAGCCTACTGAATATGAGTTGCCGGAAAGTGGCACCGTATTAACTGGATCGTACACAGGTAAAAGCACTTCTAAGAGTTGGACGGTATATCCATCCGGGATGGAAATGCCTGAAGTATTTGTAGAAATCATGGATAAAGACTGGGTCCCGGAAGAAGATAATACCGTTGAAGTAAAACTTACATGGGAAAATGTGAATCCTTCTGAAGCCGAATTTACATTGTTCGATATATCAAAAGAACCAGGTATCTGTCTGAACAGCAAGGATGATAATACGGAACCGGACATGGACATTAAGCCTGATAACCAATATGCAGAATATGATATTGATAAGCGGGAGGATCAGATAATAGCCCTGGATAATACGAACACGCATGACACAAAAGAGAAAATTATAGTAATCAGCTCACTTGATTATGGGGCATATGCAAGGATTAAAGCGAGAATTAAAGTGGCTGACGTGTGGTATGACGCAGAAGTAAAAGATTTGGGAGGGAATACTTTACACCTGCCTTTTGATGAAAACGAAAACCATGTAGCTGATAAATGGGAGAAAGATGTGGGAATATTTGATAGAAATTATTCCCCGACCTGGGATTATGATCCATACCCTGACAAACAGCGGAGTAATGGAGATGGATTTACCCTATATGAAGAATATCGGGGGTTTTTTGAGCAAGGGCATTTATTTAAAGATGCAAAGAATGAACAGGTTAAAGTTGATCATGTCCGCACTGATCCTATGTATAAAGATGTGTTTGTTTATGATGCGGATGGTTTATTCAGGGAACATTATGCACCATATAATCCTGCAGATCTGAATTGGCATTATATCGATTTCAGTCTGATGAAACAGACTGGAAATGTTGAGGATGACGACAACCGCTGGGTCAATTACCGTACAAGTTGGGCGCACTCGAATCAAAAGCAATATGCATTATGGGTTCGTTATTGGCCCGTAGGAGGGAATACACCTACAAGTGGCGGTGAAAGTCCGAAAAAGAGAAGTTGTGGTGGGGAATATCCTGGAAGTACACCATTAAAATGTATTTATATGGTAAGGGTTACGCAGCAAGGAATTTTGAATGCGCTCAGTGGGCTCACCGATCAAACTAGAAAACAGCGGTTGTTCTCTGAACTGCTGACTACTACTGTCATTCATGAAGTGGGACATAGCTTGGGGATCCAGCATCATTATAATAATATAGGAACCAATGAGCCAGATAAGAATTTCTGGGAATTGGGACAATTGGATTGTTCTATGAGATATGAGTCAAGTACTGAGATACGTCATAATGACAAATTAAGTTTACTGAAAACCAATTATTGTCATTTAGGAGAACAATGGATAAGGGTAAGTAAAGATCAACCGCAGGGTTCAGATGCTCAGGATATTCAATATGAGACATTTCCCAGCCATGACTGCTACTGGCAAATCAATATAAAAGGGGAATAATTCAATGCTTGATTAGGAGAAATAAGTAGAAAGAGAATTGTTTTTTTATTACGTGCTTGTCTATAAACATTCAAAATAAAATAGAATGGTCATCCCTAATTTGAGAAGCAAAAGAGTCTACTGGATCTCTTCGGGGTTTATGCTTCTTGTGGCGGCGAGGGTATATAGCTTTAATGAAAATATTCCATCGCCAGACGGTTCAGAACCTCAGCCGCATCTTGTTGAATGGAAAGTTACCGAATTCACAGGCTTCGTTTATTATGTGGTAAAAGGTGGAAGCAGTTACTGTGAATCTGAATCCTATGGTTCTGGTAAATGGGCAGCCATAAGAAAATAATGAAAAGTCAAATCAGTAATTAACGACAAATAAATGACACAATCATATGTGCCAATTAACTTAATAAAATCCTATGAG
>Ga0316191_10003562_pt1 | contig 11529 bp, 11 predicted proteins | sample Eddworburr2cm_MG_FD_204928 | JGI IMG/M metagenome (GOLD analysis project Ga0316191, IMG submission 204928) | Coastal sediment microbial communities from Maine, United States - Eddy worm burrow 2 cm | ecosystem: Environmental > Aquatic > Marine > Coastal > Sediment | place: USA: Maine... | reverse complement strand
AGATCGCTATTGCGTCGATGAGCCTCGCCGAAGCTGCGGCCATTGTCGGCCTGGGCGTCTTCCTTGGGCTGTTTGGCTCATGGTTCACAGCAGCACGTCATATGCGGCGTATCGAGCCTCGCTAATTAAACATAATGCCTACTTCAGGCCGCCTAAATAACTGGTTTCTATAACTATATTCCACAGTTATATCGGGAACTTATGGTAGTAGTTAGCACTCCAACCCGACGAGTGCTAAAATTGACCGCCATCACGGAGGCAGAAGTAGATGACAACAGCATTAGCGATAAGCAATCACGAACTGGCACTGGCAGGCCCGGTAGGCAGTCTCGACGCCTATATCCAGGCTGTCGGCGGCATCCCTGTTTTGTCCAAGGAAGACGAACAGGCGCTCGCCACGCGTTTCCGTGATGAGGAAGACCTCAACGCTGCGCGCGATCTCGTTATGGCGCACTTGCGATTCGTCGTCCATATCGCCAAGGGCTACACGGGCTACGGCCTGCCCCTGAATGACCTCATCCAGGAAGGTAACGTCGGCCTCATGAAAGCCGTCAAGCGCTTCGATCCCGCGTACGACGTCCGCCTCGTATCGTTCGCCGTGCATTGGATCCGTGCCGAAATACACGAGTTCGTGCTCAAGAACTGGCGCATCGTGAAAGTCGCAACGACCAAGGCGCAGCGCAAACTGTTCTTCAATCTTCGCAAGAAGAAAAAGAGCCTTGCATGGCTGTCAGCCGCCGAAACCAAAGCGGTTGCCGACGACCTCGGTGTGACCGCCAAGGAAGTCACGGAAATGGAGAAGCGCCTGCATTCGCGCGATGCTATTTTCGATCCGACTCCCGATGCCGATGATGATCGTAACTTCACGCCGGCTGCCTACCTGCCCGCTCCGGATTCAGATCCTGCGAAGCAGGTCGAAGCCGCCGACTTCAACCAAGACGCATCGACACGCATGAATGCGGCATTAAACATCCTTGATGAGCGCAGCCGTCGCATTCTCGAAGACCGCTGGCTCACCGAGGACAAGAGGACGCTGCACGACCTGGCTGACGAGTACGGCGTATCGGCCGAACGCATCCGCCAGCTCGAGGTTAACGCGATCAAGAAGCTCAGGAACGCAATGGCGGTGTAAATTACAGCCAATGAACCAGGACAGGGCCGCTCATCGAGCGGCCTTTTTTGTGGCTCATTAACTGGCCGCTGCGGGACTGGTAAGCTCTTTCCCGTAGTAGCGGCGGCGGTACCGCACCCAGCCACCATCTTCGACACCATGCGGGTCATCGTGCGTCCAGTGGACCAGCCCACCCAGGTCATTCCATTCGTACATGCCGCGCACCTGTACACGATCTCCGATCCCGAGCGGCACGCGTTTGGCGAGATCGATGTTGTGCGCGATCAGTAGTGTCCAGCCACCACCGATGTCGATGATGAAACGCTGGTGGCGCGAGCCGTCGTTGTCGTCGGATAACAGTCGCCGGACGAAGCCCGTGACCTCGATCCAGTCGCCGTCGTCGCGCTTGGTGAATCGTTCGTTCAAGCTCATGCCGTTGTTATTCTTGTTCGGGGCAGACGCTCCAAGAGTGCCATAAAAAAAGCGCGGTGGGCCATCCATGGCTACCGCGCTTCCTTGTTCTTGCTGCCGGTCTAGCTGGCTGTGATCGGTACCATCGTGATTTCTACACGACGATTCGCCTGGCGACCTGCACTTGAGCTGTTGTCAGCCACTGGGCGTGCCTCGCCCATGCCGACGGTGATAACACGCTGCGAAATGACTCCCTGGCTATTCAGGTACGCAGCTACCGATCTCGCGCGGCGCTCGGACAGGCTCTGGTTGTATGCATCAGTACCAGTGCTGTCGGTATGACCTGCCACTTCAACGACAGTCTGCTCGAACTCGGCCAAAACCTTGCCTACCGAGTTCAGAACGTCGAAGAATGCCGGACTCAGATCCGAGCTGTCGGTGGCGAACGTAACGTTACCTGGCATGTTGAGCGTAATGTTGTCGCCCATGCGCGTAACGCTGACGCCGGTACCTTCCAGTTCGGCCCGAAGTGCGGCCTCCTGCTTGTCCTGGTAGTAACCGATGCTGCCACCAGCCAGGGCACCGATACCGGCACCGATAAGTGCGTGCTGGCGACGTTCCAGGGCGTCATCGCCGGTTATGAGACCAACAACAGCACCAGCTGCTGCGCCAATCAAGGCCCCTTTCGTCGCCTTGCTCGTCTGCTCTTCGCGCGTGTAAGGGTCGAGTGTTTCACAAGCGCTCACAAAAACCATCGCGGTGGCAATTGTGAGAATAATTTTTCCAGATCGTCTATTCATGATCTTTCCTTTCTGCTTACGGTAATTACGGGTGCATTGTATGCGTTGCGTACCTGAATACAGGCTTAATTGACGGCCTTATGTTCAGATTGGTCACACGAAACGCGTAAACTGTGACGCATGACCGAAATCGATAATTGGCTTGAGCGCTACGGGGAAAGCCACCAGGAGCTTCGGAATCCGGTGGTCTTCTGGGCGGCTGTGCCCATGGTCGTCACAGGTATCGTCGGTGTCTTCTGGGCACTGCCCATTCCGCTGGAGTTCTTCGAGATTTCCCCGTTGCTCAACTGGGGCAGCGCTTTCCTGATGGCGACGGCCATCTACTACTTCATAATTTCACTCTCGCTTGCGATCGGCATGCTGCCTTTTCTTCTCGGCCTTGCAGCGATCCAGCTGTGGCTTGCGCAATCGCCGTATCCGGCGCTCGGCGTCTCGATCGGGCTGCTCACAGCGGGCGCCGTCGGCCTCTGGCTTGGCCGCCGTGAACCCGGCAGCCTTCGCGCCGTATTGCAGGATTTTCAGCTTATCATGATCGGCCCGGTCTGGCTGCTCTCTATCCTCTACAAGCGATTCCGAGTCCCGTTCTAAAGACCCGTGTCGGGCGCCGCAACTTCGTCTAGAATCTACGCCCCAACACCTTATCCAGCAGGAAGAATACTGTGGGCGCACAAGCACTGGATCCGCTCGATCTCTACGATATCCGTTCAGAACTCACCGAAGACGAAGTCATGGTCAAGGACACCGTTGGCCGCTTTGTCGATGACCGCGTCATCCCCCTGATGCGAGAGGCCTTCGAGAACCATGAATTTCCACGCCACCTTGTTGGCGAGGTTGCCGAACTGGGCTTGCTAGGCAGCTCGATTGACGGCTATGACTGCGCCGGCCTTAACAGCGTCAGTTACGGCCTCATCTGCCAGGAGCTCGAGCGCGGTGATAGCGGCTTGCGCAGTTTCGTCTCGGTACAGTCGAGTCTCGTCATGTTCCCGATTCATGCCTATGGATCGGAGGAGCAGAAAGACCGCTGGCTACCGGCAATGGCGCGCGGCGAAGCGATCGGCTGCTTCGGCCTGACTGAGCCGCACGGCGGTTCCGACCCGGGCAACATGAAAACCCATGCCAAGCGCGACGGCGATGACTGGATCATCAACGGCTCCAAGATGTGGATTACGAATGCAACGATTGCCGACGCGGCGGTTGTATGGGCCAGGACGGACGAGGGCGTCAAAGGCTTCATTCTTGAGAAAGGCATGCCGGGTTACGACACGCAGGAGATCGAGAAAAAATTCTCGCTGCGCGCATCGGTAACCGGAGCACAGTTCTTCGACAACGTGCGCGTGCCGAAAGAAAGCGTACTCCCTGGTGTATCGTCACTCAAAGGACCTTTGAGCTGCCTGACCCAGGCGCGCTATGGCATCAGCTGGGGTGTCATTGGTGCGGCGCAAGCCTGTCTTGATGAAGTACTCAAGTACTCTCAGGACCGCGTGCTCTTCGGACGACCGCTTTCTCACACGCAGTCGATTCAGATTCGCCTTGCCGACATGGCGCGACAAATCACCACGGCACAGCTGCTGTCGTTGCGACTTGGCCGCATCAAGGACAAAGGCCAGCTGAGTCCGACGCAGGTTTCGCTCGCCAAGTGGAATAACTGCCGTGCCGCAATCGACATAGCGCGTGACGCGCGCGACATTCTCGGCGGCGCCGGCATCAGCGCCGAATACGTACCGATTCGCCACATGCTGAACCTCGAAAGCGTAATTACGTACGAGGGAACCGAGGCTATTCACCAGCTGGTGGTCGGCAAGGAACTGACTGGCACCAACGCCTTCTGATGACTCGCGCTTGACCAGGGAGCGCTCGCCAGGCAACCGCGATATGTGGCGCATCGCTGCGCCGATGATTCTCTCGAATATCTCGGTGCCGTTGCTCGGCATGGTTGATACGGGAGTCACCGGACACCTCGAGAGTCCCGCGTACCTCGGTGCCGTCGCGATTGGCGGCACCATCTTCACGTTCCTTTACTTCGGAATGAACTTCCTGCGTATGGGAACCACAGGTATTGCGGCACAGAGTTATGGTGCCGAAGATTATGAGGGCCTGCGCGTCTCGCTCGGGCAAGCCCTGATTGTCAGCCTCGCCATCGCAATCGCCATACTGCTCCTGCAAATCCCGATTTCGACATTCGCCCTGGCATTACTCGGCGGTGATGTCGAGACACAACAACACGCTGCAACCTATTTCTTCGTGCGCGTGTGGAGCGCACCGGGAACCCTCGCCAATTTCGCACTCATCGGCTGGTTCCTCGGGATGCAGAATGCCCGCGTGCCACTGGCCATCTTCCTGACGGTCAACATCACCAACATCGCGCTGGACCTGTTTTTCGTCATGGGGCTGGGCATGAAAGTCGAAGGTGTCGCGCTTGCGTCCGTCATTGCCGAATATTCCGGCCTGGTCGTCGGTGGCGCTTTCGCGATCTCTGTACTTCGCAGGCATGCAGGTCACTGGCCCACTGCCCGGCTCACCAAGCTGTCTGCCTACCGAGCGTTCTTCTCGGTCAATGCCAACCTGTTCATTCGTACGATGGCCCTGCTGTTTACGTTTGGTTTTGTAACGGCACAGGGCGCACGGCTCGGTCCTGCCATTCTCGCGGCGAACGCCGTACTCATGAACTTCCAGAACCTGACGTCCCTGGGACTCGATGGCATCGCACACGCCGCAGAGGCCATGGTTGGCAAGGCGATTGGCCAGAAGGACAAGGAGTCCCTGCAACACACCGTGAACCTGACGCTCAGGTGGTCGCTGATCTTCGCCGCCGGTTTTACGCTCGTCTATCTGCTGGGCGGCCCGCTGATTGTTCGCATCCTGACCGACCTTCCCGACGTTCGCGAAACTGCCATGGTCTACCTGCCCTGGCTGATCGCGTCACCACTGATCTCGGTCTGGTGTTTCCTGTACGACGGCGTTTACGTGGGCATGACCAGGGCGCGCGAGATGCGCAATATTATGCTGTTCTCGACCATCGCCGTGTTCCTGCCGCTCTGGTTCCTGACGCAGTCTTTCGGTAACCATGGCCTGTGGTTTGCGTTATTGGCATTTATGGCGAGCCGGGGCATCGGCATGCACATTGGGTACAAGAGAGCTTTATGAGATCCGACGGCAAAGCATTTTTTTCACTCAACGATGGCTGGTTTGTTGGCAATGACGGTGCGCGCGGTCCATGGACTGCTGATGCGTGCCATGCGGGACCCGTAGCCGCTCTCTTCGCTCGTGCGGTCGAGTCGGTAGTCACTGACAAGCAGCTTGTTCGCCTTACAGCGGACTACATGCGCCCGATTCCGATGGATGGCTTTCGGATCGTTCCGAAAGTGGAAAAACCCGGTCGCAATGTTGCAACGTCAAGTGCCGTACTGGTGGATCGGGTCGATCGGGTTTGTGCGACGGCGACAAGCGTGCACTTCGCGCTCGCTGATCTCGGTGAGTTACCGACAACACTCATTCCTCATCCAACGCGAGTCGGGGCGACACCGAGCATTTTCGTCCTCGACGAAGCCCCGCACGGCCTGCCCTTTTTTTCGAAGTGTGTCGATTTTGAATATGCCGCAGGAGAAACCACCGATGGTGGCCCCACCACTGCGTGGCTCCGCACGCCCGCTATTCTGGAAGGCGAGAGTCCATCGCCGTTTCAGACCGCGTGCCCAATCGCTGATTGTGGCAACGGACTTTCCCGGAATGCCGACATAGACGAGTGGTCTTTTATCAACCCGGAGCTGACCATTGCACTGCATCGGCTCCCCGAATCCGACTGGCTCGCGTCAAGCTCCGTCTCCTCCTGGGAGCCGACCGGTATCGGCATCTCTCGCGCAACGCTGTTCGACGAGAAAGGTGCGATTGGGACCGCCGTGCAGACCCTGCTAATTCGGCCCCTGCGCTGACTGCAGAGCCCGGGCGGCAACAAGCCGGTGCGCCGCGCGACGCGCCCAGAAGTAGCCGAGCACCCCAGACAGGATATTCGCGATAGCGTATGCACCGAATATTCCCGCGATCCCGAACATGGCCCTGCCGGCGAACGCGAGCGGCACATAGAGCACCAGAATTCGTGTCACGCTGATGATGACACCGGGCATCGGGTTCCCAAGGCCATTGAACGCCGCGTTTACGACCATGACGATGCCATAAGCGCCATAGCTCACCGGTGCAATCCACAGGAACGACCTCGCAACGTTGATCACCTCCGGGCTATCGCTAAACAGCGTTGGCAGGAAGCCGGACGCCAGCGCTAGTCCGCCAGCGATGAACAGGCCGCTCGCGATACAAAATCCGGCACACAGCCTGAGCGATGTCTGAATCCTGTCTTCCTTGCCAGCCGACAGGTTTTGGCCGACGAACGGCCCGATGATGGCCGACAACGCGTAATACAGAACGAGCACCATCGACTCGACGCGGCTGGCAACACCGAAGCCGGCCACAGCCTTGGGACCAAAATCTGCGATCATCGCAGTGATCAGCGTCAGGCCTATCGGGACGATTGCGTTGGTGCCGGCGGCTGGCAGCCCCACATGAAGTATGTCCCGCCACGACCTGCGCATCTCAGCGGCGTCCGGCTTGTCGAATCCCACCAGGTCCAGTCGGTACCGCAGAAAGTACAGCGTCGCCAGGAAAAACGATCCGCGCGAAATGAGGCCGGCAATGGCTGCCCCGTTGAGCCCCAGGGCCGGTATGGGGCCCAGCCCGAAGATGAATATCGGGTCGAGTATCACGTTGAGGATGGCGGCTATGATCATCAGCTTGCTGGGCAAGCGCGTATCGCCGGTCGCACGCATGCTGGAAGTGCCCACCATGCCCAGCACGATGAAGGGCACGCCGCTGTACAGGATCAGCATGAAGCTGCGGATCATTGGCAGCATGTCATCCGGAGCGCCGATTGCCCGGAACAACGGGTTGATCGTGAGCATGCCGACAGCCGCCACGACACCCGTTATCAGGAATGACAGGATCATGCTATCCGTAGCAAGTCGCTTCGCCCGGCGATGATCGTCGGAGCCGATCGCACGTGCTACCACCGACGAAGTGCCGGCACCGAGCCCGATCGCGATGCTGGTCACGATCATGAGTATCGGGAAGCCGAAGCTGTAAGCGGCCAGCGCACGGTCGCCGACCCTGCCCAGGAAGTAGGTGTCGATGAATGACTGCGCCATCAACGTCGTGATACCCAGTAGCATGGGCACGGTCATGTTGATCAGGTGCCGACCTACGGGCCCCTGCGTCAGTAATGGGCTGCGAGATTCCATCCGCGACGAATACAGGTATTGGTGCCGAAACTCAAGGCGCACATTGTCATCAACAGGGTACAGCAGGATAATTTGAGATCTACTGACACGATTGAGGTAATGACACGATGAATCGGAAAGGAAGCCTGGTAATTGTCGCCTTCTTGTTCGCCGGCTGCGGCAACGATGCCAACACAAGCGACGGGCCGCAGCTGTCCGGCGAAAGCCTGTCGCACTTTGCCACGCTGGCATCCGACTGCATCACCGTCGAATATCCCAACAAGCTCAACCAGGTACTGCGTGACGAGACCTCCCTGCGATCACCTCGAGAACTACATCCGGCCTTCTATGGTTGTTTCGACTGGCATTCGGCAGTGCACGGCCACTGGATGCTCATCAAGCTGCTCAAGGACTATCCCGATCTGCCCGGCCGCGAGGAGATTTCGGCGCGTGTGTTCGCATCGCTGGACCCTGCCAATATTGCCGGTGAGGTCGACTATTTCGAGACGGCGTCAAAGAGCTGGGAGCGCACCTACGGCTGGGCATGGTTGTTGCAGCTGGCAACCGAGTTGCACACCTGGGACGAGCCGCTCGGTGACAAGCTCGCAAGCGACCTTGCCCCCCTTACGCAGGTAGTTCGGGACCGCTATATCGACTTCCTGCCACGGCAGGAGTACCCGGTGCGCACCGGTGTACACCCGAATACAGCCTTCGGCCTGTCATTCGCATACGACTATGCTGTCGCTGTCGATGACGCCGAGCTGCGTGATGCTGTGGTGAGTGCGGCCTATCGTTACTACGCCGACGACACGGAATGCCCCCTGTCGTGGGAACCGAGTGGTGAAGATTTCCTGTCACCATGCTTCGAAGAAGCTGCCCTGATGGCGCGCGTCATGCCTGCCAGCGAATACCGCGAGTGGCTGCAATCCTTTCTGCCGGAATTGTCCGATCTCGAGTCACTCACGCCGGCAAACGTCAGCGACCGGTCGGACCCGAAGATTGTGCATCTCGACGGCCTGAACCTGAGCCGCGCCTGGAACCTGTTGGTCATCGCCAACAACTTCGACGATGGAGAGATTGCGCAGCAGCTGCGTGCGAAAGCCGACGAGCACCTGGGTGCGTCTCTGCCACATGTCACGAGCGAACACTACGAAGGCTCACACTGGCTTGGGTCTTTCGCCGTCTATGCGCTGACACGACCGCGAGCTGACTAGCGAAGCTAGAACAGCATTTTCGCAGTCACGACATAGCGCAGTGGTCCACCGGCTTCGCGCGCATCAAACGGGTAGCAGGTCACGAGCGTCAACATCGCCGCTTGCGTGTCCAACAGGAGACTGCCCTTGCGCGCGTCGACGATGTCTATCCCTATGACCTTGTACAAGTGCCCCTGCCCGCTTGCGGTCTCCATACCAATCAACTCGCCGGCCTGGATGTTCCTGAGGAACTGAAAGTGCGTGTCGCGGTGACCGGCGATAATCGTATTGCCGATCTCGCCGGGCAATGCGCTGGCGCTCAGGTGACCCGGGCCGAACGCGAGCGTCCTGCCGGAGCCACCTGCAAGTACGATCAGGTCGATGCCGCGTGCTTTTGCCGTCAACCGCGCAACCGGCCACGTGTCCGCCCATGGCCACGGCCTGGCGCGCTCTTCGCCGACACCGGTTCGTACCCAGGCACGCTGCATCAGCTCTTGCGCCAACCAGGCTTTCGCCGGGATGTACGTGCCCTGGCCAAATTGCCAGAAACCGAGGGCGAGCAGAGCGGACACGACCAGGTACCCGGCTTTACGAAAAACGTGCATATGACCGGCGCCCGCGACTACGGATGATCGCAAGTAACCCGAGCGCTGACAGCAACCAGGCGATACCCATGAATCGCAGTGCCGGCGCATCCGTTGCCGTTGCGGGGAAACCGAATATTGCATTCATGCTCTGACCGTAAGGCAGCAGGTTAGGCACCTGCTCGCTCGACAAGGGATCGCCGGCCGGACGCACCGGCGTCTTATCAACAGCAATCAGGCTCGTGTACTTGCTGACAAGGTGATGAGTGAGCGCCGTTTCGAGGATACCTGCACGCAGCTCGTCAGGATTGCCACCGTGGCGTTCAGCGTCCATCAGCTCCCCGATACGTGCGCGAGCCCAGAGTGCCGCAACGCCCTCGCTCCGTACCGGGGCGCTGAGCGGCAACTTGGTTGTCCATCCGCCGTTCACGGAATTGCCACTGATGCGAACCACGTCACCGGGACCGAAGGCGTTTGACGCCCGCGCCTTGACCGTCACGGGTTCACCCAGGTAAAGATCGGGCACTGTGGACGGGTAGGTATCAACAATCACGTTGCTCGGCCACTGCACCTCGATGTCCGTTACCTGCGGGTGCTCGAGCTTCCTGAATAGCGCATCCATCTTCTCGCGCACTTCGTGCAGGGCGCTGACAAATGTGTAGGAACCTCGGCCAGCTTCCGCCGCCTTGCGCATGAACAGGCTGTTCGGTGCCGAACCGATGCCGACTGTGAACAACCGGGCGGCGCCGAGCTTTTGCTCGATCATGGAGAACATCTCATCTTCGTAGCCGACGCTCCCGTCGGTGATGAAGATGATCTGCCGTAAATGTGTTTCCTGCGGCGGCGCCTCCATCGCGAGCTTCAGAGCGGGGCGCATTTCAGTGCCGCCGTCTGCCTGCAGTTGCTCTACGAATTTCAGCGCGTTGCCAACGTTGTTAGTGTTGGCCAGCATGCTGTGCGGGAATAGCGCGGTCGTGTGGGAATCGAACTCGATGACATTGAAAAGGTCACCGGGCTGCAGCGCTTTGATCGCCAGGTGCACGGCGCGTTTTGCCTGGGACATCGACACGCCATGCATCGATCCGGAGGTGTCGATGATGAAGATCGTTTCTCGCGGAATCGTTGCAGGCGGCGCCTGATCCTGGTCCGGCGGCATTACCATGAGCAAATGATAGGGCTTGCCTTCGATCGTTTCGGTGAAGGCCATGGCGCGCGGCTTGGCCGATGGCACGGGTTGCCACACGAGCTCGAAGTCGTGGTCCATGGCTACCGCCGGCCCGTCGAGCGACACCATGTAGTGGCCCTCTTTCTCGGCAACGCTTACCGGGTGATAGCGACTTGCGATAATTTCGAGCGGCATGCCAGCGTTGACGTCAGCTGTTAGCGAAATCTTGTGGTTGTTTGACGCCGTAACCTGCGGCGGTGTTATCAATGATGCGTCCGGCACGCGATCCGTATCCGATGCCCAGCCGCTACCCTGCTTGTCCGGCAGCGCCTGCCCCGGGATATAACGGGGCGTCAGCGTCATCGGAAACCGCAAGCTGAAGCGGCCATCTTCGTAGCGAAGGTCTTCCAGGTACTCGATCTCGACAACCACCAGTTCGCCCGGCGCGACGTTTGCCACTGACGTTGTAAACAGGTTGGCGCGTTGCTGTTGCACGAGGCTGGCTTTCCTTCCGGACTGCTTTGCTTCCTCGTATTCCTTTTTAGCCTGTTCTTTTTCACGTATCTCTCCCTCGATAAATCGATCACCGATGTGCAGGCGCATCTGGTCTACCGCCGCCTTGTCAGGCAACGGAAACACGTAAATGCCCTCGACCCACTCGGACCCTTCGTTGCGGAACTCCTGCCGTATCGAGACACGGGCGACGAGGCCGCTGATCTTCATATCGACGTCGGTATTGAGCGTGGTTGCCGTGGTGTAGCCCTGCGCCATCTTCCAGAGCAGGCTTCCGGCCTGCGCCTGGTTGGGCGTCATTTCTTCGGCGGATACGGGCTCCGGCATGGCCTGGAGCACCAGCACGAGCGCCAGTACCCAGAGCCAGGAGCGAATTTCTGATTTGCTATTGTGCATTGCGGCCTCCCTTTGGCGTCCTCACTATTGAAACGAGGCAATGAGCCAGTCGGCGGCCCACGTCATGGCAATGCACGGGCGGAATGTGGCAA
>Ga0316191_10003561_pt1 | contig 11530 bp, 10 predicted proteins | sample Eddworburr2cm_MG_FD_204928 | JGI IMG/M metagenome (GOLD analysis project Ga0316191, IMG submission 204928) | Coastal sediment microbial communities from Maine, United States - Eddy worm burrow 2 cm | ecosystem: Environmental > Aquatic > Marine > Coastal > Sediment | place: USA: Maine... | reverse complement strand
CTTCTCAAGCTGTTTAGTTTTCAGCGGGTCTTTGACCCGCACCCGTCGAAACAGCTCCGGTGCGAAATTGGGTACACCTTTGAATTTGATCGGCTCACCTTCGGAAAACGCATCGCCGATCTGGATGGTGCCGTGGTTATGCAGACCAATGATGTCTCCCGGATACGCCTGTTCAGCCTGAACCCGGTCACCGGCCATAAAGGTCACGGCATCTGTCACCTTAACGTCTTTTCCCAGGCGCACGTGGCGCATTCTCATACCATGTTCGTAGTGACCAGAGCATACCCGCAGAAACGCAATCCGGTCGCGATGTCGCGGATCCATATTCGCCTGGATCTTGAAGACAAAACCCGACAGCTTTGACTCATCCGGCATCACGGTACGATCTTCCGCTTCCCGCGGCTGCGGGGGCGGTGCATTATCCACAAAGCCATCAAGCATCTGCCGTACACCGAAGTTCCCTAAAGCGGTGCCGAAGTAAACGGGAGACATGGTCGCGCCAAGAAAATCTTCGCGAGAAAAAGCGTTAGTGGCGCCCCGAACCAGTTCAATCTCATCACAGAACGTTTCGTAGTCTTCGGCAAGCAGTTCTCTCGCCGCGGGGCTGTCCAGCCCCTGAATCTCAGGGTAAGGAAAAATGTGGTGACCATGGCCCGGCGCGAAGCAGATGATCTTGTCCGCATACAGATCGTAGACACCCTTGAATCTACGCCCCATGCCAATTGGCCAGGTCATTGGCGCACAGTGAATCTGCAGGATGTCCTCAATCTCGTCCAGCACCTCGATAGGATCGCGTACTTCCCGGTCCATCTTATTGATGAAAGTAACAATGGGAGTATCACGCAACCGGCAGACTTCCATCAGTTTGATCGTCCGCGGTTCCACACCTTTGGCACCATCAATCACCATCAATGCAGAGTCCACGGCGGTCAGAGTACGGTAGGTATCTTCTGAGAAGTCTTCATGGCCGGGGGTATCCAACAGGTTCACCACGGCATCCCGATAAGGAAACTGCATGACTGACGTCGTCACCGAAATGCCGCGTTCCTGCTCCATTGCCATCCAGTCCGAGGTTGCATGGCGATCGGATTTTCGGGCTTTCACGGTCCCTGCCAGTTTGATCGCATTACCGAAAAGGAGCAGTTTCTCAGTCATTGTGGTTTTACCCGCATCCGGGTGCGAGATAATGGCGAAGGTGCGTCGTCGCGCGCTTTCTTCAAGCAGGAGGCTGGTGCGGGACATGTTGACTGCAGACTGAGAAAAGCGCGGCATTATACCTGTCGTGACCATCGACGTGGCAAAGACTTGTGACGCCGTCTTCAGGCAGCAAAAAACTGGTCCAGATCGAGCACCAGCACCCGGGCGTCTTCATGGCCACTGTCCCCGGGATAGTAGTTACGGCGAACGCCGATCTCATTGAAACCGAGGGTCTCGTATAGATTCCCGGCAATGTGGTTGGATGGACGCACCTCGAGGAACAGCATGCTGGCGCCCAGACCGTGACTGCGTTCAAGCATGTGCAGAACCAGATCGCGGCCAAAACCCTGACCCTGGGACTCCCGTCGTATGCAGACGTTGAGCAGATGTGCCTCTCCGGCGCCGAAGGTCACCACGCCGTGGCCGACTATCTCGCCCTCAAATTCCGCAACACGGCACTCCTGGCCTTCTTTGAGACAGTCTTCGAACACTCCGCGCGTCCAGGGGAAAGCGTAGGCTCGCAGTTCATTGTGCACCACGCGCTCCAGGTCTCCCGGCCGCATCCGCCGGAAGCCTATCAATCTGCCAGCTGCTGGATCTGCGCCCACAATGTCCGTTTCGCGTCTACGTCGGTCGCCAGTCGAGCCAGACTGGCCGTCGTGCACAATTTCAGGTCTCGATTGCCGGCAATCTCAGTGAGATCTGAGAGCAACCCCAGGACTTCCTCGCACACCAGGACATAACCGCCGGAGGCAAGATCGTCCAGCTGCTTATTAACGAATGCACCCAGCGCCCGACGACCGCTGACCGCAACACCCGTCACTTTTTCAGGATGCCAGTCAAACACTGTTTCCCGGGGTCGATCTTGCCAGTGACCCAGACTGCTGGACATCAGATCCCTGCCCAGACGCCGAGCGAGCACCAGGTCCGCACCATCCACGAGTAGCAGTCCTTTCGAGCGCTGCAGAGCGACCACGCGACAGGCGCGAAGATCGTTGCCGCTAACCTGCGCTGCAGCCGGTGTCTGTGCCGACGGTAGCGCTGGCACGTCAGCGATTGCGGACTCAGAAGAACGCTCAACAGGACGTCGACGCGGTGAATTCTGCAGGGTTTCCCGCAGTTCCCGGGTCAGACTGGCGGGGTCAGCGTTAACCGGCGCGGTCTCTTTAGTATTAGCCGCCGCAGACTTTATAGCCGCCGCAGCGCTATCCGCCGCAGACTTTATAGCCGCCGCAGCGCTATCAGCCGCAGACTTTATAGCCGCCGCAGCGCTATCCGCCGCAGGCGCTGTCTCTACTAAAGCCTGTCGATGCACCCAGACATCAATGCCCAGGAGCCGCAGAATCTGGTTTGGCTGCTCAGCCGCCAATTATGTGTGCTCCGAATGACCTGACTGGCATTGTACACTCACGTAAACTTCGCCCGGGCTATTGAGTATCACCGCAGGGAACTGAAATTGTGAAGTATCTGACCGACGACGTTCGAATCACCGGCATGGAAGAAGTCATTGCGCCGGAGTCGCTGCTTGAAGAGTTGCCCATCGACGATGCCGCATCAGAGCTGATCTTCGCCAATCGCAAGGCTATCAGCAACATTCTGCGAGGTGACGATGAACGTTTACTGGTTGTTGCCGGCCCTTGTTCAATCCACGATCCTCAATCTGCACTTGAGTATGCGGATCGGTTGGCCGAGGTTGCCCGCGATCTTGAAGAAGACCTGCACATCATCATGCGGGTGTATTTTGAGAAGCCTCGCACCACAGTAGGCTGGAAAGGACTGATCAACGACCCTCATCTGAATAATTCGTTTGATATCAATCAGGGTTTGCGCATCGCCCGAGGCGTGCTCCGAGAGGTTGCGGCTCGAGGTCTGGGCGCTGGAACAGAGTATCTGGACCCGATCACCCCACAGTATGTGGGAGATCTGGTCAGCTGGGGAGCCATTGGCGCCCGCACAACAGAAAGCCAGGTTCACCGACAGCTGGCGTCCGGCCTCTCCTGCCCCATAGGTTTTAAAAACTCTACCGATGGCTCTATCCAGGTTGCCGTTGATGCCATCAAGAGCGCCGCCCACCCGCACATATTCCTGTCAGTGACAAAACGTGGTCACTCAGCCATTTTTTCAACATCCGGGAACGAAGACTGTCACGTAATTCTGCGCGGCGGCGGCGGCAAACCCAACTACGATAACCCGTCTGTTCACTACGCAAGCCGTCTGCTCGAACAGGCAGACCTCAGCCACCGGGTGATGATCGATATGAGTCACGCCAACAGCGGCAAAGACCATCGTCAACAGATTTCCGTCTGCGACAATATCTGTACACAGATAATCGAAGGCGAAACCCGGATCTTCGGAGTTATGATCGAAAGCCATCTGATTGAAGGCAACCAGAAGCTCGGCGGTCCGGAACCTCTGACTTATGGCCAGAGCATCACAGATGCCTGTATCGGCTGGGAAGACACGGTTGCATGTCTGCAGAAACTGGCGCAGGCAAGCCGTGCGGGACGCAATCGCTAACCGCGAGCGACTCTGCGGACCCTATAAGTCACCAGCCTCTCTCCAATCAGCAGTAGATAACAGGCCAACATCAACACCGCTTCGCCATAACCGTCTTTGGTCAACCAGAAAAGGCGCAACAGCGCCAGGCCCACGATCACATAGACAAGTCTGTGCAGCTGCTTCCAACGTCTGCCGAGCCGTCGTTGCCAGCCGCGGGTCGAGGTCCATGCCAACGGGACCAGTAACAGCAGAGCAAGGAATCCAACTGTGATGTAACGCCTCTCGACAAGATCTTCGCGGATCAGCGACCAGTCGAACCCCGCCAGAAATCCCAGATAAGCCAGGAAGTGGCAGCAGACAGCGGTAAATGCAAACAAACCCACCATCCGACGAATGCCGATCACACCGGGATTGTGCAGCCAGCGACTCAAACTCGATACCAGCAGTGTTGCCAGCAGCAGGCGCAATGACCACTCGCCCAGATAAAGAACTAGGGCTTCACCAGGATCCGCGCCCAGGCGACTGCCGGGGATCGAAAGCTCTCCGGCAAGCAGCCAGGCAAGATACAGAAAGGGACAGGCCAGCCTGCGCACTGGCCGCGCCCGCCAGCAATGCGCCGCCACCGGCCAACGACAGATCACGCATGAATCGGCGTCGGGTATGGAATGCTGTTTCGCTGTCTATTTCACTAGCCGCGACTTCATCAGGACGACGAATCAACATCTGCGAATCTTCTCAGGCAAATCGGTACCGACTGTTAGAGCACCGAAACCACCCCGGGTTCAGTCTCAATCGACGCGATCCGCCGCGGCGGCTTTGGCCCTGCTGTGACGATAGCGTTTCCAGAGTGCCTGGATTGGCCCTGACAGCGCGTAGACGATGGACATTGCCAGCAGCACCCGGGGCGGGTCTGCAAGCGCAATCGCAAACGCGAACACAATCAGCACCAGGGTCAGAAAAGGTACTCGACTTTTGAAGTCGAACAGCTTTGGCGAGAAATAGCGAAACGGAGAGACCATCAACAAACCGGCTGCAAAGGTAATTGCCGCCATCACCAGCGATGCTGCCAGTGACGGTGTTCCGCTGTTGGTTTCTGCCCATACCAGGATCGAGCAGGCGACGACGGCGGCGGCAGAAGGACTGGCCAGCCCCGTGAAAGAGGCACTTTCGCCCTTGGTGTTGAAACGCGCCAGGCGCAGTGCAGCGCAGGCCATGTAAACAAAAGTGACCACCCAGCCGAATTGACCAAGTGACGACAAACCCCAGGAGAATGCCACCAGTGCCGGGGCGACGCCGAAAGCAACCATATCCGACAGACTGTCGTACTCAGCACCGAACTGACTTTCCGTCTTAGTCCAGCGTGCCACCCGACCGTCCGCAGTATCGAGAGCCATGGCCACAAACATCGCCAGGGAAGCAGCGACAAAATGGCCGTTCATACCGGCAACAATCGCATAGAAACCGGCAAACAGCGCACCAGTCGTAATCAGATTAGGCAGCAGATAGATGCCCCGGCGACCACGCCTTTCTGTCGTCTGGGAATTTTCGCTCTCACTACTACCAGCTTCCACCTCTGGAGGATCTCCCTCGACAGGTCCCCCCTCCACAGGCTCACCCGCTACCGTTGCTGACGAGTCAACGGCCCGCAAGTGTTTGTCCGCGTCGTTCATGCCGCCCCCTGTCTCCGCCCCTTCGACCCGGGCTGCCAGGTCCTGAAAGAGAACCCGACGAGCGCGGTGCGATCAGCTAGTTCTTGTCGCGATCAACCAGCTGATTTTCCTGTATCCAAGGCATCATAGCACGCAGCTTCTCGCCCACCTGTTCGATCTCATGGCCCTGACTGATCCGCCGCATAGCTTTGATACTCGGTGCACCGGCCTGATATTCGCCGACGAATTCACGCGCGAATCTGCCGGTCTGGATTTCCTCCAGAATACGCTTCATCTCGGCTTTAGTTTCTTCAGTGACAATGCGCGGACCCCGGGTCAAGCCACCGTATTCCGCGGTATTCGAAACGGTGTACCACATATTGGTGATACCGCCTTCATAGAAGAAGTCGACGATGAGCTTCAGTTCGTGCAGACATTCGAAATAGGCCATCTCCGGCGCATAACCCGCTTCAACCAGCGTTTCGAACCCCGCCTGAACCAGTGCGGCAGCACCCCCACACAGGACTGCCTGTTCACCAAACAGATCGGTCTCGGTCTCTTCGCGAAAGGTGGTTTCGATGATCCCTGCGCGGCCACCACCGTTGGCTGAAGCATAAGACAGCGCGTTGCGCTTAGCCTGACCGGTAGCGTCCTGAAACACCGCTATCAGACTGGGTACGCCACCACCGGCTACATAGGTTGAGCGAACTGTATGACCCGGTCCTTTAGGGGCGATCATGATCACATCAAGATCAGGTCGAGGTTCAATGAGTTCAAAATGAATATTGAAGCCATGCGCAAACGCCAAGGTGGCACCCTGTTTGGCATTTGGTGCAATCTGCCCCTTATACAGATCCATCTGGTGTTCGTCCGGCGTCAGGATCATCACCAGATCAGCCGACTTAACACCCTCGGCCACTTCGGCCACCGCAAAGCCGGCATTCTCCGCTTTCCGCCAGGAATCTGAACCCGGGCGAAGACCTATGGTGATATTTTCAACACCGGAATCGCGCAGATTGTTTGCGTGTGCATGGCCTTGTGAACCATAACCTACCACCATCACATTCATCTTCTGAATGATGGAAAGGTCGGCGTCTTTATCGTAATAAACCTGCATCGTGATTCCTCTAATCGCTAACGTTTAATTTCAAATAGTGAATGTGCTTTATGTGGCGTTAATCGCGTGGCTTGCTTGGTGTTACAGCTATCCCGGCAGACCCGCTTAGGCGGTCAGCACTTTTTCACCGCGACTGATCCCCGAGACACCCGATCGGACCACCTCGAGAATACTGACTTTGCCGACCGCGCGAATGAACGCATCGAGTTTATCGCTGGGTCCGGACAGCTGCACAGTATAACCCGTGGGGGTCACATCGATGATCTGCCCACGAAAGATATCTGCAGTGCGTTTCACTTCCTCCCGCACTGCTCCCTCGGCGCGGACTTTGACCAGCATCAGTTCACGCTCGACGTGTTCTGATTCGCTGAGATCAACCACTTTCACCACTTCTATGATCTTGTACAGATGCTTCATGATCTGCTCAATTTTTCCGTCATCGCCAAATGTGGTCAGAGTCAGACGAGACAGCGTTGGATCTTCTGTTGGCGCGACGGTCAGGGTCTCAATATTGTAGTTGCGCTGAGCAAACAGCCCGACGACCCGGGATAGTGCTCCCGCTTCATTTTCCAGCAGGACTGCGATGATATGGCGCATTACATGTAGTCTCCCTGCATGCTGGTCGTAATCTTGCTGAGATACATGTCCTGCATGGATCCGCCTTTGATTGCCATCGGATAGACGTGTTCGTGGGGATCCACCCAGACATCTACAAATACTGTTTTGTCTTTCAGCTTACTGGAAAAGGCTTCGCGCATGACCGGATCAAGGTCCGCTGCGCTGGTCACCTTGAATCCCACGTGGCCGAAGGCTTCTACCAGTGTCTTGAAGTCAGGCAGGGAATCGCTGTAGGTACTGTTCGAATGACGCCCCCCGTATTGCATGTCCTGCCATTGTTTAACCATGCCCAGAGCCTGGTTGTTCAGCGCGATGATTTTGATCGGCAGACCATATTGCAGGCACGTCGAAAGCTCCTGCATATTCATCATGAAACTGCCTTCACCGGTCACACAGGCAACGGTGGCATCAGGATAAGCAAACTGCACGCCCATCGCCGCAGGCAGACCAAAGCCCATGGTGCCGAGTCCGCCGGAATTGACCCAGCGCCTGGGTTTCGCAAATTTGTAGTACTGGGCTGCGAACATCTGGTGCTGACCAACGTCGCTGGTGATATAGGCATCGCCGCCAGTGACCTCATAGAGCTTCTGAATAGCCATCTGCGGCAGAATCGGTTGATCAGGCTCGATCGTCATCTGGTGATTGAGGCCATGCGCCCCGCGCCACTCTTCGATCCGCCGCCACCAGTCTTCCAGCGCTTTGCGCTCAGGCTGCTCAGGATTCTTCTGCCGCTGAGCGTCGAGAATCTGTTCCAGATCTTCCAGCACACTGGTGACCTGTCCAACGATCGGTATGTCGGCATTGATGATCTTGGAAATCGACGCAGGATCCACATCGATGTGAATGATGGTGGCATCCGGACAGAAACGCTCCGGGTTGTTGGTGACGCGGTCGTCGAAGCGCGCACCAACGGCCAGAATCAGATCGGCATTGTGCATCGTCATGTTGGCCTCGAAGGTGCCGTGCATTCCAAGCATGCCGATAAACTGGGGATCGTCTCCGGGAAAACACCCCAGCCCCATCAGCGTATTGGTTACCGGGTAATTCAGACTGCGGGCAATCCGGGTCAACACCTCAGAACCATTGCCGATGATCACACCGCCGCCGGCATAAATAATCGGACGTTTCGCTGCTAACAACGCCGCGGCCGCTTTGCGGATCTGACGGCCGTTACCTCGAGATGCCGGGCTGTAGGAACGAAGTTTTACTTCCCGCGGGTAAACATATGGCGCCAGGACATCAGGATCTGTGGTGTCTTTTGGAACATCAACGACCACGGGACCGGGACGACCTGTGGTTGCAATATGAAAAGCCTGACTGATTGCCAAAGGAATATCTTCGGCTTTCCTGACCAGAAAACTGTGTTTCACAACCGGTCGGGACACACCGACCATGTCCGTTTCCTGAAACGCATCCGTACCAATGACTGAAGTCGGCACCTGACCGGAAATAACCACCATTGGAATCGAATCCATATAGGCGGTGGCAATTCCGGTGATTGCATTGGTCGCTCCGGGTCCCGAAGTAACCAGTACCACACCGGCCTGACCCGTCACACGGGCATAAGCATCGGCCATATGGGTGGCCGCCTGCTCGTGACGCACCAGGATGTGTTCGATCTTCTGTTGCCGGAATATGGCGTCATAGATGTGCAGCGCTGAGCCGCCGGGGTAGCCGAAAATGTACTCGACGCCGGCATCCTGTAACGCCCGCACCAGCATATCGCCCCCGGAGAGCATTTCTGCACCTTCGACCGGTTCAGCGCTGGTGTTGTTATCCTGCTTGGTTGTCACTGCTGCTTCCAAATTACCCTGATTGCTCTAACTGTCCGATTACCCCGAAGTCGTCTAAGACCTGCAGCGCAGCTGCCGGCTGAAGCTGTTTGTCAATAGACGTAATCCGCACAGACACATTGTCCGCAGCCAACGGCAGCCTGCCATCAACGCCTTCAGGGCTCCCTGAGGGGTTGATCATCAACCGTTAACTGACTGAAAAGTGAGCGAATTTGCGGTCGGACTACCCACCTGATGGCGGGAAACCAGGTATTCTTCGGTTTCAGCCAGGACATGTCAACGAAACTGAGAAGCAGGTATCAGTTTCTGACTCGACTGGCGGCTGCCGCTGCTGCGGCAGACAGGCTAGAATTAGCAAACCTGTAGTGTGATCTCGAACGAGGGAGCGCCCGAGTGCCAACACTGATATCAACTGTGCTCAGAACGCTGAGCGAGCAACAGACAAAAACTCTGCTGATGGCCGTATCAGCCCGCAGACTGGCGGTGGCTGCGCTGCTTTGCTGCGCTGGCGCCAGCCAGGCTGCCGAAATCTACCGATGGATTGATGCTGATGGGGTCGTGAACTACACCCAGCAGAAACCAAGAAACATTGCAGTACAGTCCCTTACCACCCAGGCCGGAGCGCCGACCACTGTAACGGAACAGCCGGCCGCAGATCCGGTCGGTGAACCTGACGCTGTTGCCAAGCCGGAAATGACCGATACCCAGCAACGGATGCTGGAAGAGCTGCAGGCCAAAGAACAGGCCCGGCAGCAGGAAGTTGCCGAAATTCGTGAAGGTAACTGCCAGAAATCCAGAACAATCCTCTCAGATCTGTCGGCGAAAGAGCGTATTCTCGTCCGCGGCGATGACGGTATGGAAAGAATCATGGGTGAAGATGAGCGGCAGCGACGCATCTCGGAAGCTCAGCAGGGCATTGTAGAAAACTGCGCCTCGGCCTGATAGTTCGCACCAGGCCTTGTTGCGAACTACGCTGGCAACCAGACCACAGTCGCCATTCGACCGGTCACTCCGTCTCGCCGATAAGAGTAGGTTAATGTCGAGCCTGCCGAGCACACGCCTGAGTAGTAAACACTCCTGACGCCCAGCGCGAGCAGTTGAGCACCTGCCATCGCCGCCAGATCCAATTGATACTTGCCCACTGTCCGCCCTGGCTGCAGCCAGCCTGAGTCGACCGGCTTTGACGATGTTCTATCCGGCAACGAAAAAACCCTGACGCTCTCGGCCACATCTTCTCCGACCTCATAAGCTCGGGCACTGATCGCTGGTCCAATCCAGGCCAGGTAGCCCGCAGCGGTTGCCGGCAGCTGCTGATAAACCTGCTCCAATACACCCGCCAGCAGCCCCCGCCAGCCGGCGTGAGCAACCGCGACCGCGCTGCCGTCTGCTGCCGCGAACACTACCGGCAGACAATCAGCGGTCAGGACTGCCAGACCAAGCCCGGGGGTGCTGGTCCAGGCCGCATCCGCAACCGGAACCGTCGCAGCGCTCGTTGAATCTGCGGAAATTACCGCCACACCATGAACCTGATCCAGCCATTGAACCCGGCTCAAACCGGTATGCTCCCGCAACAGCTGACGATTTGCGGCGACCGCTACCGGCGAATCAGCAACGTGGGTGGCTAGATTAAAACTGCTGTAAGGGTCGATACTGGTGCCGCCAGTGCGACTGGTAGTGACCGCGCAGACCCTGTCGGACAGCGGCCAATCTGGCGTGAACCAATCCCGGCCAAACCCTTGCGGGCCAGAACTGCTGGCCATTTTAAGCGTCTTCCCGTGACATCGAGGCATCAGTCCGCAGCAACTCCAGAAGCTGGCGCATATCGTCCGGGGCCGGGGTTGAAAACTCGAGCCACTCGCCGCTTACAGGGTGTTCAAAGCCCAGCTGCCAGGCGTGCAGTGCCTGACGACGAAACTCTGAAATTGCCGCCATGGTCTCTGCTGTGGCGCCGGAGGGCACCCTGCCCCGAGCACCATAACGCCTGTCGCCAACCAGTGGATAGCCGATGGCGGCCATATGAACGCGGATCTGGTGAGTCCGCCCGGTAGCCAGGCGAGCCTCGATATAGCTGTGGGCCCGCAGCCGCTCCAGGATCCGAACCCTCGTCAGCGCTTCTCGACCGTCGTCCCGTACTGCCTGTCGGGTCCGTTGCTGGGGATGACGTCCAATCGGTAGATCAATGTCTCTGCCCGCAACCAGAACGCCTTCGGCCAGGGCCTGGTAGCAACGACTCACCGTTCTGGCGGCCAGGGCTGCAGTCAGTCTGCCCTGAGCCGGCAGGTTGGCAGCAACCAGCAGCAGACCGCTGGTGTCTTTATCGAGGCGGTGCACAATGCCTGCCCGAGGCAGGACTTCGAGTTCCGGACGATAATGGAGCAGTCCGTTGACCAGCGTGCCGTCAGGGTTACCTGCGCCCGGATGAACAACCAATCCAGCAGGTTTGTTGACAACCAGCAGATCCTGATCTTCGTAGATGATCTCGAACGCAACTGGCTGAGCGCTTCGCCAGTCTTCGCGCGGTTGCAGAGTGGCAGACAGGGTGAGCGTCTCGCCACCGCGTAATCTGTGGCGAGGTTTCACACGGAGGCCATCAACCAGCAACTCGCCCGTTTCGATCCAGTTTTTCAGCAATACCCGGGAATATTGATCGAATACCG
>Ga0316191_10003560_pt1 | contig 11530 bp, 8 predicted proteins | sample Eddworburr2cm_MG_FD_204928 | JGI IMG/M metagenome (GOLD analysis project Ga0316191, IMG submission 204928) | Coastal sediment microbial communities from Maine, United States - Eddy worm burrow 2 cm | ecosystem: Environmental > Aquatic > Marine > Coastal > Sediment | place: USA: Maine | collected... | reverse complement strand
GAGATTGCCTATGATCGCAGGCAGCAGGTATGGTGCAATCGTCGGGATCACGCCAATGCGTATCCGGCCAGCCAACCGGTCTCGCGTGGCCCGTGCCAGATCTTCCAGCTCGTCGACCGAGCGCAGTATCTCCCGGACCCGCAAGGCGAATTGCTCTCCGAAGCCGGTAATACGGACCTGTCGGGCACTTCTTTCGAACAGGGCAGCGCCCAGCGAGTCCTCCAGTTCCCTGATCTGCATCGACAAGGCGGGTTGAGAGATCGCGCAGGATTCTGCTGCGTGTCTGAAGTGGCCATGACGGGCCAACGCCTCGAAATACCGGAATTGCTTCAGCGTCAAGCGTTTCATCAGAATATCTTATCACGGCGATAAGAAAATACAACTTTAACCAATTGGACGCGTGCGGTATATGACCTGTGTCAAAGACAGGGAGTAGCATATGTCCAGAATGCGTCAGTTGCGGTCGCCGACGGCGAGGTGCGCGGCACTATCAGGAGTGATCACATTGTCTACTCAAACTGCCAACACATACGATGCAGATTTGCATGGGTACAGACAATGTCCAGCCCGGCTGACCGCGATGTGACGATTGACCTGACCGGCATCTTGTCATGCCATTGGTCGACAAACCAAATACCGTTTGGGACATTCAGCATCCATGCCCACGAAACACACTGAAAATTCACGCCAAAATCGGAGAAATTCATGAGTGACGCAGTTCTCAAAGAAGCAAATGACGGCCAGGCCAGGTGCCCGGTCATGCACGGGCCCAACCAATACAAGGCAACCGGATCCACGGCGAACCAGCATTGGTGGCCGAACCAGCTGAACCTGAAGATCCTGCAACAGAATTCCCCGTTGGCCGACCCGATGGGCGAGGATTTCGATTATGCCAAGGAGTTCAAGAGTCTCGACCTTGGCGCCGTGAAGAAAGACATTGTGGCCTTGATGACGGATTCACAGGACTGGTGGCCAGCCGATTACGGCCACTATGGCCCGTTCTTTATTCGCATGGCGTGGCACAGCGCGGGTACGTACCGGACCTATGACGGCCGCGGCGGTGCGTCATCAGGCTCACAGCGCTTTGCGCCCCTCAACAGTTGGCCTGACAACGTCAACCTGGACAAGGCGCGTGCGCTGCTGTGGCCGATCAAGCAGAAATACGGCAAGAAGATCTCATGGGCCGACCTGATGATCCTGACCGGCAACTGCGCGCTCGAGTCAATGGGCTTCAAGACATTCGGTTTTGGCGGCGGTCGTGCCGATGTCTGGGAACCTGAAGAAGACATCTACTGGGGACCAGAGGCAACCTGGCTCGGTGATGAGCGCTATACCGGCGACCGGGAGCTCGACAACCCTCTCGCTGCGGTTCAGATGGGCCTGATCTATGTCAACCCGGAAGGCCCCAACGGGAACCCTGATCCGCTGGCTTCAGCCAGGGACATTCGCGAAACATTCGCGCGCATGGCGATGAATGATGAAGAGACCGTTGCCCTTACCGCAGGTGGCCACACGTTCGGGAAAACCCATGGTGCAGGAGATCCGGAGAAGTTTGTCGGACCTGAACCAGAAGCGGCCGACCTTGAAACACAAGGTCTTGGCTGGCAGAACTCCATGGGCAGCGGCAGTGGCGTCGATACAATCTCCAGCGGCCTGGAAGGGGCGTGGACCCCGACCCCTATACAGTGGGACAATAGTTACTTCGACACCCTGTTCGGCTATGAATGGGAACTGACAAAGAGCCCCGCTGGCGCCCAGCAATGGACTCCAACCGACAAGTCTGCCCAGACCACTGTGCCGGATGCACATGATCCAAGCAGGACGCATGCGCCCATGATGACCACAGCGGACATGGCCATGCGCATGGATCCGGCCTATGAGAAAATCTCGAGGCGTTTCCACCAGAACCCGGCGGAGTTCGCAGATGCCTTTGCCAGAGCCTGGTACAAGCTGACCCACCGTGACATGGGCCCGATCTCGCGTTATCTCGGCCCTGAAGTTGCCCAGGAGGAGTTGTTGTGGCAGGACCCGGTTCCCGCCGTTGATCATGAACTGATCGGCGCGCAGGATATTGCCGACCTCAAGGCCAAGATCCTGGCATCGGGACTGTCCGTTTCGCAACTGGTGTCAACCGCCTGGGCCTCAGCTTCAACCTTCCGCGGCAGTGACAAGCGTGGTGGCGCCAATGGCGCGCGCATTCGCCTGGCACCGCAAAAGGACTGGGAGGCAAACAACCCGGCCCAGCTGGCAGGTGTGCTGAGCACTCTCGAAGGCATCCAGAAGGACTTCAATGCCGGCAGCAAAACCGTGTCGCTTGCCGACCTGATCGTGCTGGGTGGATGTGCTGGCGTCGAGAAAGCCGCCAGTGACGCCGGTCACCAGGTAGAGGTTCCGTTCTCTCCAGGCCGCACGGATACCACACAGGAGAAGACAGATGTGGAGTCATTTGCCGTGCTCGAACCGGCCGCAGACGGTTTCCGCAATTATCTGAAGGACGGGCAAATCCGTCCGGCTGAGGAACTTCTGGTGGATCGCGCCCAGTTGCTGACACTGACTGGTCCGGAAATGACGGTCCTCGTCGGCGGCATGCGGGCATTGAACACCAACGCGGATGGGTCTGCACACGGTGTGTTCACTGACCGGCCCGGAACCTTGAGCAATGATTTCTTCGTGAACCTGCTCAGCCGGGACACGAAGTGGGAGCCATCTTCAAAATCCAAAGGCGTGTTCGAAGGCCAGGATCGCGCAACCGGCAAGGTCAAATGGACCGGAAGCCGTATTGACCTGGTGTTTGGTTCAAACTCGCAATTGCGTGCGCTGGCTGAAGTCTACGCAAGTGATGATGCTTTGCCGGCGTTCATCGGCGACTTTGTTGCCGCCTGGACCAAGGTGATGGACCTTGATCGCTTCGATCTGGCCTGATCTCGCAAAGGGCTCATTGCGGGCTTTCCTGACATCGCCTCGCCTGGGTGTGAGGTGACCTTGCACGGCGTCCAGATTTATCCGGATCGCCGTGCTGACGTCTGGGCTGGCGGCAATTTCGAACATTGCCGCCAACACCCCCATTTGAGGGTTTTGTTGCCGCGTTTTCTGCCGCAATGCCGGTGTGCAGTCGGCGTGATGTGCAGCAAACGGCAAAAAATGTCTCCTCGGCGCAAAACGAGGCATGAAATCAACGATTTATTAAGCATCCCGGCTCCAAAGTCCTAACGATTGTTAAGATTTTGCTGACGGGCGTGCCGCATGCGGCCGCTTTTCAGGTGGAGCCGGCTCAAGACTCATGAACAGTTCAGGCGATCATACGCCAGACCTCCACATACCCGTGTTGCTCAACCCGGTAATGGGAGCTCTGCACCCGGCGGACGGTGAGGTCTTCGTTGACGGCACCTTCGGCGCGGGCGGCTATACGCAGGCGCTGCTTGATGCAGCTGCGTGCAAGGTGATTGCGATCGACCGCGACCCGAACGCTATCGCTGCCGGTGCCTGGCTGGTTGGAAAGTATGACGACCGGCTCACACTGGTACAGGGGCGGTTTTCGCAAGTTGAGCAAATCGTAACCGAGGCCGGACTGGCGCGCGTGGACGGCATCGTGCTGGATGTCGGTGTATCATCCATGCAGCTGGACGAGGCTGAACGCGGTTTTTCCTTCATGCGCGACGGACCTCTGGATATGCGCATGGAGCAGCAGGGCACCAGCGCTGCCGATATCGTCAATGAATTTGAAGAACGCGATCTGCGTCACATTATTTCGGTGCTGGGCGAGGAAAAGCGTGCATTTGCCATTGCAAAGGCGGTTGTCAAACGGCGTGAACAGGAACCGTTCACCGGGACACTCGATCTTGCAAACCTGATCGAGGCAACGCTCGGCAGACCGCCGAGGTACAAGGGGCCGTCCATCCATCCGGCCACCCGCACATTCCAGGCGCTGCGGATTTACGTGAATGCGGAACTCAAGGAACTTGCAGAAGCGCTGGCCGCAGCGGAAAGACTGCTGGCCCCTGGTGGCCGGCTGGCCATTGTGACTTTCCATTCCCTGGAAGACCGGATCGTCAAACGCTTTCTGCACCAGAGGTCGGGCAGGGTGGCTCGGCCATCACGCTATGCACCGCAAGTTGAGGAACTGGTGCCGTCATTCGATGAACTTGCGCGCGGCGGCATCGTTGCCGATGAGGCGGAAGTGGCGTCGAACCCGCGGGCGCGGTCTGCGAGACTGAGGGCCGGCACGCGCACTGAAGCGGCACCTCATCCGTTTGTACTTGAAGACTTCGGACGCGAGGTGACGTTGTGCTGAGATTGCTCAATGTCATGCTGGTTCTCGGTGTGCTGGGGTCCGGCTTTGCACTGTACACGCTTGAACACCGTACCCGCTCGGTTGAAAGAGAAGTTGCACGTGTCGAAGCCGCTATTGAAAGCGAGTATGAATTCATCGGCCTTCTCAACGCTGAATGGAGCCTGCTGACCCGGCCGCAACGACTGCAACAGCTGGCGAAGCACCATTTGGGACTGGGGCCGGTATGGCCGGACCAACTGGTAGAATTAAGCGAGCTGAGGGCGAAATTGCCAGCAGCACCGGCTTATGAACCAGACAAAACACCTGCCTCTGATGACCCCATGGCAGACCTGTTGCGGATGATGCAATGAGCGCAGGAAACCCGATTGAAACTAATAATGCAGGCTTCACGTTTCGCGGCCACAAGCGGCTGCGGCTGGTTGTTGCCGGGTTTGCACTGGGATTCGCAGTGCTTACTTGCAAGCTGGCATGGTTGACCCTGATTGACACTGGCGACGGCAGTCAATCGGCGCATTTCGACGCCAAGGTGCGTATTCCGCGCCCCGACATCACGGATCGGCACGGCCACGTCCTGGCCACCGACATTCCGGTGTCATCCCTGTATGCTGATCCAGCCAAGATGATTGATGTGGATGAAGCGGTGGAGCTGCTGACCGGCGCTCTGCCGGAGTTGAATGCCAGGGATCTGCGCCGCAAGCTGGACAGGCGCCAGCGGCGGTTCGTCTGGATCAAACGGGAAGTATCTCCCGGGCAGCGTGAACTGATCCACAATATGGGCATACCCGGTGTCGGCTTCAGGGCCGAGACCCGCCGGATTTATCCGATGGGCCGGCTGGCATCGCATGTGCTGGGTTCGGTTGACGTGGACTCGCACGGGATAGCCGGCCTGGAAAAGTTCCTGGATGATCAGGGTGCTCTGTACACGGCGTCCCTGGCGGATACCAAACGGGCTGCCAGCATGCCGGCGCAAACGTCAATCGACGTACGCATTCAGCATGTCGTCACCGATGAACTGCGCAAGTCAATCCGCAAATTCAGTGCCAAGGCCGCGGCCGGCATAGTGCTCAAGACAGATACCGGCGAAGTGTTGTCGCTGGTTTCCCTGCCGGACTACAGTCCCAACAATCCGAAAGACGCGCTCAAGAACGAGAATGTCAATCGCGTGACCGCCGGGGTATTCGAACTCGGTTCCATCATCAAGGCGGTTACCTTTGCCATGGCGCTTGACGCCGGCACCGCCACACTGAAATCGCGATATGATGCGCGCTATCCGCTGGTGATCGGACGCGCCCGCATCAATGACGTCCATGCCAAGCGGCGTATTCTGAGCGTGCCGGAAATCTTCATGTTCTCGTCGAACATCGGCACCGGAAAAATGGCGCTCGAAGTCGGCGAGGAAGGTCACCAGGCCTTTCTGCGAAAAATGGGGTTTTTCGACCGGCTGGTCACGGAATTGCCCGAGGCAGCCAAGCCGCTGCTGCCGAAAAGGTGGGGCAAGCTGGTGACCGTCACGGCCTCATTTGGTCACGGATTTGCCGTACAACCGTTGCAGGGTGCCACGGTCGCAGCAGCATTGATGAATGGCGGCAAGCTGATTCCACCCACATTGCTGCGCCGCGATGTTGAAACCGCCGAGGCTCTTGCGCAACAAGTGATCAAACCGTCCACGAGCGCTGACATGCGCTATCTGTTCAAGCTCAATGTAGATGAAGGTACTGCAGGCAAGGCCGGGGTGCCGGGCTTTCGTGTGGGCGGCAAAACCGGCACTGCTGAAAAAGTGGTCAATGGACGCTATGCCAAGAACCGCCTCCTCAACTCGTTCATCGGCGCGTTTCCGATGGACGATCCGAAATACGTCGTGATGATCATGCTGGATGAACCAAAAGCTTTGCCGGAAACCCACGGTTATGCCACTTCCGGCTGGAATGCAGTGCCGGTTGCAGGCAAAGTCATTGCGCGCATTGCGCCATTGCTGGGCGTCATGCCGAAGTTTGATGATGCCTCAACTGCAAAACTGAAAACATACAAGGCCAGCGTCCTGAAGGAACGTGAAAAGCTCGACAAGCAGGCCGCCATAGCGGGGGCTGCCCAATGAGTATGACGCTGTCCTGGCTTTTGCACGGTATCGCAGACCTTCCCGAAGGCGCCGGAGCAACCCTGGTGACCGGGCTTGCCAGTGACAGCCGCCGGATCAGGAAAGGCGAGGTGTTTGCCGCGCTTGCCGGTGTCGAAGCCGATGGTGCGGCATTTGTCCAAAGCGCGATTGACAATGGTGCGGTTGCGATTGTTGCGGCGCGCAATGCCGGATTGCCTGACAAGCTCACCGTACCAGTCGCGGTATGCGATAATCCACGTCTTGCCCTTGCCCTGATGGCAGCGCGGTTCTATGCGCGTCAGCCGGACGTCATGGTGGCGGTCACCGGCACAAACGGCAAAACCTCGGTGGCATCATTCGTTCGCCAGATATGGGGCGTGCTGGGATTGTCTGCCGCCAGCATTGGCACGGTCGGCATCGTGTCGCCGACCGGCACGCAGAAACTTGTCCATACGACTCCGGACCCTGTAGAAATTCACGCCGCCCTGGCTGCATTGTCCAAACAGCAGGTCAGTCACGTGGCGCTGGAAGCCTCCAGCCACGGCCTTGCACAATATCGCTTGCACGGGGCGAGGTTCGCGGCAGCCGGATTCACCAACCTGACTCGTGATCACCTGGATTATCACAAGACCTTTGAAGCCTATCTCGACGCCAAGATGATGCTGTTTGAAGAAGTGCTCAGCGAGGGGGCATCCGCGATAGTGAACTCGGATATGCCTGAAGCTGGAGACATCATGGCACGCTGCCGGTCGCGCGGCCTCGTCGTGTCCAGTGTCGGGCGTAACGGAACCGGCCTGAAGCTGGTTTCTGCTCAGCGGCAGGGATTTGGTCAACTGCTGGAGGTCAAGGGCCAGGAAGGCAGTTACACTGTCTACTTGCCGCTGGTTGGTGATTTTCAGGCAGAAAACGCGCTCATGGCAGTTGGTCTGGTTGTTGCTGCGGGCGGCTCTGAACCGCATGCAATGCGCGCACTGGAACAGATCCAGGGTGCATCCGGCAGGCTCGAACTGGTGGCAACGACATCCGCTGGTGCGCCGATCTTCGTGGACTTCGCCCATACGCCCGATGCGCTGGAACATGTGCTCAGGTCACTCAGGCCGTATGCATCCGGCAGGCTGCAGGTGGTGTTCGGGGCAGGCGGTGATCGTGATCCGGGAAAGCGGGCTGAAATGGGCAAGGTCGTGTCGGAACATGCCGACATCGCCATCGTAACCGATGACAATCCGCGCAGCGAAGATCCAGCCGTGATACGCGCGGCGATCATGGCGGCATGTCCGGAGGCGCTTGAAATCGGTGACCGGGCCCAGGCCATTCAGTATGCAGTCGATAACCTTGCGCCGGGCGATGTACTGGTCGTTGCCGGCAAGGGACATGAAACCGGCCAGACGATCGGCAAGAAAGTCATTCCGTTTTCAGATCAGGAAGCCGTGCTGGCCTGTGTTGCCGGGAGGGTCGCCAATGGCTGAACAACCCCTGTGGACCATTGCCGAGATTGTCGAAGCCACCGGCGGACAGCTTGAAGGCGACGTAAACCGCCGCCTTGACGGGGTTGCGATAGACAGCCGTGCTGTCGGCAACGGTGACATCTTCGTTGCCATCAAAGGTGATCGCACGGATGGACATGAGTACGCGGCCAGTGCACTGAAGTCTGGTGCCGGAGTCGCGATTGTGTCGCGTCCGGACGATGCCATGCGCGATGCCGGGCCTGTGCTGATCGTGGATGATGCCCTGGCTGCGCTCGAGGCAATGGGGCGGGCGGCACGGGCTCGCAGCGCCGCGCACGTCATTGCGGTTACTGGTTCGGTTGGCAAAACAACCACCAAGGACGCGCTCAGGATTGCGCTGTCATCGTGCGGCGAGACCCATGCATCGGTATCGTCGTTCAACAATCAGTGGGGGGTGCCGCTCACCCTGGCGCGACTTTCGCGCACTGCACAGTACGGCGTTTTCGAGGTTGGCATGAACCATGCCGGGGAAATTGAAACGCTGATCGACATGGTGCGTCCGCATACTGCGATCATAACGGCGATTGCAGAGAGTCACCTCGGGCACTTTGCCTCGCTGGCCGATATTGCCCGCGCCAAGGCTGAAATTTTTACCGGGATGGTTGCAGGCGGCGTGGCCATCATCAATCGCGATACCGAATTCTTCGGCCAGTTGCGTGATGCCGCACAGGCCCAGGGTATTACTGATATTCGCAGTTTCGGCGAACACGATGATGCCGACATCAGGCTCAAACGGGTCACCCTGCATGATACCTGTTCATGTGTGACCGCCTCGGTGCGCGGCCAGGAGGTCACCTACAAGCTGGGCGCGGCCGGCAAGCATGTGGTGATGAACTCTCTTGCTGTTCTGGCAGCCTGCGAAGCTGCGGGCGCGGACCTGGCGAGATGTGCCTTGGCGCTGGCGAGCATTACGCCACCGTCGGGACGCGGGGTGCGGCATCAGTTGAGCATCGACGGGATACAGGTCACGGTCATCGATGAAAGCTACAATGCCAACCCTGCCTCCATGCGCGCAGCACTGGAGATGCTCGGGGCGTCGCAACCGTGTGGACGCGGCAGGCGGATTGCCGTATTGGGCGACATGCTGGAACTTGGTGATCATTCTGACCGTCTTCACGCTGAACTGGTTGCCCCCCTGAACGCAGCCGGCGTTGATGTGGTTTTTGCCTGCGGTTCTGCAATGAATGGTCTTTGGCAAAGATTGCCGGCTTCGATGCAAGGCGCGTATGAATTGTCGTCGAGCGAACTGATTGAACCATTACTGGCATCCATACGAGCCGACGATGTTATCATGATCAAGGGGTCGCTGGGGTCGCGGATGGCACCGGTGGTTGAAGCCATAATCAAACAATACAAAGGCGCATCCGGGGGCTGAGCCCTCGGGGAGAATTTCTTATGTTCTATTATCTATTTCTTGAACTGAGCGACCAGATCTCCGGGCTGAATGTGTTCCGTTACATCACCTTCAGAACCGGCGGAGCGCTGATGACGTCGTTGTTCCTGGTGTTCATGTTCGGCCCCTGGCTGATCTCGAACCTGCGATTGAAGCAGGGCAAGGGTCAGCCAATCCGTGAAGATGGTCCGGCGCGCCACATCATTGAGAAACAGGGCACCCCCACAATGGGCGGGCTGATGATCCTGGCGGGCATTGTGATCTCGACACTGTTGTGGGCCGACCTGAACAATCTCTATGTGTGGTCGGTGCTGTTCGTCACGCTGGGTTTTGGTGCAATCGGTTTCTATGACGATTATCTGAAGGTGACACGTGCCACGGTTGGCGGGTTTTCGGGACGCATAAGGCTGTCCCTGGAGTTTGTTATTGCCGGTTTGGCGGTATGGATGTTCACGGCACTGGGTGATGACAACCTGTCCAATGCCCTGGCGCTACCATTCCTGAAAGACACGCTGCTCCAGATGGGGGCATTTTTTATCCTGTTCGGCATGGTGGTCGTGGTTGGCGCCGGCAATGCCGTTAATCTGACTGATGGTCTCGACGGGCTGGCAATTGTGCCGGTGATGATTGCTGCTGCCAGTTTCGGTGTGATCGTGTATCTCGCCGGCAATGTGAAATTCGCTGATTACCTGCAGATTCACTACATTCGTGGCACCGGCGAACTGGCGGTTCTGTGCGGTGCCCTGATCGGGGCCGGGCTGGGTTTCTTGTGGTTCAACGCACCGCCTGCCATGATTTTCATGGGCGATACAGGATCGCTGTCCCTGGGCGGTACGCTGGGTGCCATTGCCGTGGCAGCAAAACATGAAATTGTACTGGCCATCATTGGCGGCCTGTTCGTGCTTGAAACCGTATCGGTGATTGTGCAGGTGGCATCCTTCAAACTCACCGGCAAACGAGTGTTCGCCATGGCGCCACTGCATCATCACTTCGAGCAGAAGGGCTGGAAGGAGCCGACCATTGTCATCCGTTTCTGGATTATCTCGGTCGTGCTGGCACTGGTTGGCCTTGCCACACTGAAATTGCGCTAGGAGCCGTCTGATACACCATGACTATCGTAGCGCACAGTTTTAAGGGCAAAAGGGTCGGCGTGTTCGGCCTGGGCCGCAGTGGCAACGCCACTGTTGACGCCCTTGTGCGCGGCGGTGCCGAGGTGCTTGCCTGGGATGATGCGCCCGCTGCCGCCGAGAAGGCCAGGGAGCAAGGCTTACCGGTGGTCGACCTGCATGGTGTCGACTTTACAACTCTCGACAGTTTCGTGCTGTCTCCCGGCGTGCCGCTGACCCATCCAGAACCGCACTGGAGCGTCAAGAAAGCCACGGCCTGCGGGCTGGAGATCATTGGCGACACTGAAATTCTGGCTCGTGAACTGGTGGGCACCGGTGCAAAACTGGTGGCGATTACCGGCACCAACGGCAAGTCCACCACAACCGCGCTGACGGGGCATGTGCTGGCATCCGCCGGGCTTGACGTTCAGGTGGGGGGCAATATCGGCACGGCTGTGTTGTTGCTGCCGGCACCGACGCCGACCAGCATCTACGTGGTTGAACTGTCGTCCTACCAGATTGATCTGATGCCATCGCTGAAACCGGATGTGGGCATCTTGATGAACCTGACGCCGGATCACCTGGAGCGCCATGGTGACATGAACCATTATGCCGCCGTCAAGGCGCGCATGTTTGCGTTGCAGGACCAGAATAACCTTGCCGGCATTTCTCTGGATGATGAATGGTGCGCGCACATTGCCGACAATGCTGCCAAGCACACCTCGCTGGTGTCATTTTCCGTGGGAGGTAAGACTGCTGCTGCTGTGAAATCGGACGGCACCGCGGTCGTCGACATGCGCGATGGCACATCCGTATCGCTAATGCGCGCACGGGCGCTGCGCGGGTTGCACAATGCCCAGAATGCATGCGCGGCTTACATCGTTGCGCGCCGGCTCGGCCTCGATGGCGACCAGATCGAACAGGGATACAACAGTTTCCCGGGGCTGGAACATCGCATGGAAGAGATCGGCTTCGCCGGTCGTGTGGTGTTTATCAATGACAGCAAGGCGACAAATGCAGACGCGGCCGAAAAGGCCCTGTCGAGTTTTGAGCGCATTTACTGGATCGCGGGCGGGCAGGCCAAGCAGGGCGGCATAGCGCCGCTGGAGCCGCACTTCCACCGGATTGCAAAAGCCTACC
>Ga0316191_10003559_pt1 | contig 11534 bp, 9 predicted proteins | sample Eddworburr2cm_MG_FD_204928 | JGI IMG/M metagenome (GOLD analysis project Ga0316191, IMG submission 204928) | Coastal sediment microbial communities from Maine, United States - Eddy worm burrow 2 cm | ecosystem: Environmental > Aquatic > Marine > Coastal > Sediment | place: USA: Maine | collected... | reverse complement strand
ATCCCCAGAGTGAGCGGTGAGCCGGTACGCGTGCATGTTCAGACATTGAGGTTACGGTGCCTGGAACCTGGCACCGCCTGCAGGGATTGCCGCCGATCGGGTGGAAAAATCACATCCCTCCGGCCAACCGGACAGGGGAGGTGAGCTCCTGGGATGGGTTTGTGCCGTCCGGGTCCGCGAAGGTCGTCCAAACCGTTGCCGATGATTCCGCGAACAGGCGTGCCGACTGCCCCATGCGACGGCGGCGGTCTTCGTTTCTGATCAGCAGCTGCGAAACAAAACACTAACCGTTCCCTAACCGGATTTTAACATTTGTATACCAGTATCAATCTGTTTTATGGTGACCGTATGGGCGGTCTGATCTGATCCGGTCATCAGATGGTTGGTTTTTATTTTTGCACAAGTTGATGGAAAGCGAGGGGACTCAAATGGCGAAAATATTCATTCGTGAACTCGACAACATAAAAAAAATGATCCTCTCCCTTGGGGCCATGGTGGAAGAGCGGGTTCGGCTGGCGGTTGCGGCCGTGGAAAACAAGGATGCAGAGGCCGCACAACGTGTCATCAAGACCGATTACGAGATCGACGAGATGGAAGTGGAGGTCGAAGAAGCCTGTCTGAAGGTGCTGGCTCTGCACCAGCCCGTGGCTGTGGATCTGCGGTTCCTCATCGCCGTGATCAAGATCAACAACGACCTGGAGCGCATTGGCGACCAAGCGGTCAACATAGCGCAGCGGGTAGCGGTGTTGGCCAAGCGCCGTGACGTGAATTTCGAATTCGACTACACCCACATGGCGGAGAAGGCCGAAAACATGCTGCGGATGAGCCTGGATGCTCTGGTCAATCTGGATGAGGACCTGGCCTTCAAGGTGGTCACGCTGGATGACGAGGTGGACCAGATTCAGAGAAATGCCTACGACCGCATCAAGACCGCCATGAAAGAAAATACCGACAAAATAGGCTACATGATCAACCTGTTGTTGATCTCCCGCCACCTGGAGCGCCTCGCAGACCATGCTACCAATATCGCCGAAGAGGTCATCTATATGGTCGAAGGCGAGATCATCCGGCATGGCAATTATTGAAGACCGATTTCACATCCCGTTGAACCTTTCGAAGATCGTTGGGATATCGGTCAGTGAAGTGACGGCAATGCGAACGACGGCTTTAAAGAAAAGGTTAATATTCGAGCAGACCGGTGAATAACAACAACCGGCAGTTTAAGGATGAAGAAATTGTTGCGAGCTATCAGGATACGGCCGGTCAGGTTTTTTGATTTCCCCACCCGTGCGGGCAACGCCATCCCAATCGTTTTCTAACCCATCTCTTATCAAAACTTAATCCTAAGCGGTAATCATAGCGATCGGTGTTCATCACGCCGAGTCTATCCTGCGGGAACCCTTTGACTAAAACCATATTAATTATTCTTTCATATTTTTTTGGGACACATTGGTAAAAAAGAACTCCTGTGGTGAATTACAACCCACCACGACGGCCACACTGCAGGAGACCCAAGAAAACGAGGTGCTGATATGACGACCATTTTGAGAAGGAAATATTCTCGCCATTCTGACCACCTTTGCGATTTTTGTGAAGAAAGGGTCATCGAAAGGTTGATTCATCAAACAGAAACCGGGCTTATTTTGTGCCCGGGATGCTTTTCTTTTATGGAGACACTTCCAATCAGTATCGAAGAAACCCTGGAGCGTTTTTTGTTGGGCAATGTCGTTTAGTGACCAACTATAGACGGTTCTAAAAATTGCGGAAAGGGGCCATTTATGGGCGAAAAATCGTTATAGATCAATAATAAGTCGGACTCAAAAATAAAAACCATTTATTTAAGGAGGAGGCAACCTATGGATCCTGCATCGATCGCACCGGAACCCGTTACCGCTGCCGGTCGTTTCGAGAACAGGTGTCGTGTTCGCGGATTTGGCGCTGAACGTCTGGGCCACCGTTTCCATAAAGGGCATGACCTCCTGGGAACCGACGATACGAATTCGGTCTCTCGCTTCGACCGGTGAAGCGGTTAGAATGCTGAAACAAAGAAGTGAGAAAAATAAGCGAAGCATTGATCGCCCCCCGCATTGGTATGAATCACGATGCCTGATGCCTTCAAAAAAATCAATAAAATGAACGAATAGGCAGCTTATGATAGAATATTATTAGGAAATTGTTGTAATTTTGTTAAAACGAAAATAATCAACCAGTGGATCGTATGTCACTATAGGAAAAACACAGGACCTTTTTTTATCCGTCTAGCGTTGATTTAACATTCCTGGGGCATGATTAGCCGGGAAAAAAACGATAAGTATTTAAATTTAAAGGAAGGCGCCACGAACGAAAGGATCGGAGCAGAAACGGGAACACACTGCTGTCCGGGAGGCGTTGATTCATTTTGCCGAAGCGTTTTATAATCGGGATCTGGAATTGACTAAACAAGCCTATGCGGGAAACAGCTGAGAAACGAAAGTCACGAACGGTACGAATGAATCTTCGATGACGGATCGGGCTATTTGAATGACTGCACAATCCAAAAACATAGTGGTGGATGCCCTGAGGCGATTGCTGAACCGGAATGCTACGGCGAGTCTGCGTAAGATTGTCAACAAAACCCATCCGGCGGACCTGGCCCGTGCGTTTCATTCACTCAGCCACGCTCAACAGACAACCCTGTTTAATCTCATCGATGACCGTGAAAAGCAGGGCATGCTGATCACGAAAATAGACACCGACGATCTACAGGCCATTGTCGAATCAACGGATAAGGAAATGTTCATATCGATTTTGGAACAGATACCTCCCGACGACGTGGCCGATCTCCTTGGACGTCTGCCGGAGGAGATCGGGCAACGAATTCTGGAAGGCTTGAACAAGGAAAGTTCCGAAGAAATCGGAGAACTCCTCCAGTATGACGACGAGTCCGCAGGTGGCATCATGGTGCCGGAATTTATTTCCCTGCCTGAGGAAACAACGGCCAAGGCCGCCATCAGCTACATCCAGAAAGAGCATCACAATGTCGAGATGACGTTTTATCTATATGTCGTAGACAGCCGGGACAAACTGGTCGGAGTCTGTTCCCTGAGAGAACTGGTGACGGTCGCTCCCGAAACTCCCCTGAGCGGTTTCATGACGACCGACCTCCACTTTGTGTACGTCGACAGTGACCAGGAAAAGGTGGCACGGATCGTCGCCCGTTACGACCTGCTGGCGGTTCCGGTCATCGACCATGATCGCAAACTTCTGGGCATTGTTACCGTTGATGACGTCATCGACATTATCAGAGATGAGGCCACCGAAGACATCCTTAAAATGGCCGGTGCCGGAGATAGTTTCGTTGAGACCAAGTCCATCTTCAGAAGCGTTAAAATACGCCTTCCATGGCTTTTCGCCAGCTGCATGGGCGGTGTGCTGGCAACGTTTATCATCGGACATTTCGAATCGACACTGGAACAGTTGGTATTTCTGGCGGCCTTTATCCCCGTGATCATGGGCATGGGCGGCAATGTGGGAACCCAGTCTTCAACGATTGTGGTCCGCGGGCTGGCCACGGATCGTATTCAGTTGCAGAACATGGGAAGGGTGATTCTGAAAGAAATCGCAATTGGTGGAATCCTGGGCTCAGTATACGGCCTTTTGCTGGGAATCGTGGCGCATGTGGGGTATCAGATGTGGAGACTCGCCGTGGTGGTGGGTACTGCAGTTGTATTTACGATGCTGCTGGCAACCTTTGTGGGTTCTATGCTGCCGATGATGTTTGCGCGTTTTCGAATCGACCCGGCCGTTGCCACCGGACCTTTTGTAACCACCGCCATCGATATCATGAGCATATTTCTGTATTTTTCATTCGCCAAATTTTTATTTGAGCTGTAACAGCCGATGGCACCTTAATATTAAAGTAGTTTGAATAGTCAACGACGGTTGAACCCTTCTTGATGAAGCATCTTTTGATTTGATACAGAGTTGAATGAATTAATGAGATCTCAGTCTTTTTTTATCCGTCGTTTTTGAAAAGGAGGCATCGTGTGGACCCTGATGATCAAATTTATATCAGATTACAAAAACACCTGGACAATCAGGCCGTCGGTTTCCCGGCCACCCGTTCAGGGGTTGAATTAAAAATTCTGAAACACATTTTTACGCCGGAAGAGGCCGAGGTCACCTCATATTTGAATTATAAACCAGAGCCGCTCCAAACGATTTTCAGGAGGGTCGGGCATCTGGTCGAATCCCTTGAGGCGTTGGAAAAGCTTCTCGATCGTATTCAAAAAAAGGGAGGGATTGAATCAATAGTAAAAAACGGCCTAACGCACTATTGTTGTGCGCCTCTTGTGGTCGGCATGTATGAATTACAAATTGGACGGCTGACCCCTGAATTCATAAAGGATTTTAATGAATACACCTCGAGTAAAAAATTCGGTATCGAATTTTTAAGTACGGAACTCCCGCAGATGCGCACCATCCCGGTCTCTAAGAGCATTCACCCCCAGCATCATGTCAGCACATTTGACGAGGTGACATCGCTGCTTCAGCAGGCTGAAGAGCCCTTTGCCATCATTGAATGCATTTGCCGCAAGAAAAAAGAGATAGAGGGACAATCCTGCAAGGTAACGGACCGAAAAGAAACCTGTCTTGCTATCGGCGGCGTGGCCCGGATGGTATTGAAAAGCGGCAATGGTAGAGAAATTGCCAGAGGTGAGGCACTGGCGATATTGGAGGAGAACCAGAAAAAAGGATTGGTTCTTCAACCGTCAAATACCGAGAAAGTCGATTTCATCTGTTCATGCTGCGGATGCTGCTGTGGGATGCTGGCGGTTCACAAAGTTCTCCCCAGGCCATTGGACTTTTGGGCCTCGAATTTTCTTGCAACAGTGGACGCAGACAAATGCGAAGCCTGCGGTGCCTGCGAGAAGAAGTGCCAAGTCGGCGCGGTAGTCGTTTCTGAACAAAAACAATATGCAGTGGTGGCTCCAGAAAGGTGTCTCGGGTGTGGTGTATGTGTCACCACTTGCCCGACCGACGCCATAACGTTATCGAAAAAGCCTACCGAAGTGAGGCCGCCGCAAACACGCGAAGATCTCTATGAAATCATAATGACAAAAAAGAAAGACAGGTTGGGGAAAATTAAATTGACCGGAAAACTGGTTATCGATGCCATCCGCACCGGGCAGACCAAGCCATTCAAATCCTGATGAAATACATTGAATAACCGATACTCGTCGATCGGTATCAACCGAAGCGGCCGGTGATGTAATCCTGGGTCAACTGGTGGCGGGGATTGGTGAAAATAAGTTTGGTGGGGCCGACCTCGATGAGATCGCCCAGGTGGAAATAAGCAGTGCGCTGGGAGACCCGCGCGGCCTGCTGCATGGAATGGGTGACGATGGCGATGGAGTATTGCTCCCGCAGCTCGTTGATCAGGTCTTCGATCACCGAGGTGGCGATCGGGTCCAGGGCCGAGCAGGGTTCGTCCATCAGGATGACCTCGGGACTGACCGCGATGGTCCGCGCGATGCACAATCGCTGCTGCTGGCCGCCCGACAGGCCGGTGCCCGGCTGGTCCAAGCGGTCCTTGACTTCTTCCCAGAGGCCGGCCTTCTTGAGGGAGTTCTCGACGATTTCATCCAGAACGGTCTTGCTCGGCGCCAAACCATGAATCTTCGGTCCATAAGCGACGTTGTCGTAAACCGACTTGGGGAAGGGATTCGGTTTTTGAAACACCATCCCGACCTGAGCCCTCAGCGGCACGACGTCGATGTTCCTGTCGTAGATGTCGACCCCATCCAGTTTGATCTCCCCTGTGACCCGGCAGTTGTCGATGGTGTCGTTCATGCGGTTCAAACAGCGAATGAAGGTCGATTTGCCGCAGCCGGACGGGCCGATCATGGCGACAACCTCATTGCGTCCGATGTCGAGCGAGACATTTTTAATCGCTTGCTTGTCGCCGTAGTAGACATTGACCGCATGGCAGGTCATGCGCGGATTCTCGACCGTGATGTCACCCACGGTCTTGCGGTTTTCACGGCTGACCAGTTTTTGACCGGTTTGCGGTTTGTTGGTCATTTCGATGTCGACTTCTATTCTTTTTCTTGCCGGTTCTTCGTTTAAATTTGGCGACGGCCGAGTGCCCTTGATGGGCGTGAGGACTTTCATACAATTGATCCTGAATCGACAGGCCCGGAATCCCGGTGCCGTATTTATCCACTTGTAAGCGCTCTGTCAAATGATCAAATCGCCGCTTCCCCATCGATCGACGGCGGTTCGAAGGTTTGTGCAGGCCGGGCGGAGGAACCCGGCCTGCATGATTGCCGTTGACTACATTGAGAGGGGTTTCATTGTCTTTACGGCTTCCTGGTATGCTTTGCGCTCGTCTGTGGGCATCGGAATCAGACCTTTTTCGGCCAGATATCCGTCTTCGCCCCAGGCTTTCTCACTGGTGAATTCAACCAGGTATTCCTTCATACCCGGGATGGCGTCCACGTGCGCCTTTTTGGCGTAGAAGAAGAGCGGACGGGAGACCGGGTATTTACCGTCGGCGATGTTTTCAAAGGTCGGCTGCACGCCGTCGACATAGGAGCCCTGGATTTTATCCGTGTTCTGGTCCAGGAAGCTGAATCCGAAGATTCCCAGTGCGGCGGGATTGGCTTCGAGTTTCTGCACGATCAGGTTGTCGTTTTCACCGGCCTCGACATAGGCGCCGTCTTCACGGACCGTCTGGGAAATGGCCTGAAATTTTTTCTTGTCGCTCTTGGCCAAGGCTTTGATCCAGCCGAATTCTTCGGCCCCCGGCTCCATGACCAGTTCGACGAAGGCATCCCGCGTGCCGGAGGTGGGGGGCGGCCCCAGCACCTCGATTTTGACGTTTGGCAGGGCGGGATTCACATCTTTCCAGGTCTTGTAAGGATTCGCGACGGCCTTCTCGCCGCCCTTGGGATCCGGGACATCCTTGGCCAGGGCCAGAAAGATGTCCTTGCGTGTCAGCTGCAACGCCGGTGCCTTTTTGGAGTTGGCCACTACGATGCCGTCGTATCCGATCTTGACCTCGACGATATCCTTGACCCCGTTGGACTGGCAGGTGTCGAATTCACTTTTTTTCATGGCCCGCGAGGCGTTGGTGATGTCCGGATTCTCGGTGCCGACGCCGGCGCAGAAGAGTTTGAAACCGCCGCCCGAACCGGTCGATTCGATCTTGGGCGTCTTGAATTTCGTGGTTTTGCCGAACTGCTCGGCCACCACCGTTGCGAAAGGATAAACGGTGGAGGAGCCGACGATGTTGATGTAATCCCTGGCGGACTGGGCCGTGGCTTCGCCGCTGAACAGGGCTGCGACGATTAAAAGTGAAGCGGCGAGCAGAACAGTTTTCTTGATCATGTCTTCCTCCTTTTTTCTTTCGATGATGTAATGGATTAATTCGGTTCGTGTTCGATTTCGGCCGCATCTCTAAGCGGCTATTCGTCAAGCCGGAGAGACTATGCGGACCGACTGTTAGCGGTATATGAGCGCCATGTTAATTTTTTATTAAAGCAGTTGGGCGACGGGTTACCACCGGCGCTCGAATCGCCTGCGCAAGATGACCGCGGCGGCGTTCATGACAATTAAAAAAGCCAGCAACACCATCGTGGCGGCGGACGTGAGCTCGACGAACGCCCGCTCCGGGCTGTCGGCCCACAGGTAAATCTGAACCGGCAGGACCGTGGCCGGATCGGTGAACCCGCGGGGAATGTCGACGATGAAGGCCACCATGCCGATCATGAGCAGCGGCGCGGATTCGCCGAGGGCCCTGGCCATGCCGATGATCGTCCCGGTCAGCATGCCCGGCAGGGCCAGCGGCAAGACGTGATGGGCCACCGTCTGCATCTTCGAGGCGCCGACACCCAGAGCGGCTTCCCGGATCGACGGCGGCACGGACTGGAGCGACGCCCGGCTGGCGATGATGATGGTCGGCAGCGTCATGAGGGTCAACACCAGTCCGCCGACCAGCGGCGCCGAACGGGGCAGCCCGAAGAAATTGAGAAAGACCGCCAGGCCCAGAAGCCCGAAGACAATCGAGGGTACGGCCGCCAGGTTGTTGATATTGACCTCGATCAGATCGGTCCAGCGGTTTTGGGGTGCGAACTCTTCCAGGTAGATGGCCGACGCCACACCGATCGGAAACGACAGAACCAGCGTAATGATGAGGGTGAGAAAGGAGCCGACCGTCGCGCCCCAGATCCCGGCAAGCTCGGGTTCGCGCGAGTCGCCGGCGGTGAAAAAGGTCCGGTTGAACCGCTTTTCGATCCGGTTGTCTTTTTCGAGGCGCTCGATCCAGGCAATCTGGTTGTCGTTGATGCGGCGCTCGCCCTCGGCGGCGGTGCGGTCGAAATGGCCCTTGATCAGCATGTCGACGTCGTCGTTTGCCGTTACCCAGACCGGCAGGGTCTGACCGATGACATCCGGGTCCTTGAGGACCATATTCCGCAGCTTGAATGCCGCCCCGGAGCTGACCAGTCCATAGAGGTCCCGTTTATCGCGGCGGCCTGTCACATCGGGGAACGTTTGGCTCAGGGAGGTTTTGACCAGCTTGGAATAATCGGCCGTGGCCAGTGCGTCCTGCCTCAGCACGTCGGGATCGAAATAAATGTTCAACTCGATAAATGTCTTCTGGAAGGCCGGATACCCTTTTCCCGCTATGCTGATGAAAAGAAAGGACAAGAAGAGCAGGCTGAGGGCGATGGCCCCGATGCCGTAAAAGCGAAACCGCTTCTCGGCTCTGTAGCGCCGGGGAAGACTGCGGTTGACGAGGTCAATTGTTCGGGTCGAGTCGGCGGCAGGCGCGGCTGCCGGTTTGGATGTCTTATTCATACTGCTCCCGATATTTACGAACCACATGCAGGGCGATGATGTTCAGGATCAAGGTGATGACGAACAGCAGCAAGCCGAGGGCAAAGGCGGCCAGCGTCTTGGGGCTGTCGAACTCCTGGTCGCCGACCAGCAGCGTGACGATCTGAACGGTGACCGTCGTAACGGCGCTCAAGGGGTTGACCGTTAGGTTGGCGGCCAGACCGGCGGCCATGACGACGATCATCGTTTCCCCGATGGCCCGCGAAATTGCCAGGAGAATGCCGCCCACGATCCCGGGCAGGGCCGCCGGGATCACCACCTGCTTGATGGTTTCGGACTTGGTGGCCCCCAGGCTATACGCCCCGTCGCGCAGCGATTGGGGCACGGCGTTGATGACATCGTCTGATATCGACGAAACAAAGGGGATGATCATGATCCCCATGACGAGTCCGGCGGCAAGGGCGCTCTCGGAGGAGACGTCCAGGCCCAGGAACGTGCCGGCGTCCCGGATCAGGGGGGCCACCACCAGGGCCGCGAAAAAGCCGTACACCACGGTCGGAATTCCGGCCAGAATCTCCATCAGCGGCTTGGCGGTGGAGCGAAAGCGCCGGTCGGCGTATTCCGAGAGAAAAATAGCCGACATCAAGCCGATGGGTACCGCCACCAGCATGGCGATGCCCGATATCAGAAGCGTGCCGACAAACACCGGAACCGACCCGAAAGCCCCGGAAGAGCCGACCTGATCGGCCCGGATCGCCATCTGCGGGCTCCACTTCAAACCGAACAGAAACTCCCACACCGGTATTTTTTGGAAAAATCGAATGGCCTCGTACAAAACCGACAGGACGATGCCGATCGTCGTGAATATGGCAATGGTCGAACAGAAAATCAGGATGACGGTGGTGATCTTCTCCACCTGATTACGGGCGCGCAGTTTGGGCGTGATCTTGAATCGCACGATCAGAGCGGCGGCAATCGCCAGCGTTATCGCCACGACCGCCAGGGCGGCGTGGCTGATGACCAAAAGCTGACGGTAGTGATCGGCGGCCGCCTGCATGGTCGGATCGATGCGGCCGGAGACGATGTTGCCGCTGACCAGGTTTTTGATGTCGTTGAGGATCAAATTCAAACGATCCGGTGGCAGGCTGCGGAGATTTTCGGGCAGGTCGGCTACGACCAGACTGGTGATGATGTTGGATTCGAAGGCCAGCCAGAATCCAAAAAGGATCAGGGCTGGTATGCCGCACCAGATCGCGGTCAGGGCGCCGTAGTAAGTGGGGCGCGAATGCAGCGTTTTGAGTTTGCCGGGGGTGCCGGCGACGGCCAGGGCCCGGCGCCGCCCCAGGAAATAGGCCAGGGACGATAGTGCCAGAAGAGTCGCCAGAAGAGTTGTCGGGGACATAGTGGGACCTTCAAGGGTTCTAAGGTTCAAAGGTTCAGGGTTTAAGGGTTCCAGTGAATGCTTTCCATACGCCTATCATATAGTGTTATATTGTTAGGAAATTGTTAGGATTGGGTGAGGTTTTTGTGCGGTGCGGTTGTCCGGCGCCTGGCCGAGCCGAAAACGGCGTCTGAACAGCCGGGTGAAACCGCCATTTCGCTTGTATCGGCAGTTCAAATTTGTTACTTTCCTTAGGGCTCACTCAAAAATAACGTCACATTTTTGGAAGTTCAGGATCCAACTCAAGGGAGGTCGGCATGGATGATATGTTGCAGTTGGTCATCAACAAGGACCCGCAGGAAAAAGAATTTCACCAGGCGGTGAGTGAGGTCCTCGAATCGGTCAAACCGGTTCTGGATCAAAACCCAATCTACCGGCAATCCAGGATTCTCGAGAGGCTGGTAGAACCCGAGCGCGTGATCATGTTCCGGGTCCCGTGGCTGGATGACCAGGGCCAACCCCGGGTCAACAGGGGCTTTCGCATCGAGATGAACAGCGCCCTCGGCCCCTACAAGGGCGGCCTGAGGTTTCACCCCTCGGTGAACCTGGGCATCCTCAAGTTCCTGGCCTTCGAGCAGGTTTTCAAGAACGCCTTGACGACCCTGCCGATGGGCGGCGGCAAGGGCGGCTCGGATTTCGACCCCAAGGGCAAGTCCGACAACGAGGTCATGCGGTTCTGTCAGAGTTTCATGTGCGAGCTTTTCCGGCACATCGGATCAAACACCGACGTGCCGGCCGGTGACATCGGGGTGGGGGCCAGAGAAATCGGTTATCTCTTCGGCATGTATAAGAGACTCCGCAACGAATTTACCGGGGTGCTGACCGGCAAGGGGCTCAACTGGGGCGGCAGCCTCATCCGGCCGGAGGCGACCGGCTACGGGTCGGTTTATTTTGCGGCCGAAATGCTGGCCACCAGCGGTCAGAGCCTGGAGGGCAAGACCTGCCTGGTGTCCGGCTCCGGCAACGTGGCCCAGTTCACGGTCGAAAAGCTGCTCGACCTCGGTGCGAAAGTCGTGACGCTCTCCGACTCTTCCGGCCACATCTACGACGAAAGCGGCATCGACACCAAGAAACTGGCCTTTGCCAAGGTGCTCAAGAACATCAGGCGCGGGCGGATCAAGGAATACGCCGAAAAATACCCCGAAGCGGTCTACACCCCGGTCGATCCGGCCCAGGATCACAATACCCTCTGGGACCACAAGGCCGACTGCGCTTTTCCCAGTGCCACTCAGAACGAGATCAACGCTCAGGACGCCCGCAATCTGGTTAAAAA
>Ga0316191_10003558_pt1 | contig 11539 bp, 9 predicted proteins | sample Eddworburr2cm_MG_FD_204928 | JGI IMG/M metagenome (GOLD analysis project Ga0316191, IMG submission 204928) | Coastal sediment microbial communities from Maine, United States - Eddy worm burrow 2 cm | ecosystem: Environmental > Aquatic > Marine > Coastal > Sediment | place: USA: Maine | collected... | reverse complement strand
GCAGCAGCGGCAGCAGCGTCAGCGCAACGGCCCCCGTCAGCAGGTTGAAGAGTACGTGGGCGGCAGCTACGCGACGGGCATTTGCCGTCGCACCGATCACGGCGAAGGCGGCAGTGGACGTCGTGCCGACATTGGCTCCGATCACCGTTGCCGCGGCCGCGTCGATGCCCAGGACTCCCCCGGTTGCGGCTGTGAGGGTGATGGCAATGGCAGCGCTGGACGATTGTGTGGTAAGGGTCATGATGAATCCAAGCGCCACATACAGAAGTAATCCCAGGCCGCCCTGAGGGGCGAAGGCGCCGACATCGATGTCGGCGGCGAAGCCCTGGAACGCCTCCTGCAGCACGTCGACGCCGATGAAGAACAGACCAAATCCCGCCACCGCTTCTCCCGCTGCACCCAGCTTCCTGTTGGCTCCAGTGAGCCGGGCCAGCATGCCGAGGCCGATCAGCGGCAGCGCCAAGGCTTCGATCTTGAAGTCGAATCCGACCGCGGCCACCAGCCAGCCGGTCATGGTGGTACCGATGTTGGCGCCGTAGACGATTCCCAGAGACTGGGTGAGATTCAGCAGGCCGGCGTTGACGAAGCCGATGGTGGCGACGGTCACGGCGCTGGACGACTGCACAACGGCGGTTACCAGCATGCCGCTGGCAACCCCCCGCAGGGGGGTGCTGGTGGAGCGGGAGAGGATCTCTTTGAGCGCGTCGCCGGCCGCCAGTTTCAGACCGTCGGAAATCATGGACACGGCCAGCAGGAAAAGGCCCAGCCCGCCGAGAAATGTCCCGGCAATCAGCAGCATGGAAGTAACAGCGTGACGTTGTCAGGTTTGCTCTGCATGCCCAATTTCATCTCCCCTGTGGGTTAATGATGATGCATAATCCCGCGCCCTTTTAGTAGCACCCTGCCATTCTCCGATCATGAACCACACGCTTTTCAAAGTCGCCACGCTGCTGCTCGCAGTAGCCATTCTGCTGACTGGTCATGGTTTACAGCTCACCCTGTTGCCCATGCGCGCCGAAGCCCTGGGCTGGACGACGAACGCCATCGGCCTCACCGGCTCCACCTACTTCCTGGGCTTTGTCGTCGGCTGTCTGACCATCCCTTCGCTCGTTTCCCGGGTCGCTCATATCCGCACGTTCATGACCATGGGCGCTGTCGCCACGCTCGCCCTGCTGGGTGCCGGACTTTTCGACTCGCTTTCAGCCTGGCTGCTGCTGCGGTTTGCCACCGGCGTTGCCCTTTCCGGGCTCTACATGACGATCGAAAGCTGGCTCAGCGAAGCTGCCCCGCCGGACAGGCGCAGCACTGTTCTGGCCATTTACACCCTGATCTCGCTGCTGGCCATGGCTTCGGGGCAGGGGTTTCTCGCCTTCGGGGCTCCCGAGGACCTGGAACTGGTCATAGTCGGAGCGATGCTTCTGTGCCTGGCGACGGTGCCCATCGGGCTTACCCGCATGACCGCCCCGCGCCCTCTTCCGCTTACCCGATTCTCTTTGCGCACGTTGCTTAAAGCTTCCCGGGTCGCCGTGGTCTGCGCGTTCTTCGGCGGTCTCGTCACCGGAGCCCTGTGGTCCGTGGGGCCGCTTGTCGGCAGATCTTTCGGGCTCGAGGCCGGATCGGTGGGCGCGCTTATGAGCACGGTCCTTCTCGGCGGCGCGCTGGCGCAGCTGCCGGTGGGAAGGTTGTCTGATCGCACGGACAGACGCTTCGTGATAGCCGGTCTGCTGGCAGCCGGGGCCCTGACGGCCCTGCTGGGATGGTTCCTGGCCGCTTCCGGCGGTGCAGCTTTGTTTGTTGTCATGTTCCTCATCGGAGCCATCAGCCTGCCTATCTACGCGCTGTGCATTGCTACCGCCAGTGACAACGCGACGGTGTCCATGATCGAGATCGCCAGCGGCATTCTCATCATGAACAGCCTGGGCTCGATTCTGGGGCCAGTGGTGGTTTCCGCGCTCATCGCCCTGTTTGGCGGCAAAGGATTCTTTCTTTACGTGGCGGTCAGTTTTACTCTCGGCTCGGTGTGGGCTCTATATCGGATAGTAACGGTGGAAAGACCCAGGGCGCATGAGCACGCGTTCGTCGGCTTGCCCAGGACCACGCCTGTCGCCACAGAGCTCGCGCTGGCTGCGGCTCCTTCGGCGGAGCAAGGGGTGGATCCGGCCGGTGGCGTCGCCGATGCGGCAGAGCCGGCAACCTCGCCTGACCGCACGCTCTAAGCCTCGCCATACGGTGGCCTGGTACCAGCGGAGTCAGGGGGCCTGGCTAAGGGGGCCTGGCTAAGGGGGCCTGGCTGCCGCTGATCACTCCCGGACGGTCCGGGTGTGGGCGAAATGTGGTTACGCCCTTGAGCCCCAGTCGGTGGGCCTCTGAATAAATGTTTGTGAAGCTGCTCAGAGGCACATCGGCGGGCACGTTGATAGTCTTGGATATGCCCTGATCCACCAACGGTTGCAGCGCTGCCTGCATCGCCAGGTGCGCGTCCGGCGGCAGATCCCGGGCGGTGGTCAGCGCCGGCGGGTCGCCCGCTGCGCCCCGCTGCCGCTCGTACCAGAGTCGGCAGGCGTGATCTTCCACGTCGAATGTGGCGAGTTCGCCTGTTCCGGTGCGCAGCGAACGCCGATAGCGGGGTTCGAAGATGGGTTCGATGCCACTGGACACGTTGTTGGCGAGCAGGCTGATGGTCCCGGTCGGCGCGATGGCTGTAAGGTGGCTGTTGCGCAAACCGTGTTTGCGGATCTCGGCCTGCAGGTCGCGGGGTAGTCGCTGGATGAAGAGTCCCTGCAGAAAGCGCGCCCGGTCCAGAACTCTGAAGCTGCCGCGCTCTACGCCCAGCTCGACGCTGGCCAGATAGGCCGCGTCTCGGATGCATGTCATGACCTGGGCGGCCAGAGACCTCGCCTGACTGCTGTCGTATGGCATTCCCAGCATCAGCAGCGCGCTGCCCAGGCCCATGAAGCCGAGACCAATGCGGCGCGTCGCGACGGCCTCGTTCCGCTGCGCCGGCAGGGGAAACCGCGACAGATCTATGATGTTGTCGAGAAAGCGCACGGCGGCTGGCACGCAGTTCCGCAACGCCTCGAGATCGAACTTTGCCCGAGTACTGAAGGGCTCACGAACGAAAGCGGTGAGGTTGAAGCTGCCCAGGTTGCAGGCGCCGTAGGGTGGCAGAGGAACCTCGCCACAGGGGTTGGTGGTGGTCAGGGTCTCTCGATACCAGAGGTTGTTTTCACGGTTGATCTGATCGACGAAAAGCACGCCGGGCTCTGAGCCCTGGTAAGCGGCCTGCACCAGCTCGCGCCAGAGATCTCTGGCACGCGTTTTCTTGTGCACTTTGCCTGCAAACGTGAGAAGCCATTCGGCGTCGCGCGCTACTGCGTCCATCAGCGCGTCACTCACCTGCACCGAGCAGTTGAAATGGCTCAAGGATTGACGGTCGTTCTTCGCGGCGATGAAGTTTTCGATGTCCGGGTGATCACAGCGCAGCGTCGCCATCATGGCGCCCCGTCGCGACCCGGTGGAGCAGATGGTGGCACACATGCTGTCCCACACTCGCATGAAGGAGACCGGTCCGGATGCGATGTTGGCGGTTTCTCTTGCAGCGGTTCCCCGTGGCCGCAGGGGAGAAAAGTCGTAACCGACCCCACCGCCTTCCTGCATGGTCAGCGCGCCTTCTTTCAGCCCTTCGAAAATTGCCGCCATCTCGTCACGCAGCTGCCCCATGACGAAGCAGTTGAAGAGGGTAACCCGGCGCTCCGTTCCCGCGCCGGCGAGGATCCGCCCGCCGGGCAGAAAGCGCAGATCCGCCATCAGATCATAGAAAATCGCCTGCCACCGGGAACGATCCTCGCGTTCGGCGAAGGCTGCCGCGCGGGCGACGCGCTCCCAGGTGGATTCCGGGCTGCTTTCGGCACGCCCAGCCTCCGTCACCAGCCGGTATTTGCTTTCCCAGACGTGCTGGGCGATGGCGGTGGTGAATGGCGGCTGGGTCATAGGGCAGGCTCGAGACCCGATCGGAAAAATGATCGGAAGCCCAGCCGAAGTATTGGCCGGACTTCCAGGTTGGGGTCAGGACTGTATCTCGACCCGCTTGCTCTGTGCGCCTTTCGCCTTCGGAATGGTCACCTCCAGCATACCGTCCTTGAGCGTCGCTTTGGCATTGTCGCCATCGACCTCACAGGGCAGGGGCACGGTACGGGTAACGTAGCTGCTGACGATCTCCCGCTGATGATAGTTGTCCTTGTCCGTTTCTTCCTCCTTGCGGGCAGAGCCCTTTACGGTGATCGAGTTGCCGGTTACGTTGATTTCGATCTCATCCTTGCTGAAGCCCGGCAGCTCGGCCTTGACGAAAACCTCGGCATCCCGGTCTACGATGTCCACCTTGGGTGCTTTGGTCTCGAGCTTCCCGGACCAGGCGGGCCAATCCGTTGAGAAAGGCCGCAACCATCGACGGTTGAAGAAATCTTCGAAAATGTGCTCGATTTGCTGATCGAAACGGGCAGGCGTTGACGCCTCCTTTTTGACCGGCACTTCCTTTGCTTTCGTCTTGTCTTCCGTTGTCATGTCGAATCTCCTTTGACACATATGGGTGCATTCTTCAGCAAATTCCGTCGTCTATGACATCCGGTGATATACCTACCGCGCAGTAGGGGGAATACCGGATATGTATGCTGGCGCCGCCATGAGAGATTCTTGCGTCATTCAGGGTGGCCTGGAGTCCGTGCGGTGATCGACCCCCAGCCAGATAACGGCGCCATTGCCGCCGAGCTGCGGGAGATGTCGAGCCTGCTCGAGCGCCAGCAGGCAAACCCCTTCCGGGTCAGGGCTTACGCCAGGGCAGCGGCGACGGTGGGCACGCTGGACGAGCCCATAAGGGATCTCTACGTCAGGCGCGGACGGGAAGGCCTGGAGGCGCTGCCCGGTATCGGGCACGGCATCGCCAGTGCCATCGAAGCGCTGCTGCAGAGCGGCCGGTTTCCTCAGCTGGAGCGGCTGCGCGGACAGATCGATCCGGAGGCGCTGTTCGCGCAGATTCCCGGTGTCGGCCCAGGGCTGGCAGCCGTCATCCACGACGAGCTGCATGTGGATACCCTTGAGGCGCTGGAGGTGGCTGCTCACGACGGGCGCCTTGCCGAGGTGCCAGGAATAGGCCCACGGCGCCTTGCCGCCATTCGTGCGGTATTGGGGGAACGGCTGGCGCGCAGACAGCCATCGGAAACATCGATCACCGACGGCACGGACGAGGCTTTCGCTCCGGAAATTGCGCCGCCCGCGGCCCGTAGGACCGCGCAACGCGCACGGCCGTCTGTGTCGGTGCTGCTGGCCGCCGACCTGGAGTACCGGGGAAAGGCGGCCCGCGGCGAGTTGCCCCTGATCTCGCCACGGCGATTCAATCCTGAGCACAAAGCGTGGCTGCCCGTGTTCCATACCGAGCGGGAAGGCTGGCACATGACGCTCCTGTTCTCCAACACGGCGCGGGCCCACGAGCTCAAGCGCAGCCACGACTGGGTGGTGATCTACTACTACGACGAAGACCACCACGAGGGTCAGTGCACGGTAGTCACCGAGATATACGGACCGAAGGCAGGTCGGCGCGTCGTGCGCGGACGGGAAAAGGAAAAGGCATGACAGAGGCGGCAGACCGACGACGGGCGCGCGAGGCGCTGATTCGGGTCATCGAGGAGGAGGTTCGGCAGACGGAGGTCTACACCGGTCGCAGCCACCTGGACCTGCGGGTGCTGAACGCCCTCGAAGAGGTACCTCGTGAACGTTTCGTGCCGGAGTATGAGGTCGACAGTGCCTACGCCAACGTCCCTTTGCCCATCGGCTACCGGCAGACCATCTCACAACCCTACATTGTGGCGCTCATGACGGACCTGCTGGAGCCCCGTCCGTCCGACACGGTCCTCGAAGTCGGTACCGGTTCCGGCTACCAGGCCGCGGTGCTTTCGCTGCTGGTTGACCGCGTTTACAGCGTCGAAGTGGTTGCGGAGCTTGCGGATCAGGCCCGCGAAAGGCTCTCCGATCTGGGCTACGGCAACGTCGAGGTCAGGCAGTCGGACGGCAACCTCGGCTGGCCGGAGCACGGACCCTACGACAGCATCATCGTCACGGCCGGCGCCAGAGACGTGCCCCATGCGCTCCTCGAGCAGCTGAAGCCGGGAGGCCGCCTCGTGATCCCCGTTGACGCGAACGCGCATCAGATACTGAAGCTGATCCGCAAGGACGAGGCAGGAGGGTTGCACAGCAAAGACATCCTGCCGGTAGCCTTTGTGCCCCTGGTAGAACCGCCGGCCGGCTAGCGGGTGAGCAGGCTGCTCAGAGCCCCCGTTCCAGCTGTGCACGCAGGGTGCGCAGCGTTTTCAGAGCTGACGTGATCTGCCCCGCCGAAGTGGGCGTGTTCTTCCCAACCTCGAGGCGCTCGGAAATGTATTGCCGTTCCCGCTGCTTCATCCGGGCAATCACTTCGGCTCCCGGGTCGGTGAGGGCGATGACCACCGAGCGTTTGTGCGCGGGGTTGGCGCGAGCGGTGACGTAGCCCCGCGCCTTCAGTGCATCCACCAGCGCCTGGACCCGCTGCCGGGTGACGCGGCGGGCTTTAGCCATCTCCGGAACCGTCTGCGGCCCGTCGCCGGACAAGGTCTCCAGGACCGCGCGCATCCCCAGGGAAAGGTCTTCCTCAGAGTGCAGCTTCTCGCCGATGTTGACCAGCGCGTGGTAGAAGACGCGGGATTCGTTGAGCAGATCGTCGATTGGGTCGTGCATGAATCCATTGTGCTGCCATTCACCTGGGTTGACAACCAGTGTTGTCGTATCCAGTATATGACAATACATGTTGTCATATTTGTTCTGTATAGGTGTAGCTATGGATTATTCGAATTTTCTGCTGCGACATGGGGAGGATCTTCAGGTCTGGGTTTTCTTCATCTGTCTCGGCCTGTTTTTCGGTCTCGAACGCCTGTTTCCCCGCAGGCCCCGTCCCGCGCATGGTTGGCCGCGCTGGCGCACCAACCTTCTGCTGACGACGATTAACGTCACCGCCCTGGGTGTGGTTCCCGTTTCCTTCATTTCTGGCGCTGCCTGGGCGGAGCAGCAGGCGTTCGGGCTCCTGAACTGGCTGCCCTTACCGGCATGGGCAGCGGTGACTGCAACGTTATTGCTCAGGGGCTTCATTTCGTTTTTCACGCACTACCTGTATCACATGGTTCCCCTGCTGTGGCGCCTGCATCGAGTGCATCATCTGGATACCGATCTGGATATCTCCTCGACGGTTCGCTTCCATCCTTTGGAAATGCTCACGGGGCCGCTCATCGGTCTGCCGCTGGTAATCGGGTTGGGTCTTTCGCCCTGGGTGCTGCTGTTCTACGAGCTCCTGGATGCAGCCGTGACCCTGTTCAGCCATTGCAATCTGCGCCTGCCTGCCAGCCTCAACCGTTGGCTGCGCTATTGGATCGTTACCCCGGATCTGCACAGGATTCACCATTCTGTGCGACAGCCAGAGACGGATAGCAACTTCAGCGCGGTTTTTCCGGTGTGGGATCTTGTGTTCGGCACTTTCCGACCGGAGCCGTCAGCGCCGCCGGAATTGATGGCGCTGGGTCTCTCGGAGTTACGCGATGCGAATACCGATCGGCTGGGATACCTGCTGCGGGCACCCTTTCTGCCGGCACAGCCTGACCGGCCAGCCTCGAGCTTGCTGGATGCGGTCCCGTCAGGTGAAGCGGGTCACCAGACCGGGTAAATCACGATATCGATGCGCCGGTTGCGCTTTCTGCCTTCCGGCGTTTCGTTGTTTGCCGCTGGTCGGGACTCCCCGTATCCCAGGGCTGTAAGGTTAGCCGGTGACAGCGGCGCATTTGACAGCAGGTATTGGAGCACCGCTTCGGCCCGAGCTTGGGACAGCCGGAGATTGAGGTCATCGGACCCGAAGGAGTCTGTGTGTCCCTCGATCACAACGGATGCCTCGGGGAACTGAAGAATGGCTCGCTGCACCGCGTTGAGCAGCGGATACTGTTCGGAGGTGATCTGCGACCGGCCGGTTGCGAAGTTCAACCCGATCATGCGCAGAATAACGCTTTCTCCCTGGCGAAGAACGATGGCCTGTTCGGGGGTGAACAGCGCCTCCACCGTGGCAATGCGCTCCCGTTGCCGCCGCTGTCTGTCCACGATCTGATTCATCCGCTGCAGGCTCGCCGACTGTCCGCCGACCTCCAGGTTCAGCGCGGCGATCTGCGCATCCCGGTCGGCGGCCCCCTGCTGCAGGAAGTCCAGGTCGGCCTGCAGGGTTTGAATGCGCGTCTTCAGGGCGTTGATGGCATCTTTTTCACCGTTGTCGAAATAGACCGGGATATCCAGCTGGTCTGCCAGCTCGCTGATGGACGCTTCCCACTGCAGCAATATCTGCTCGAGGTTGGTCTCATCTCTACGTATCTGGTTCTCAAGGGTCGCCACGTAGATCGCGTGGTGGGCATTGTGCTCGGCCAGCTGTGCCAGATTCCTTGGCCGGTCCGTGTCGTAGCGGTTTTCGTTGAGCTCGACCTCCGCTTCCTCCAGCAGCGCTTTGGCTCGGTTGAAAGACTCGGGCGCATAGCGTTTTGCGCGAATGTCGTCGGCTTGCTGCAACAGCGAACGAGTGGTGGCCAGATAGTTGGCTTTGATGGCCGTCAGCTCGGCCGCCTTGTATAGAGTTTTGGCTTCCTCGCCCGCCTTCTGCGCGCTTTTCAGGCGCCCGCGTTCCAGGCGGATCGCCCCCTCGCCGAAGGTCTGCTCGGCCTCCTGCCACTGTTCGGCGGCAAAGTCGGGAGCCTTCGCTGCGTCCGCCTCCTGTCTGGTCTTCAGCACGTCTTCGAACGTGGTTCGTGCCACCTTGCTGTCTTCGGCCGCTTTGCGGAACAGTTCGGTGGCGCTGGCGAGGTTGCGCTGAATGCGCTCGATGTCGCCGCCGTCAGCCAGAATGGATTCCGCTTTCCGATAGTCTTCAGCGCCCGCCCCGTAGCTCGTCGGGGCCAGCAGGTTGGCCTGGGCTTCGTTGGCGACGCTCAGCGCGTCGTTGGCATCCTTGAAAAGGGTATCTCTTACGACCTGGGGAATCGACGGCTCGGCGGCCAGGGTGCAATGGGCCGCGCCGAACGTCAGCAGGATGGTAAGGATCAGCGTTGGTCTCATCGAAGAACTCCGTGTCAGCGGATAAGAGTCAAGCCGCGCTCAAGATACAGATTTGGCACAGCCGGGAGAAGCGTGTACAAAACAGATCCCGAATACCGGAGGTGCCATGGGTAGTCGCTTCGGCGTCAAAGATCTGCTGCTGTATCTGTTTCTACTTATCATTCTAGTCAGCATCTGGCTGACCATGGTGCAGATCGATCGCCAGTGGTCCTTTATTCGCCTCACTCAGGAAAAACTGGACGAGCAGACCCGCGACATTGCCGACCTGCGTCGACAGCTGCAGCGCGGTGTCCTGGTCGCAGATTCGGATAGGCCGGCGGAAACCACCGGTGGTCTGCCGCCCTCCTGGGAAGGATTCCGTCGTGCCCACCAAGCCAGCCTTGCCCCCGATTACGCCGAAGGCGACTGGCTGATAAATTATTTCGGCAGCAACCTGCAGCGATTGACCCCCATGCTGTCCGCCGACGCATATGCGTCCTGGGTGCAGGAACAGGTTCTGGACACGCTCATTACCCGGGATCCGGAAACCCTGGACTGGTTGCCCCTGCTGGCGGAGTCCTGGGCCATCAGCGAGGATGGGCTGACAGTGAGGTTTACCGTGCGGCAGGGCGTTACCTTCTCCGACGGCGAGCCCCTGACGGCGGCTGACATCGCCTTTACCTATCGCTTCATCATGGACGAGCGTATCGCCAGCCCTCGCGCGCGCGCCTATTACTCGCGCATCAAATCGGTGACGGTAGAGGGCAACGACGTGGTCTTCCGCTACGAAGAGCCCTACTTCGGCTCATTTGAACTGGCCGGTACCATGCAGGTGCTGGCCGAGCATTTCTACGGCCCTTATCTGGAGAGCGTCGAGCGGGCTGAGCAGTTCAACAGCGCCACAGGCCTGCTGCTGGGGTCCGGCCCTTACAAGCTGCAGGATCCCGTTGGCTGGACCCCGGACCAGCCGGTTGAGCTGGTTCGCAATGATCGGTACTGGGGCTGGGTACAGCCTCCCTTCGACCGGATGGTGTGGAAGGTTATTCAGAACGATGCTGCCACCCTCACTGAGTTCAAGAACGGCGACGTCGACGTCTATTCGGCTCGCCCCCTGGATTATCGGGAGCTTCTGAAAGACGAAGCCCTGCTGGCTCGGACCAATCACTTCGAGTACTACAACGCCCGCGGTGGTTACTCCTATATCGGCTGGAATCAGCAGCGAGATGGTGAACCAACGCGGTTTGCGGACCCCAGGGTTCGGCAGGCCCTGACTTACCTTACCGATCGTCAGCGGCTGGTGGAGGAAGTGTTTCTTGGCTATGCCAAGCCGGCCAACGGCCCGTTCAATCCCCTGGGCAAGCAGATCAACCCTGACATCGAAACCCGGACTTTTAACCTGGCCCGGGCCCAGTCGCTGCTTGCCGAGGCTGGTTATGAAGACCGGGACGGCGATGGGATAATTGAGTCAGCAGATGGCGAGCCTTTCCGATTCAAGCTGCTGTATCCGGCTGGCAGTGACGACTACAAACGGGTCGTGCTCCTGATAAAGGATTTCTACGTCAAGGCTGGCATCATCATGGAGCCGGAGCCCACGGACTGGCCGCTGGTTCTGAAGGCCCTGGACGAGAAAGCCTTCGATGCCATTTCCCTGGGCTGGACCAGCGGCTTCGAGATCGATCTGTATCAGTTCTTCCACTCCTCTCAGATGCAGCCCGGCGGCGACAATTTTCTGTCCTATGGCAACCCGGAACTCGACAGCCTGATCGAAACCGCCCGAGCGGAGATGGACGAAGCCAAGCGCATGGAAATCTGGCGGCGTTGTCACGAGATCCTCTGGGCGGACCAGCCCTATACGTTCCTGATCTGGCGAGCGAGCCTCAACTTCATCGACGAGCGTATCCAGAACGTGCAGCGAACACGCTCCGGTGTTAACCGACCAGGTTTATGGCAGGCGCCGGGTGAGTGGTACGTCCCGGCGGCGCGCCAGAAATACGACGGCTGACACTTACCCGTGATCCACTACATCATCCGGCGCCTGCTGCTGATGCTGCCAACCCTGGCAGGGATCACGGTGCTCGTCTTCAGCGTCATGGCCCTGGCGCCCGGCGGCATCGGCGCCAACCTGATGACAAGCGGCGGAGATATGCGGCCGGAGGAACGAAAGGCCATGGTCGAATATCTGAACCGTCGCTACGGGCTGGATCAGCCCATGACGACACAGTACCTGCGCTGGCTTAACAACATCATGCCCATCGGCTTCGCCACCGGGCCGGACGGCGCACGCGGTGAGTTCGGTTTCAAAACGCCCGATCTGGGCAGCAGCTTCGTCAAGAACCGTCCGGTGCTGGATCTTGTAGCGGAAGCTCTGCCTATCACCCTTTTGCTTAACGCGTTGACG
>Ga0316191_10003557_pt1 | contig 11539 bp, 9 predicted proteins | sample Eddworburr2cm_MG_FD_204928 | JGI IMG/M metagenome (GOLD analysis project Ga0316191, IMG submission 204928) | Coastal sediment microbial communities from Maine, United States - Eddy worm burrow 2 cm | ecosystem: Environmental > Aquatic > Marine > Coastal > Sediment | place: USA: Maine | collected... | reverse complement strand
CCGGCCTCAGCCTTGAAACCGCCGACGCCTGATGGGCCGGGTTCGCCGCTTGCGGTTATCCAGTTGCGAATCTTGGCGTCGGGACGGACGAAGTTGCCGTCTGTTGCCCCGGTGTCACGCCACTTGTCGTGCCACTCGCCATTGATCAGATAGCCCATGCCTGCCTACCGTTATTCCGCATTCCAGAGCTCACTGACTTTGTCGAACGCCTCTATTCCATAGCTTTGCCGCTTTGCTGTCGTCTTGTCGCCCCATTTGGTGACGCCCTCTTCGTACGATGGGCGGGCGATGAAGCGCCCATACCATTCGTTCAGGTGCGCAAGGTTGCTCCACAGGGGCTCCATCTGAAAACTCTTGAGACGGGTGACATATACGCCAAGCGAGATATCGGCAAGCGAAAAAGTTTCGCCAGCCAGCCAGGGCGACTCGGCCAGTGCGGCGTTCATATCTTCGAAGACATTTTTGAAATAGAGGACGGCGCGTGGCAGTAGTGGAGAGTCCAGACCCTTTGCGATATTGATGCGATCGTTCTCTTTGCGAACAATCTCAGGCATTTCGTTGAGGTACTTATCAAGCTCCTCCGGTCCCGCCGCGGCCTTCGCGTGGCGGACGACGATGCACATGCCGACCACGCGACTGTGTACATGCAAGCCTTCATCGATGAGTTTCGTCCACAAGCGCATCGTGGCCTTGTCATAAGCGGATGCAGGTCGCAACGGTAGCTCCGGAAAGGCGTCATCCAGGTATTCGAGAATGACCTGCGATTCGCGAATCGCCTTGCCGTCGTGAACCAGCGTCGGGACGATGCCACGTGGATTGATCTTCAGATACTCCGGCGAAAAGTGTTCGCGTTTCGCGACCGACGTATCAAGATGGTGACTAACCCAGTCCAGTTGCTTCTCCGCCAGTGCAATTCTGATTTTTTGCGCCGCGGTCGAGTGATCGTAGTGATAAAGTTCCAGCATCCGCCGATGATATCCGATCACTGCCGGTTATCACTAGCAGATGGCTGCAAACTGCACTGCGTGAATGACGAATTACTGCTAACTCTGAGCAATCGAACAGGCGAAGTCATGTCAACAGAACCTGCCACTTCAAACAGCCTGCTGGGCTCCGTTCGCCTGGACCCGGGCATAGTTGATGCTTTGGGTCTCGATCCTGAGAGGCTGCCGTTGGAGGAAAACCTCATCTACAGAGGCAGTGACTTCGCTCGTGCCAGCGCCGCCGTTAGCTCAATATCGGAGCCGCGCACGTTTGAAGCGATGGCGAGTGAGCCAACACCGTACATTGAGCTTCGGCGGGCGCGCCTGAAGTATTCCGAAATCGGATTAACGTTTAACAATGTTGCGACCCGGATGCGAACGCCAGCGCGCGTCAATTATTATTCGCTGGCGATTCCGCTGTCGGGCAGCCAGCTCATCGTTACCGGATCCGGCGAAATCAACACGACGCCGCCACTGGCCCGCCTCAGCTCCGCCGGGTCCGTCTACGACATAAAGCGCTCAGCTAATTACGTGGCAATTGTCGCGAGTTTGTCTGTTGCGGGCTTCGAGCATTTCGTAGGTGACAGGATCGACTTCCTGATCCCACCGGAGAAGTCTTTCAGCCTGATGCTGGATTTGTCCGGCGAGCAGTTCAGCGTGTTTGCGTCGATTCTCGGTGCGCTGTGTAAAGCGTTGGGCGAACGTGGCAGCGAGACGCCGCAGCGCGACATCGTCATCAGTCGTCTTGAAGAGGCGTTATGGTTTGCGTTCGCAGACGCCTGCCCGGAGTTGTACCGGGAGTACAAGGAAGCGCGCCGCGCGGGCCCGATTTCGGCGGTTGCGAAACGTGTGACGACCTATATAGAGGCAAACGTAGACAAGGATCTCACCTTGTCCGATCTGGTCGAAGTGTCCGGCATGTCAGCGCGAACCTTGTATTCCAGTTTTAGTCAGGCGCATGGAATGGGGCCGATGGCGTATCTGAAGCGCGTCAAGCTCACTCGCTGCCGGGAGGATCTGTTGGCAGCCGATTCCGAGGCAGAATTTGTCGGCGATATTGCGGCCCGGTGGGGGTTTTACCACCTCAGCAGTTTTGCTGGCGACTATCGACGGGAGTTCGGCGAGCTTCCGTCAGAATCGCTAAAGGGCAGCAAATAGAGGCCCGGCCCCGCGCCCTGACGGCTAAATCGTTGAATTTACTGCCCGATCGTGACGCGCCCGGCAAGCTTGCATCGCCAGTTTCGTGTGTGATACTGTCTAGACTAGTGCAAACGTTTGCACCAAAGAATTAAGTTAGGGGGGCAAATCACGCGGAGTGTTTGGAAATCAGGCAAACCTGAGTCATCAGGTAGACCTGCGGCCGCGATGACAATGTTCGAAGTGACCATAGAGGACCTATTTTTCCCTCGATCCAGCGGGATAAAATTATCACTTGAGGCGAATATCAATGAACATCGAAATATCAACCAAGATTAAAAGTAGTCTTTACGGTGGCGCAGCATTCCTCGCGACCGTTCTGTTGTTGTCCTCCGGGCCAGCCGCAGCACAGGAGGCTGAGAGAAGGTCCACCGCGGATACGATGATGGACGAAATCACCGTTTCGGCTCGGCGTCGCGAAGAGCGGCTTTTGGACCAGCCAATGTCCATCTCGGCCATGACCGGCGAGCAGATGCAGGTACAGGGTATCTATAGCATCGATCAGGCGAGCAAGTTTGTACCGAATGTGACACTGACGAACGACGATCGCGCCAACAATACGCGTATCGTGATTCGCGGCATCGGCGGCGGTTTCCCGGATCCTGTGTTTGTGTTCGGTTCCGGCATGTATGTCGACGGTCACTACGTTCCGACCTCACTTGGCGGTTACATGAGCACGGTCGACATCGAACGCATCGAGTTGCTGCGTGGCCCGCAGGGTACCTTGTTCGGCAAGAACGTCACCGGCGGCCTGGTCAACATCATCTCTACCAAGCCGCAGCCCGAATTTGATTCCAGCGTCACACTGCGTGTTGCCGAAGACGGCCAGCAGGACATTCGTGCAATGGTCAATGTGCCGTTCAGTGACACGGTGTATGGACGCTTCAGTGCGTCATCGGAGCAATTCGACGGTTACTACTACAATCAGAATCTGGGCGTCGACTCTGGTGGCAAAGATTCAACATCGTTCCGCGCAGCGTTCCGGTTCCAGCCGAATGATAACTGGACGGTTGATGCGTCTGGCCTGGTCTCCAGGAAGCGCGATGACAACCTTGGTGGGCAGTGCCAAAACACCAAACGTGATGCGCCGCAGTGGGGTGGCGGTGCCGGCAACCTGGAGCGCAGGCTTTATCCGGGTGCAAGGGAAGACTTCTTCGCCATTTGTGATGCCGACGTAGCCGCGGGCGACTTCGTACATTCGTCTGACAAGAAATCCTATTCGGATGTCGATGAAGAGATCTTTCAGTTTGGTGCCGTGTGGGATTCCGGCGGCCCAAGCGGATCGTTTGAAAATACGATGGTCAGCTTCAAGGCCTCCTACCGCGACATGCAGTACAACTACTTCGCAGATCGCGACTACAGTTCCTGGCCAATCGATTCAATCGGCACCGGTTCGAAAGACGGCCAGAACAACGAAACCTATGGTTTTGAGCTGCTCTTCGAGGCGGAGGTCAATGACCGCTTGAGGTTTACGGTTGGCGCGAACTACTTCGACGAGACCGCGTTCAATGGCTCAAACACCTGTTACGACCTTTTTGTGGCTAACGGTGCGGTTGATCAGGTCACCTGTAAAGACACCGGACTGCATTTCGAGCTGGTGCCGGACAATCCGACCGGCACCGACATCGATCCTGCACAGGATTCCGATTTGTGGCCGAACGCACCCAGGATTAACGGTGGTGGACCCGGGCCGTTCGGTGGCGAAGTTAGCGTCTGGAACAAGTCAACCGGCATCTTTGGGCACCTGACGTATGACATCAACGATGACTGGACCCTGGACGTTGGTGCACGCTGGACCGAAGACGATCGTGAGTTCCAGAACTTCGAGTTTGCTTCAACCGGTTGTGATATCAGCCTCGATCCGCGCAACATGTGCGCCTATACACTGCCAGTGGACAAGGCGTGGGTAGATGACTCTGGCTTTTTCAACCAGGATGCGGAAACGTTCTCGGAAGTTACGCCAATGCTGAGCCTCACGCGCAACGTGCCAGTCGGCATGGTCTACTTCCTCTATTCGGAGGGCTTCCTGACGGGTGGTTTCAACACTGAGGTCAACGCCAATCTTCCGACCGGTGGACCGGATCTTGCCTATGGGCCGGAAAAGGTAGTGAATTACGAGATCGGCTTCAAAGGTCAGTTCATGGATGGCAATGTGCAATTGATTGCTGACGTGTTCTTCATGGATTACACGGACCAGCAGAAGTCTTTTGAGCTTGCCAATCCGAATGGTGATTTTGGCACGGAAGACCCTGTTGAGCTCGTTACCAACATCGCTAAATCGTCCATCTCCGGCGTCGAGTTAGAGCTGCGCGGATCATTTTGGCAAGGCGGTTTCGTCTCGTTCGATCTCGGCTATATCAAGAACGAGTATGACGAGTACAGCTATGAGGATCCGACTAACCCGGGCACGATCATCGATCGGACCCAGTTCCTTATCAATGATTTCACGCCAGACATGACGATGAATCTCGCTGTTGAGCATGAGTTCGAGCTTGGCAACGGTGCTACGATCACGCCGCGAGTCAACCTTAACTGGCAGGACGAATACGAATGGGCGGCTGAGGTAGGCGACTGGCCCAAGAATGCGCCTAAGTCAGGTTGTCATCAGGATGCATATTCGACAGTTGATGCGCGCGTGACCTACCGGCCCGGTGAGGGTGACTGGCAGGTTTCGGCCTTCGGCGGCAACATCACGGATGAGCGTTACATCGAGTTCTGTGAAGCTGACCGTAACGTATGGTTGTGGCGTCTGGGCCGGCCAGCGTGGTGGGGCGTCGAGTTCTCAGCACACTTCGGCAGGAATTAAGTTAGACACTGCCTGAAAGACGGTAATATCAAAAGACGGCACCTCTTTGGAGGTGCCGTTTTTTTTGCGTCAGGATTTTTAGCTGGATGCTTGCTCTGCCGCGATCAGTCGCATGACTTCTGCAGCGGCATTGTTAACTTCCTCGCGCGTAATTCGCTCTGCAGCATCGCCGTCTTTAGATTTGATGGCGGCGATTAACAGGTTCAGATTCCTGACACTCTCGTCCAGGCGATCATGTGCGCGATTCGGATGCGTCAGTCCCACGGCTCGCCAGCGCCACACGCGGGCCTGAACCATAGCGAGCATCGAAGTGAGCGACTCGCTTTCGCTAGCCGCGTAAAGCAGGTCGTAAAATTTTGTCTTGGCATCGAGTGCGAGCTCGCCATTGCTCCCCTGGTAGGCAAGTTCAACGTCCTCTAGTGCCGTCTCCAGTTTCGCCACCATCACATCGCTGGCGTTTTCGGCGCACAACCGCGCAGCCAGCCCCTCGAGGACCGCACGGATACGGTACAGGTCCCGGGCTTCCTCAGTGCTTAACGCTCGCACCACAGGCCCCTTGTTGGGGATGATCTCGATCAGGCCTTCCGCCTCGATCTGACGCAGAGCCTCACGGATTACCGTCCTGGATACACCCATCATCTCGATCAATTCGCGCTCGGTCAGCCGCTGCCCGGGTGCGAGACGACCCGACACAATGGCGCGCCGCAGGGCTTCGAGAACCTGTTGTCGCAATGGTGCTGCCTGCCGCTCGATCTTGATGCTTTTACCGGTTTCGGGGGAGCTCATTTGGTGGATTGTATTACCGTAATACCGTATAATCAAATCACCGTTTATCGTATTGCACCGCCATTCCAACAGGAGATCGACAAAGTGAGCTCAGATCCAGTAAAAGTCGGCATCATCGGCCTTGGCCGTTGGGCGAGAGTGTTAACTCGTGCTGCCAAGAAATCCGAAAAATTCGAAATCGTGGCCGGTTTCAGTCGCTCAGAAGAAAAGCGCCTGGCCTTTGAGAAGGACACGGGTATCCCCAGCGCCGCCAGCATGGAAGAGTTGCTGGCCAACCCCGAGATCAAGGGTGTGATTCTGACGGTACCTAACGAACAGCACTTGCCCGTTGCCGAGCAGGTTGCCAAGGCTGGAAAGCACATCTATACCGAAAAGCCGATTGCAAATACGCTGGAAAATGGACTGCAGATCGAGGCGTTGCAGAGCCAATACGGCGTGCAGGTCATGGTTGGTCACAGCGCGAGACTGCTCAAGGGAACGCGCATGATCAAGGATGCGATTAATAGTGGTGAGTTAGGCCGCGTTTCATTGATCGAGGCGAACTTCTCCAATGAGAGGGCCCTCGAGCTAACACCGGAAACATGGCGCTGGTACCGGGACAAGGCTCCTGGTGGCCCACTGTCGCAGCTCGCAACACATCAGTTCGATGCACTGCATTTCCTGGGCGGCGAAATTGAAGAAGTATCGTCAATGGCCGCCAAGCTGTCGCCAGTCGGTGCCGAAGTTGACGATCAATCGCTTACGCTAATGCGTTTCACGAGTGGTGCCGTCGCCTATATCGGGTCGTGCTGGACATCTCCTGGAATTTACTCCATTCGCGTCTTCGGACAAAAAGGCCTGATGCATTACGAGTTGGACTTCAGCACCTGGGATACCCCGGACCAACTGCATGAAACGTCCGAGTTGTATATTCAGCGCGGCAAAGATGGCTTTAGCAAGCGCGAAGTTCTGACAATTCCTGCGGGCGATATGTTTCAGGACGAGTTGGAAATGTTTGCCGAGGTATGCGCATCGGGAGATACATGCGAACTCAGTGCCAGCAGTGGTAACGTGGCTATAGCCGTCGTTTACGCGGCACTACAGTCGATTGAAAACAATGGTGCCTGTGTGAAAATGCAGGACATATTTGAGCAGGCTCGAGCAAACATAGCCGCATCATAGGTAGGTTCCAAATGACGACATTATCCAGCCGATATTTTATCGATCTCACGCAGCCTGAAATCGCTGCACAGATACAAGACAACCCGCTCGTGATCCTGCCGGCGGGAAGCGTTGAGCAACATGGGCCGCACCTGCCAACTGGAACGGACATCTACGCTGCCAATGTAATTTCTCATGCCGTGGCGGAGCGTATGAACGGTCTGGTGTTGCCGGGTGGACCGCTCGGGGTGACTCCCATGCATATGCCCTTCGAAGGCACCATAACCCTGACGCCCGACACCTACATGCGAGTTGTTACTGAAACATGTGTATCGACGGCGCGTCACGGAGCGAAATACTTGCTGATCCTGAATTGGCATGAGGGCAATGCTGCCTCGTTGTCGATCGCCGCTGAGGCATTGCATCGCGAACACGGCATGACCGTGCTCACCGTGCAGGCGTGTTATGTCGCTGCAGAGCTTTGGGGTCACGAATGCGGCGGCCTGACGCACGGTGGCGAAATCGAAGCGCTTGCTGTACTCGCTCACCAACCGGATCTCGTGCACCTCGATCGAATTGATTACTCGTCGGATTATCAGCGCGGCCTGCAGATGGATAAATTGCGCCGCACTCGCAGCTACCAGCCAGTGCTGACCGACATTCGTTCGATAGCGCCAACGGGTTGGTATGGCAGTCCCGAACAAGCAACGGCCGAAAAAGGGCTACGCATGCTGAGCGATATTGCAGATGCAATCACGACCGAGGCGACGACAACGTTCAAGTATCTTGATGAAGTCCAGCAAGGTGTTGCTGAAGTGAAGCACCTGCGTGGCGTAGGCTAGAAGCGCTAAATCGAAATGGTACGCATCATTCATCCAGGCGACGCGAAGGATCTGAACTTGCCCGGGCGCAAGTCACTTGAAATAGTCTCGGCTGCAGTCGGCTCGGCTGAGATGACGCTCAGGCTTGTGGAAATCCCGGTTCCGGCACCGGACGAAACGCCGCGCGATCCGCACCGACATGTCAACTTCGAAGAGTGCATGTACGTCTTGTCCGGAGAAGGTCTGACGTGTACACCGAATGGTGACTCCCCGGTCGCGGCCGGTGACACCATTCTGGTTCCTCCGGGTGAATTGCATGTCACCCGCAACACGGGAAGTACTCCTTTACGAATGTTGTGCTTTTTCCCAACCGCAAATAGCAGTGAGCAAAAATAGTGACTTGTGATGTCGTTTGTCTGCGTCCGAAGGACGATTTCCTGAATATTGGTGTTACGCCACCTGAGTCTCTGTCGATTCGTTATATGGCGCCGACGGACGACGACCTGGCCCAACATCTTGCGAACGCACGCGCGCTCGTGATTCCCGCGGTTGGTCCTAAACTCGATGCGGAATTGTTTTCTGAAAGTCGTATCGAGCTGATCCAGGTAACCGGGGCGGGCATCGACAGGCTTGATGCTGATGCGATGAAAGCAAAGGGAATTGCGATCGCAAACGTTCCCGGGGGCTCGAGCACGGCGATCGCCGAATATGCGGTGTCGAGCGCATTAACACTGCTGCGGAAAACGTTTTGGGCAGACGGTGAATTGCGCAAAGGTCTTTACGTCGACGCGCGCCGCCGCATGGTGTCAGAAAACCTGGCAGGGCTTGAAGGCCTGACAGTAGGCGTCGTCGGTCTTGGTGTTATCGGCATGACCGTGGCACAGACATTCCACAGCATGGGAAGCCACATCGTCTATCACGATCCGGCACCTCGGGATGCCGATGCAGTCAGTCAGATTGGCGCAGTTTCGCTGCAGCTTGACGAGCTGCTCGCACAGTCTGACATTGTCACGCTGCACGTACCGCTGTTGCCGTCGACCGAGTCGATGCTTGGCGAGCGTGAGCTGGCGCAGATGAAAGCTGGCGCGATTCTGATTAATGCCGCTCGAGGCGGTATTGTTGACGAGGCGGCCCTGGTCCAATACCTGGCCAACGGCCATTTGGGTGGTGCAGCGGTCGACGTTTACTCCAGCGAACCGCCGCCATCGGACAACCCCTTGATTGCTGCAGACAGTGAGGTAGGTCGACGTTTATTATTGACGCCGCATATCGCCGGTGTCACCCGGCAAGCGTGGGCAAACTTGTTTAGCTCTGCGTGGGACAATGTAGAACGGCTCTTGCTTCACAATGAGCCGCCTGTAAATCGGGTGATCTAGCACACGCACCCTTGCTGAAGTTGGAACCGAATCTGATGATACGTAGTCTGTTTATCGCCCTGATAGTCGCCACGACCTTATTGACTGCGTGTGGAGAGACTGAAGACAAAGAATTCTACTCGGGCAAGACTATTTCCGTTTATGTTGGGCGCCCGCCAGGCAGCGGCGCCGATCTTGCGGTTCGGTCCTTCGTGCGTTTCTGGCAAGAGCACATCCCGGGACGGCCGACGATGGTGGTGAAGAACGTGCCAGGCGGTGCTGGCTCCAGAGTCTGGAATCTTGCCTGGGACGAAAAAAACCCCAACGATCTCGAAATTTTCTTCTCCCCGGTTTCCGGCACAGCAGTAATCGTGCGAGAAGAGGGTCTGCGCGCCGACCTTTCACAGCTGCCGCTTCTTGGCGCGCTGACCAGCCCCAATATGACGTATGCGCGCACCGAGCGCCTGGCCAGTGCCGACGAGTTGCCAACTGTTAAAGGACTGACATTCGGTGGTCAGGGGCCGGCACATCGATTCAGCGTACTCGGTCGCCTCACACTCGATATTCTGGGTGTCGACTACAATAGTGTTACGGGATTTTCGGGTTCGAGCGATGTCTTCAACGCCTTGCGACGCAAGGAGGTAGATATTCAGACTGCACCGTTGAACTTCTATCGCTTTACTGTAGAGCCGAGCGTCGTCGAGAACGGTGAAGTGATTCCGCTGTGGTACAACCCGATTATCAATGTCAAAGGTGAAATCGTGCCGTTGGAAGCGGCCGGCGATATTCCCAGTTTCATCGAATATTATGAATCGGTGAAAGGCGAAACTCCCGCCGGAGAACTCTTCGAGATGTACAAATGGCTGTTGCCGAACATCAATGGCATCGTCTACGCGGCTCTGCTGCCACGCGGCTCAACAGATGAGGCCACACAAATATTGACTGAGAGCTTTGCGCGCGTGACGCAGGATGAAGCTTACAGGGCCGAAGAGGAGAGGATGTTTGGGTTCAATCTTCCCGTGGTCAGCGCTGAAGACGGCGCCAAAATGCTCGATGACATGGCGAATGCCCCTGACGCGGTGCGACGTCTCCTCAATGAGTATATTCAGGAAGCCCGCTAGTCCGGAGATATCGTGGAATCTCAAAACAGGCGGCTTGAATGAACGCAAACTTTGCACCTATGTCGTTCTTTGGAGATCTATCTAGCGTGGTCGAAGCAACATGATTGACGGCATGCTGGCAGGCCTGATGCTGGTACTAAGTTGGCCGACGTTCGGCTATTTGCTGCTTGGCGTATTCATTGGCATGTGGATCGGCGCAGTGCCGGGTCTGGGCGGTGTCGTCGGTCTGGTGCTGCTGTTGCCGTTCACTTTCAGCATGGATCCAGTGCCCGCATTTGCCTTGCTCATGGGGCTGTACGCTGTGACATCGACCAGCGACACGATATCGGCGATTCTCTTGGGTATTCCCGGAAGCGTCGCCTCACAGGCGACCATTCTCGATGGCTACCCGCTGGCAAAAAAAGGCCACGCCGGTAGAGCATTTGGTGCGGCCTATACCGTCTCCGCCCTGGGCGGCGTTTTCGGTGCTTTACTGATGGCCGCGTCATTGCCGTTCATTCTGCCGGTCATTTTCGCATTCGGAATTCCCGAGTTTTTGATGTTGGGGCTTCTCGGGCTGACCATGGTCGGTGTGCTGTCCGGGAGCGCGGTTACCAAAGGTTTGATTGTCGGTCTGCTCGGTTTGTTACTCACTACGGTTGGCTATGCTGAGGCTACGGGCGTACCCAGGTTCAACCTGCACACTGAGTACCTGCTCGACGGGATTCCTATTATTCCGATCGCGCTGGGATTATTCGGCATTCCCGAGCTTTTGGAAATGGCGGTAAAGAACACCTCGATTTCTCGTGTCGAGATGGTGGACAAGAGCCGCGGTGGCATGTTGCGCGGTATCAAGGATGTGCTTAAGTACCGCTGGCTATCATTACGTTCTGCCGTCATTGGCACCTATGTTGGCGTCCTTCCCGGCCTCGGCGGTTCTATCGTCGACTGGATTGCCTACGGGCATGCGGTGCAGAGCGCCAAAGACAAATCGAAGTTTGGCAAAGGCGACATTCGTGGTGTCATCGCACCCGAGGCTGCCAATAACGCATCGAGAGCCGGTGCGCTGATTCCCACGGTGGCCTTTGGCATACCCGGGAGCCTGGGCGCCGCTATTTTATTGAGCGCTTTGGTTATAAAGGGGCTGCAACCGGGCCCGGACATGCTTACGGTCAACCTGGGGCTGACTTTCAGCATGATCTGGGATATCGCGATTGCCAACATCCTTGCGGCCGGGTTGCTGATGTTGCTTAGTCGTCAGATTGCAAAGATCGCATTTCTTCCGGCTCACTCGGTCGTTCCTGGTGTCATGGTTGTGTTACTTATGGGTGCCTGGGTCGCGACCAGTTCT
>Ga0316191_10003556_pt1 | contig 11543 bp, 7 predicted proteins | sample Eddworburr2cm_MG_FD_204928 | JGI IMG/M metagenome (GOLD analysis project Ga0316191, IMG submission 204928) | Coastal sediment microbial communities from Maine, United States - Eddy worm burrow 2 cm | ecosystem: Environmental > Aquatic > Marine > Coastal > Sediment | place: USA: Maine | collected... | reverse complement strand
GCTTCGGAGTGTTGTGGATTCTTTCTTATGGTTCAGCCATTCTTCCCTTTTTCTTTTTTAAATCTGGGATTATTGATCCCTGGTTCAACCTATTTATTTTCATGGGCATAGCCAGGTTCATCTTTTACCTGGATCCGGCCCGGGAGCGAACACGGATTTCCAACCTGATTTTTGCAGCCCTGTTTTTCGGTCTGGCAACCCTCACCAAGGGTCCGGTGGCCATCTTAATCTTCCTCTTGTGTTTTTTGATTTTTATGGGTCTGAAGCGCTTTCGGATTTCCACTTCCACATCGCATGTCTTCCTGTTTACCCTGGTTCTTGCCGGGGTGGGTGGAAGCTGGTACCTGTTCCAGGCCATTCAAGGAAATACCAGCCTCATCAGAGGTTTCATCTCCTACCAGTTCCAGCTTTTCTCTTCAGGCAGCAGTGCTCATGACGGTTTCTTTGGATACCATGTAGTGGTTCTGCTACTGGGAGTTTTCCCTGCTTCTGTGCTTGCTTTGAAAAGCATAACAAAAAAATCTGAAAGCACAGAACTGCAACGACTGTTCCGGCAATGGATGTATCTTCTTCTGGGTGTGGTGATTGTCCTCTTTTCGCTGGTGCATACCAAGCTGCTCCATTACAGTTCGCTGGCCTATTTCCCCATGACTTTTCTGGCGGCATGGGTCTGGGAAAAATGGATCGACCGTAAAATAGAGATCAGCGCCCTGCAAGTGGCCCTGATCTACCTGATCGCTCTTTTCTTTTCTGCAATAGCCATTTTCTTTCCCCTGGTTACTGATCATTATGACTGGCTGCTCAGCCGGGATTTTAAATTTGTGGGAGAATTTACGCGGGCCGCCGTCCAAAGGGATGTTCACTGGAGTGGCTATGAAATGTTTATTGGCATTTTCCTCATTCTCGGGGTGACCGTCTCAGCAGTTCAAATTCTTCGAAGAGACCGAAGGGGAATGCTGATCCTCCACCTGGTGGTGCTTCTTTACGTCTTTGCTTCCCTGACTGTATTTACCTCCAGGGTGGAGGGATACTCCCAGAGGGTGGCCATCAAGTTTTACCAGAGTCTCAAAGGACAGGATGTGTATGTGAATGCCCTTGGATTCAAGAGTTTTGCTCATCTCTTCTATTTTGAGAAAGCACCTTCTCAGGAAGATGATAGCCTGGAGCGTCTGATGAATGATGAGCTTAAGAAGGATGCCTACTTTGTGATAAAGGTGAACAAAAAAGAGGCCTATCTGGAGCGTTATCCCGAACTGGAGGTAATTTTAGAAAAGGACGGCTATGTCTTTGCCGTGCGACGAGCTGCTCCCTCAGGTCCCTGATTCCATATGTATTTCTTAGCTAAATCCTCATGAAGAATTCCCTGTTTTCCATAAGTCTGATCCTCTGCCTGATCTCCTCCAGCCTGGCCCAGGATAAACAGCAGGTAGTGCTTAAAGTCATGGAAGAAGAGCAAAGGGTTGAGGTATTCATAGGCGGGGAATTGTTTACTGCCTACCGCTACGATACGGATCTGGAGAAAACGGTACTTTTCCCGGTAAACGCTCCGGGGGGAATTACCCTTACACGGGGATATCCCCTGGAATCCAGGGCAAAAGAGAGGATCGACCATCCCCATCACCTGGGACTCTGGTTCAATTACGGAGATGTGAATGGCATGGATTTCTGGAACAATTCCAGTGCCGTTCCGGAAGAAAGAAAAGGGCACTATGGGAGGATCCTTCATGGCAAAATTGCAGAAGCAAGTTCGGGAAGTCAGATGGGGGTATTGGAAGTGCTTATGGACTGGGTGGGACCGGACAATGAGCATGCACAGAAGCTGCTGCAGGAGCATAGCACGTTTTTGTTCAGCGGCTCCTCGGGTATTCGCACAGTGGACAGGATCACGCGCCTGACAGCCATTGCCGACAGCGTGGTATTTACAGATAATAAGGAAGGAATGCTGGCCATCCGGGTCGACAGGGCCTTCGAACATCCTTCAGAAGATCCTGTGCTCCTGAGCGATGCCTCCGGAAATCCCAGCGATGAAAGGGTCGTGGACAATGAAGGAGTTACAGGGTGGTACCGAAACAGTGAAGGCGACGAAGGTCCGGCTGCCTGGGGAAAAAATGCAGCCTGGGTAGTACTGTCAGGCTCTAAGGAAGATCAACGCTGCTCCATGGTGCTGATGGATCACCCCGATAACCTCAATTATCCGGCCTGCTGGCATGCCAGGGGATACGGTCTGTTTTCCATCAACAACCTGGGACGTCAGGTATACAACAAGGAGCTTGAACGCTTTCAGCTTCTCCTCCTGCAAGGGGAAAGCCTTGTTTTCAGACACCGCTTTGTGGTAGCGGCAGGCGATCTGGATGATGCAAAGATCGAGGAGCTTTACCAGGATTTCATTTCAAAGTAACACTCTGACCCAGTCGGCTGCTTTCATAAGCAGCTTCAATAATCCGGATCACATCCCTGGCCTGTGCAGGGGTGACAATCAAGGAAGCACCCATGCGGATGGCATCGTGCACATTGTCATAGTATTCCATGTAGTTTCCGGGCAAGAGAGGATAATCACCTTCAAGGTGCTCTCCCTTGAAATCGGTGTTAATGCGGGCGTGACTGAAGCTGGGGTCCAATCCCCAACCCTTGGATCCGGGAAAAAGACCGGCCTTCAGATCCCTTTCCTGAGGATCCGATCCCCAGGCAAGGAAGCTGCCCTCTGTACCATGGAGCATGAAGCTGGGACCCGCTTCTCTTACCAGGTATGAAGATCGAAGCATGCATTTGAATCCGGGATAGTGCAGCCACAGATCATAACTGTCATCTGTCAGGGCCCCATCTCTTAGCATGCGCGTATCACAAAACAATCTGTCGGGCATGCCGAAAAGGCTCAGGGCCTGGTCCACCAGGTGAGAACCCAGGTTGTATAGGGTGCCGGTACCATTGGCCTGATCCTTCCATGATTCTTTCACATAGTTGCGAAAGCGGTCGAAATGTACCTCAAAATCCACCAGTCTTCCCAGCTTTCCGGAACGGATAACCTCCTGTACGGTGAGGTAGACTCCATCCCAGCGCCTGTTATGATATACACTTAATATCACCCCCTGTTTGTCAGCCAATTCCATCAGCGCCTCTGCCTCACTTACTTTCAGAGTGAAGGGTTTTTCCACCACCACATGCTTACCCGCTGTGATGGCCTGGGTGGCCATATCCACATGCAGGTGATCGGGGGTGTTAACCACCACTAGTTCAATGTCCGGATCATCGATGATTTGCTGATAATTTCTCACCAGTTGGGCTCCAGGATGCTTTCCATCCGATTCGTTCCGGTTTCTTTCCAGGATCTTATTAATCTTAAAGCCGGGATGGACTTCGAGCAAGGGACCGTGGAAAACAAGGCCCGACATCCCATAGGAACAAAGGGCTGTTTGAATAGCTTTCATGGTGCAGGATTTTAGAAATCCAAATTAGCAAAAAATGACGGACCTGCATAAGCTACTATTTTCTTAAGCATAGTTGATTAACTTTGTAAAAGTAAACTGGGCGAAAACATGGGTGTGGATCAAAGGATATTCGACGGTGGGAAACTCATCCCCCTGGTGGAGGAATTCTACACCATTCAGGGGGAGGGCTACCACACCGGGAAGGCAGCTTACTTTATCAGGGTAGGCGGCTGTGATGTGGGTTGCAGCTGGTGCGACACCAAGTTTTCGTGGAATCCTTCCCTGCACCCGGTCGTACCGGCAGAGCAGATTGTTGAACATGTGCTTGAACATCCTGCAGCAGCTGTGGTGGTGACAGGCGGAGAGCCCCTGATGGTAAATATGGACTACCTGACCAGCCTTCTAAAGGAAAAGGATATTGAAACCTTCCTCGAAACCAGCGGAGCCTATGAATTAAGCGGAAAATGGGACTGGGTATGCCTCTCTCCTAAAAAAAACTCTCCTCCGCAGGCATCCATGTTCAAAGAGGCCCATGAGTTGAAGGTGATTATTGCTTCAGAAGAGGATCTGGAGTGGGCCCTTGCCAACGCTTTACGGGTAAATCCTCAATGTAAACTTTACCTGCAGCCCGAATGGAGTCGGCGCGAGCAAATACTACCCTGGATTATAGATTTCTCCAAGAAGAATCCCAGATGGATGATTTCCATTCAGTCGCACAAATACATGAGAATTCCCTAGTTTGAAACGCAGCAGATTCATATGGCTACTTGTTTTTCTGATCCTGGTTCCCCAGCTGCGCGCCCAGTACACCGGCTCAGGTTCCAAAAAAGCTGTCAAGAGGTTTCAACAGGCCAGACGCTGTTTTGAAACCGGTGATCTTGACTGTAGTGAGGAGGCGCTTCGAAAGGCCATCAAGGCAGATGCAAACTTTATTGAAGCCTACCAGATGATGGCCCAGATATGCTTCGACCAGGGACGAATTGAGGAGGCCATAAACTGGTATTCCACCACCCTGGAGATCGATCCTGAAGGAAATCCCGGGGGCTATCGCTTGTTGGCCGGAATGCTTCTTTACACAGGGGATTACTTTAGGTCGCTGGAACTGATTGAGCGCTACCTGGATTTTCCCCCGGCAAAGGCAAAGAATCGGGCAGAAGCAGAGGTCCTGCAGCAGAAATGCATTTTTGCCATGGAAGCCATGAAGAATCCGGTTCCTTTCGAGCCCTTGAACCTGGGCGATGCCGTGAATTCGGAATACAGCGAATACTGGCCTTCTCTTTCTGTGGATGAAAAGATTCTTATGTTTACCGTAATGCTTCCCGGAGCTGACCCATCGGGTGAAAATAAACTCTATTTGCAGGAGGATTTCTTCTACTCCCTTCGCTCAGAAGAATCGTGGACTGCGCGCGTCAATGCAGGGCCCCCGCTGAACTCACCCGATAACGAAGGAGCCCAGTCTATGACGGCTGACGGAAGTACACTCTGGTTTACCGCCTGCAACCGGCGGGACGGACAGGGAATGTGCGATCTTTATTTTTCCAAGCTGGAGAAGGGACAGTGGAGTGTACCCACCAACGCAGGGGTCCCTTTGAACAGCCGCTATAGTGAAAAACATCCTGCCATATCGGCCGATGGACGAAGACTCTTTTTTACTTCCAACCGTCCAGGTGGATCGGGATCCTACGATCTCTGGATGTCAGAAAAACAGGGGGAAAAGTGGAGCCTTCCGGTAAACCTGGGAGATTCTCTTAACACCCCGGGTCTGGAGCAAAGTCCCTTTATTCATCCGGACCAGCAGAGCCTTTATTTTTCCTCCAATGGATGGCCCGGCATGGGGCAGGGCGACCTCTATCTGTCCAGATTAGACCCTGAAAAGCACTGGTCCGAACCCGAGAATCTGGGATATCCCATCAATACCCATCACGATGAGATCGGTCTTACGGTGAATGCCTCCGGAAACCGGGCCTATTTTGCTTCTGACCGGGGCGAGGGGACCGATACAGATATTTTTTCCTTTGAAATGCCAGAGAAGCTCAGACCTGTTCCAGTCTCCTACATGAGCGGACGGGTGTACGATTCACATAATATGAAGGGCCTGAAGGCGGTGATGCAGCTGATCGATCTTAAGAGCGGGGAGGCTGTGATGGAACTGGAGTCTCATCCAGGAGAGGGTTCCTACCTGATATCTCTGCCTACTGACAGAGATTACGCCTTGAATGTTTCGGCCCAGGGCTATCTATTCTATTCAGAACATTTTGCCTTTCAGGGAGTGCACAGTCAATCAGAGCCCCAGCTGAGGGATGTTCCTCTTAAGCGAGTAGATGTGGGAAGCGTGGTGATCCTGCATAATGTATTTTATGCCACAGGTTCTGCCGAGCTGGAGCCGGAATCTCGTGCCGAGCTGAACAGGGTTCTTGATTTTTTGACTGAGAATCCTTCCATAGGGGTGGAAATCAGCGGTCACACCGATAATACAGGTAGCCCGGCACATAACCAGGATTTGTCTGAGCAAAGGGCGAAGAGTGTGGTAGACTATCTCAGGGAACTGGGAATTTCCGAGCAGAGAATGCAGGCTAAAGGGTATGGCGAAGCTCAGCCTGTGGATGAAAATGACAGCGAGACAGGCAGGGCCAAAAACCGCAGGACCGAGTTGAAAATCATAAGAATTCATGAGTAAGATTAGGCTTATATTCAGAGAAATTCCCGACTACCTGAAGGATAAATCCACCATCATCACCCAGGTGATGTTCGTCTCCATCTTTGCCCTGATCTTCATCAACATTTACTCGCCATTCAATGTCTCTTCCTGGTTTGAGATGGGACGTATCCAGTTCTTTTTCTATTCCAGCGCCCTGATCCTGTTTGGAATGCTGGTGATTGTGATCAGCAAGATGATTTTTTACCTGCTGGTGGGAAGGATCCGCTTCACTTACCTGATATTCGGGCTCTGGCATGCAACAGAAGTGGTACTCCTGGCAGCAGTATATCTTGTAGTGGATCTGGTATTGTTAAAATCGGAAATGGAGCTGGTAGAACGCTTTACCGGTCTTCTGTCCATTACCTTACTGGTGCTGGCCATTCCCTATACCCTTTCCTGGCTATATCTCTCCATGAAGGATAAGCGGGCCAAGCTGGAGCACTATATTGAAGATACCTCCCAGGAGTTTAAGGAGAAAAAGATGATCACTTTCAGGGACGAGACCGAGAAACTTCGTTTTTCCATTAAGTCGGAGGACATTCTCTATGTGGAATCGACCGATAACTATGTAACTGTCCATACCATCGAAAAGGGAAAGGTCAGGAAGATCATGCTTCGTAATACCATGAAACGTTTGGAGAAAGAGTTGGAAGGAACTATGATTCAGCGATGCCATCGCTCCTTTATGGTCAACTTCGAAAACATCAAACAGGTGAAGCTGATCAGCACTAATCTTTACATCTACATGGATTCGCCAGAAGAGATCCGGATCCCGGTCTCACGGACCTATGCCGAACATGTACACGAGTTTCTCAACCGGGTTTCGCTTTGATAGGACAATAATTTGTATTTTCGGGCTTCAACCATTCCAATTAAATACTTATGAAAACTATAATCAGATATGCAGCACTGATCATCATCGGTGTTATGTTATTGAGTGCCAGCCTTCAGGGGCAGCTTAAGAACAAAGAGGAAGCGCCTAAGGGCTATAGCTTTACGACCAAAATAAGCCTTCCTGCCACCCCGGTAAAGGATCAGCACCGAACAGGTACCTGCTGGAGTTTTGCAGCTACCAGTTTCATTGAATCCGAATTGCTTCGGACAGGAAAAGGGGAGTATGACCTTTCCGAAATGTTTTTCGTTCGCAAGGCTTATGAAATGAAGGCCGAGAAATACGTCAGGTTGCATGGAATGGGTAATTTTTCTCAAGGGGGATTGGCCATGGATGTTACGCATATCTGGAAGGAGTATGGAATACTTCCCAATGAGGCTTATGACGGACTTACCATTGGCGACAGCCTTCCGGTGCACGGAGAGATGGAAGCTGTACTCAAGGGATATGTGGACCAGGTGGTTAAGAACCGCAACCGCAAGCTGAGTCCGGTTTGGAAACAGGGTTTCGATGCTACTCTGGATGCCTACCTGGGAGAAGTTCCTCAGGAAATTGAATACAAAGGAACCAGCTATACACCTCAGTCCTTTGCTGAGGAACTGGGTTTGAATGAGGACGACTACGTCTCCATAGGTTCCTTTACCCATCACCCCTTTTACGAAAAGTTTCTTATTGAAATTCCCGACAACTGGCTGTGGAGCAGCATTGACAATGTGCCGCTCGATGAGATGATGGCAGTGCTCGATCACGCCCTGGAGAATGGCTATAGCGTTTGCTGGGATGCCGATGTGGGAGAAAAGAGCTACGATTGGAAAAGGGGCATTGCCCTGATGCCTTCCACAGAGATTGAAGATCTGAGCGGTCTCGAAAGGGCCCGATGGGATGAGCTTTCAGAAAGTGAGCAGCAGGCCTTGTTTTACGATTTCTCCACACCCAAAAAGGAGCGCAGCATCAGCCAGGAGAGCCGGCAGCAAATGTTTGATAACTACCAGACCACCGACGATCACCTGATGCATATTACAGGAAGCGCCAGGGATCAGAACGGGAACAAATATTACCTGGTGAAAAACTCCTGGGGGACCGGAAACCATATTTATAAGGGCTACCACTACGTTTCTGAATCCTACATGAGGGCCAAGACCATCTTTTTCATGGTCCACAAAAATTCGCTACCCGCTTCCACAGCTGATAAACTGGGACTCTAGACCGGGATAACCTTTTACCTCGATCGGTCGTAAGCTGCTTACATAGGTGTAAGTTAATGGAGTGTTGGTCAAAGGACCGATTCTTCTGAATTTCCTATGTGTAAGTTTCAGGCCTGTTAATCAATTGGCCAATGCCCCGGGTTTGAAAATAATGTATTTTGCCTATTTTGGAGCAGAGATGAAAAGCAAGTTGCTTAGCCGAAGTATTTTTGTGTTTCTGGTTTTGCTTTATAGCATTGTCAAACCAGAGGCCCGGGTGAACCAGACTGAATTTGAGCCTGTGGTCCCAAGCGATCCGGCCTTCCTTGAGGCGGATCAGACCTGGGTGGATTCGGTAATGGAAACACTTTCTCTTGACGAGCGGATCGCTCAGATGATCATGGTGTATGCTTACTCCAACATGGGCGTGGCACACCAGAAGGAGGTGCTAAAACAGGTAAAGCGGCAAAAGGTGGGGGGAATACTCTTTTTTCAGGGAGAGCCCCAGGAGCAGGCACGATTAACCAACCTTTACCAGGAAGCTTCCCAGGTTCCCCTTTTGATTGCTCTTGACGGGGAAAACGGTTTGGGAATGAGGCTGGAGAATACCATAGCCTATCCGGCCACCATGATTCTGGGTGCCATCACCGACAACAGTCTGATTTACAGCTTAGGCAGCGATATGGCTAAGCAGTTCAGGCGTCTGGGGGTACATATGAATCTGGCTCCTGTGGCCGATATTAACAACGAACGCAGCAATCCGGTAATTGGTTCCCGTTCCTTCGGGGAAGGCAGGAAGAATGTGGCCGACAAGGTAGTTGCCTATATGGAGGGGATGCAGGACAATCGAGTTCTGGTGGCGGCCAAACATTTTCCCGGACATGGCGATACTGATACCGACTCGCACCAGGCCCTGCCTGTGATCCCACACAACAGGAGACGACTCGATTCACTGGAACTCTTTCCCTACCGTGCTGCCATTGATAAGGGACTAACCGGGATCATGGTAGCTCACCTTCGTGTGCCTGAGCTTGACCCCAGGGAGAATCGTGCCACCACCCTTTCGCATCCGGCAATTACCGGTTTGCTGAAGGAAGACATGGGTTTCAGAGGACTTATCATTACCGATGCACTCAACATGAAGGGTTTGAGCAGTTATTTTGAACCCGGACTCAGAGAGGTGGAGGCGGTGAGGGCAGGGAATGATATCCTGCTGATGCCTGCCGATGTGGGAAAGGCCATTGATGCAGTAAAAAAGGCGGTAAAAAATGGAGATATCAGCGAGGAAGAGCTTAATGAAAGCTGCCGGAAAATTTTGCAGGCCAAGTACTGGGTCGGCTTGCATCACAGGGAAAGAATTGAGACAGACCACTTGCTGGAGGATCTGAACCACAATAAGTACCAGACCCTCTACAGGAAGCTGGTGGAGCATTCACTAATACTTGTAAAAAACCAGAACGCTACCATACCCTTGGGACACCTGGAGGATATCCGTCTGGCCACGGTCACCATTAGCCGTGAGGGGGCCATATCCCCTTTATACACCACCGACCTCTATGTGGGAGGGAAGCACTTTACCCTTGCTTCCGATGCTACTCTGGCCGCCCGGTCGGAACTGCTCCTAAAGCTTAAACGCTTCAACACCATCGTAGTGAATGTGCTGAATACCAGCAGCAGGGCCTCCAGGGCCTATGGAATCAGCAAAGAAACCCTTGACTTCCTGGAAGAATTGGATTCCACATCCATCCTGGTGCTGAATGTGGCAGGCATGCCTTATTCGCTGGGTCGTTTCACCACCCTTGAACACTTCGATGCGGTGATTCTTTCCTACAGCGATGATCGCCTGTACCAGGATCTGGCTCTCCAGGCCATATTTGGGGGTGCTTCCTTTTCAGGAAAGATGCCGGTAACGGCCGGTCCCCAGGCAAGAGCGGGTGAGGGAATTTCAACAGGTCGGGCCACCAGGCTCGGATACGCTTTGCCCCGCGATGTGGGACTTGATGCAGATACCCTGCAGTTGATGGACGGTATAATACAGAAGGCTATGCGGAAGAAAGCTATCCCGGGATGTCAGGTACTGGTGGCTTGCCAGGGGAAGGTGGTCTGGCATCGCAGCTATGGATACCGCACCTACCAGAAAAAAATACAGGTAGAGCCGGACGATATTTATGACCTGGCCTCCCTTACCAAAATGGCCTCCATTACAGCAGCGCTGATGCGCTTGAGGGATCTGGGGAAGTTTCATGAGGACTCCCTTATGGGAGCTTTTGATCCCATACCTGAATCATCCAATAAAGCCCAGCTTCTGGCGGCCGATGTGCTCTCCCACCAGAGTGGGATGGTACCCTGGATTCCTTTCTATTATGAGACCATGGAGCCCCTGGATACGTCAGAGGCCCTGATCAGCAATCGCTTCTCCTGGTCCCATCCTTTTAAAATAGGGGACGGAGCCTATTTCAATCGCAATGTGAAGTTTGTGGACAGCGTATACCAAAAATTCTATTCACCCGAGTATCCCTACCAGGTAGCTGAGGATCTTTATATGAGTGCCGGCTGGAAGGATACCCTCTACAAGAGGATTTACGATTCTGAGTTGAATTCCAGGGAATATCGCTACAGCGGACTGGGTTTCTATATGTTCCAGCAGATCATTGAAACGGCCACCGATACCATGCTCTATCCCTATGTCTGGCACAACTTTTACAATCCCATGGGAGCCCACAGCCTGGGCTACAAGCCTTTGAGCCGTTTCTCCAAAGAGGATATCGTTCCCACTGAAAATGACATATATTATAGAAAACAGTTGCTCCAGGGTCATGTACATGACATGGGAGCGGCCATGCTGGGCGGAGTATCGGGCAATGCGGGTCTCTTTGGAAATGCTAATGACCTGGCGAAAATGATGCAGATGTTCCTCAATGGGGGAAGCTATGGAAACCGTACATACATACAGAAGGCTACCCTGGACCGCTATACCATGCGCTACAATACGGTCGAGGATAACCGGCGGGGATTTGGATTCGACAAACCGGTGACCTGGGAAGAGGACGAGGGACCAGCCTGCAATTCTGCTTCAGCTCTCAGCTTTGGCCATTCTGGCTTTACCGGCACCCTGGCCTGGGCCGATCCCGAGCATGATCTGGTCTATATCTTCCTTTCCAATCGCGTTCATCCCGATATGGGCAACAACAAGCTGATCGATATGAATGTCCGTACCGAAGTGCAGCAGGTGATCTACCAGTCCCTGATGCAATAGATGCTCCATAACAGGGTTCCCGGGCTCCTGACTTTGATAATTTTCATGATTTCAACACTCCCGATCAGGTAGATTTGAGTAATTTCAA
>Ga0316191_10003555_pt1 | contig 11546 bp, 8 predicted proteins | sample Eddworburr2cm_MG_FD_204928 | JGI IMG/M metagenome (GOLD analysis project Ga0316191, IMG submission 204928) | Coastal sediment microbial communities from Maine, United States - Eddy worm burrow 2 cm | ecosystem: Environmental > Aquatic > Marine > Coastal > Sediment | place: USA: Maine | collected... | reverse complement strand
GCCTGTACAAAGAAACACGATGCCCATGCCCCTCTCAACAACTGGCATCCCAGCTAGTCTGAATACAAAGATCAGGATGCAGAATGCCAATGCCAGGAGGGAAATGATCCCTCCTATTCTGTTTGTTGTATGTACATCCCTGGTCATAACTATATCCCTACAAACTATCCACTATCCACTATCTACTATCTACTTTCACTTTCGACTCAATGCCCCGGTAGGGCAGGCATCAGCCACCTCGAGGGCAGCTGATTTCAAACCAACCGCAGTCGATTCCCCGAAAGGAACCCCAACTACCACTTCAAATCCCCTGCCAATGAAGGTAAGTCCAAACTCATCTTTGTATTTTTCTGTGATTCTCACACAGATGCCGCATTTTATGCACTTGGAAGGTTCGTAAATGATCTCGTGGTGCTGAATGTGTTTGGTACAGGTCAGGCGCTCCTCCGATTTGAAGCGTTTCTGATCTGCCCCATAGGTATCTGAGTAGATACGCAGCTTGCAGTTTTCAAGATCGCGGCAATCGCAGTGCAGACAACGCGCAGCTTCTTCCATCACCTGCTCCCGGGTAAGCCCATCGGCCTTTACTTCGGGTTCCAGCCGCTTTCCCTCCACCGATTCCTTCAGGTACTCGGCATACTCGGCAGGGATCAGCTTTCCGAAGCGTGAATTAAAGCGGAAATTCTCCCCTCTTGGCTCTTCCTTCCTTAGGAACTGGTCCACGCTGAAACTAACTTCCTTTCCCTGTCCCAGCACCCGGATGGCAAGTTTGGCCGGACGCAGGGCGCTACCCACCACAAATACATTTGTCTGCCCTACCTGGAAAGTTTTTGCTTCGGCTTCCACGCCCCTGGCGTGCATGGGTAAATCCCAGCCGGAAACTCCGCTTTCTCCCTTTCCCACAGCCACCACCACTGCATGGTGGTCTTTTACCAGCTTCTTGAAGGCAGCAGCATCAATCTCCTTATTCAATTCAAAGTTCACTCCGCTGGCCCCGATCAGATCAATCTCCTTTTGCAGTACTTCTGCCGGAAGTTCTTCTTCATTCACCTCCTTACAGAGACTGCCCCCTGCTTTTTCGTTCCGGTCTATCACGCGGCAAGCATGCCCCTTCAGTGAAAGGTAGTAGGCGGCAGCCAGTCCGGCCGGTCCGGCCCCGATGATGGCCACTTTTTTCCCGCTGACCCGGGCTGCAGGGGCAAGCCACGGCTCCTCCCCGGCCATATCTTCATCGCCTGCAAATCTTTTCAGCAGGCAGATTGAAACTGCTTCGTCGATGCTTCTTCTGCGGCAGGCTCCTTCGCAGGGAGCTGAACAGATCCTGCCCAGGATCGAAGGAAGAGCAATGTCTTTTTTAACCACCCGGAGGGCCTCCGCAAACTTACCCTGGCCCAGAAGGCGGTTCATCAGGGGAATATCCATATGAGCCGGACAACTTATCTGGCAGGGTGCCTCACAGTCTCCCACATGTTCACTGAGTAAAAGTTCCAGGGCTGTTTTCCGGGCCTCTCTTACTTCCTCATCCATGGAAATAATATCCATGCCCTCCTCTGCCTGCAGGGAGCATGAAGGAAGAATCTTTCCGCTATGACGGTCCTTAACCACGCATACCATGCAGGAGGTAAAGTGCTCTGCATTCTCCAGGTGACACATAGATGGTACCTCTGTGCCCGATTCACGGATCAGTTCCATAAGCGTGGCCCCATTTGCCACCTCTACCTCTTTGTTATCGATCTTCAGTTTTAGCATCCTCTCTCCGGCCTTCTATATGATGATCACTGCATTTTCGGGACAAACCTGCCTGCAGCCATCACATTTTATGCATAGCTCGTTATCCACTACGTGTTTCTCATGGGGTTTAAAGGCGATGGCATCCACCGGGCAGTCCTGTGCACAGAGGGTACAACCAATGCAGTCGTCTGTGATCTCATAGCGGATCAATTCTGTGCACTTGCCGGCCGGACACTCTCCCCTTATATGTGCCTCGTACTCCTCTCTGAAATATTTAAGGGTAGAAAGAATGGGATTGGGTGCGGTGCCGCACAGGGCACAAAGGCTCCCTTTGCGGGTCCAATCCGCCAGGCTCTCAAGGTTCACCAAATCCTGTTCGGTCCCCTTCCCCGAGGTAATCTTCTCCAGGATCTCAAGCATGCGCTTGGTCCCGATTCGCCCGAAGCTACACTTCCCGCAGGCCTCGCTCTGGGTAAAGGTGAGAAAATAGAGGGCAATGTCCACCATGCAATCGCTATCGTCCAGTACTACCAGTCCCCCCGATCCCATCATGGCGCCCACCTCTTTCAGGGATTCAAAATCGATTGGGGTATCGGCTTTCCAGGAGGGCACACATCCGCCCGACGGACCTCCGATCTGTACTGCCTTGAACTTTCTTCCACCGGCCACTCCGCCGCCAATCTCTTCCACCACTTCCCGGATGGTCATTCCCATGGGCACCTCAATGAGTCCGCCCCTGGCCACCTTCCCGGCCAGTGCAAACACCTTGCTCCCTCGTGAAGACTCGGTCCCCACTGTATTAAAGGCTTTGGCCCCGTTTTTAAATATATAGGAGATCTGGGCAAAGGTTTCCGTATTGTTAACCAGGGTGGGCTTTCCCCACAATCCTTTGACCGCCGGGTAAGGGGGTCTGATTCTGGGAAATCCTCTTTTCCCTTCGATGGATTCCATCAATGCGGTTTCCTCTCCACACACAAAAGCTCCCGCTCCCTGGTAAACCGAAAGCTCAAAATCGAATCCGCTTCCCCAGATGTTTTTTCCCAGGTATCCACGCTGCCTGCAAATCTCAAGTGCCTCCAGGACCCTGGATACGGCCAGGGGATATTCAGCACGGATGTAAAGGATGCCCTCATTGGCACCCACCGCATAGCCTGCAGCCACCATCCCCTCAATGATCCGGTAGGGGTAAGACTCCAGCAGCATTCGGTCCATAAAGGCTCCCGGATCGCCTTCATCACCATTGCAGATGACATATTTTTTATCGCTCTTCTGCCGGGCCACCAAAGTCCATTTCTTCCCTGAAGGGAAACCACCGCCTCCCCGGCCGCGGATCCCGCTGTCTGTGATTTCGGTGATTACCTCCTCCGGGCTCATCTCCTTCAATACCTTTCTCATCCCCTTGAAGCCATCACGACTCAGGTACTCTTCCACATCGATGGGATTAATAATCCCCCGGAATTCAGTGGCCATGGGGATCTGTTTATCCAGGAAAAGAGAGACATGTTTTTCCCGAACATTCAGCGAATATCGATCCACTCCCATCCACCGGCTATCGTCGCGGATGGTGTCGGCTGCCGTGAGCAGCTTGCTGGTCACTCTTTTGAAAAATCCTGAGGGCTTAAAGTGCTCCTGAACGATCTGGTTCACATCCTCTGCCTTCACCTTGGAGTAGAGGGTAGGCTCCCCCTCGGCAGGAACAATCTCCACCAGCGGTACCTGGTGACACATGCCCACACAACCCACATGCTTTAACTTTACGTTCAATCCTTTGCGGTCGATGGTGTCCTTGACCGCATCCCTGATTTCGTCGCTGCCGCTGGCCACACAACAGGAACCAAGTCCAATCCGGATCTCGCCCTTTACTTCGCTTCCATCGGCCAGTTTGAATTTCTTCTTGCCCGATTCTCCCTTCTGGCTCTCAAAATCCTTGATGATGGATCCCACCTGTGAGGTTGAGACATGGCCGTAGGTGACCTCATCGATCTGGACCACCGGAGCAAGGGTGCAGCATCCAAGACAATTTACCTTTTCTATGGTATAGGAACCCGAGGAGGTGGTATCTTCATCTTTGTCCAGTTCCAACTCCCGCTTCATGGCATCATAGACCTGTACGGCCCCTTTCACGTGACAGGCAGTACCCACACAGACTTTGATCATGTGTTCACCGGCCGGAGTAAATCTGAACTGGGAATAAAAACTGGCCACCCCCACGATCTGTGCCGGGGTGATCTCCGAATTCTCACACACCCTCCTCAGAGCCTCTTCCGGCAGGTAGTTGTATTTCTCCTGGATGGCCTGAAGAATGGGAATGACTGAGCTCTGCCCGCCTCCCAGCTCCTCCACCATCGCATCTATATCTCGTATTTCTATCTCCACTATTCTCCAATGCAATATAAGTGTTCATGGCCCCTGAGGTAAATGACCCCGTCGGCAAATACCGGAAGGGCAAAACCCCCTTCTCCCAGTTCCGCCTCTCCCACCACAGTGCCTGTCCGATCGGCCTTGATAATGTGGGTCACCCCACCAAGATCGATGATATACAACTTCCCGTCGGCGACCATGGGGGAGGAGTAGAATCCATCCCCGTATTCTTTCTCCCACTGCTTCTCCCCTGTCTTGGCATCGTAGCAAACGAGCACACCGTAAGAGGTGGCTTCAAACAGCAGTCCATTATATACCACCGGGCTGGAGGCTTCGCTGAGATACTCATCGTCCTCCCATACAAATTCCGCTCCCGGCCTGGGCTCTATGGCCACCAGCCTGGCATATTCGTTGGTGGCATACACCAGTCCGTCCCCATAGGCTACCGAGGGACCCACTTCGCCCATCATGGCTTCTACCTTCCAGATCTCGGCGCCTGTTTCCAGATCATGTCCCGACACATAAGGATCGGAAGTGGTAACCACCTGAATCTTTCCGTCTACTTCGATGAGCACCGGCGACGCCCATGATACATGCACAGGCCGTTCCACATCCCAGAGGGTCTCTCCGTTGGCCGTATTGAGGGCCAGCATCCGGCCACTGGAATTTGTATCGTACTGCACCACTACCTTATTCTCCCACACAATTAGCGAAGAAGAGTGTCCGTAATGGTTGTTGGGAACTCCAAGATTGCGGCCCCATACCTTGTTACCCTGAAGATCAAAGGCTACAATATCGCCGGTGGCAAAGATGGCATATACCCTGGTGCCGTCGACCGCCATGGTGGAAGCCGCCAGTCCGGTATCGTCGGTGACCCGGGGCATGGTGGCAGGAGATCCCTGAATACCGGTCACTTCCTTTTCCCACAGGAGCTGACCATTGTTCCTGTTGTAGCAGGCCACAATCCTTGCGGCAGCGTCTCCCCCTGAGATAAAGAGCTTATCGCCCCAGATCACCGGGGTGTTGTATCCGGGTTTGGAGAAGGCCACCTTCCATTTAATGTTTTCACCGGTCGATCCATTCCACTTCACAGGGATGTTCTTATGGTAGGATACACCGTGCCCCATGTAGCCCCTGAAGTTGGCCTGGTTGCTTTTGAAGGCCTCCCGATTAAACCGGGAAGATGTTTGAGTGGCAGCAGGCTGAACCTGAGAAGCTGTCTCAGTTCCGGCTCCTGTCTCTTCCCCGGTAACAGAAGCATCTCCCTGATCTGTGACAAGTTCAGTGCCAGAGCTATCTGTGGCTGTGGCTGTTGGGAATACTTCAATGACTTCTACTCCGTCCTGCGGCTGTGCAGTTTCTTCCACCACGCCCATGGCCTGGTATTCTTTCAGGAAGTCGTTACTCAGGATGCCCGAAACCAGTGAAAGTCCCAGGATGAGTCCGCCGGCCACCATCAGCCAGTATTGCGAATTGGCCCGGGCACGAAGCAGCTCTTCGCTCACCTTATCAGGCTCTTCAATCCTGGCCCTGAGATCGGTATATACCTTCAGGGAAGCAGCCATAAGGATGCCCCCGAACAGCAGTAACCAGGTACCGGTTTTTATCTGCCAGCGGCTGGTGAAGTAAGCTTTGCGTGCCAGCAAATCAAAGCTGCGGATCTCTTCCTTGAGTTCCTCATTGCCGGGTTCGGACTTCAAACGTTCCACCAGAACTTCGATGGTCTTGCTTTCCAGGGGCTCGTGCTGCTTCATTTGCCAGAAATTCAACATAAGCAGCAGGGCTACCACCCCGCAGAAGATCCCGGAAATCAGTGTCACCCTGTAGGCCAGCTTTATTTTTTGTTCCTGATCCAGATTGTTTTTCATTATAATAAATTTTCGATCTTCTATTTTTAACTATCCACTATCCACTATCCACTATCCACTACCTATCTTTCTCCACCGGGCAGTAGTCCATACACCTGCCGCAGGAGAAGCAATCTCCCTTATGGGGTTCATAATCCTCACGGCGGCGGAATACCACCTGGTTCATCAGGGTGATGCCCAGGGCCAGACCAATAAAGCCTCCCATGACCATGCTCCCTATCCGGAATTTGTCCCGGATGACGCCAGCCTCCTCGACCAGCTGGGCAAAGGTATCGCCCGATTCCAGGAAGGCCTGAATATCCAGGTTCTCTTCATCTTCCCTGAGTTCGGGCTGAGAGATCATGAGTTCGGCCAGATAAACATCGGGGTGAACGCGGCTCATAAACACGTGCGACTTTGAACCAATCCATCCGCCCGTTACAGCAAGCACTGGTATCAACACTATGTAGAGAATAAATTTCTTCAGGTTCTTCCTGCTTACTTCAGGATTTCGGTAAGCTTTATCCACCGGTATCTCGATGGCATCGAAGGGACAGGAACCTTCACACAATTTGCATTTGATGCACTCCGAAGGAGTAATGGTGAGATGCCGTCTCGAAAATTTGGACATCCATCCCATAAGCACTCCATAAGGACAGAATACCCTGCAGTAGGGCCTGGCATAGAACATGCCCAGCAAGAGGAAAGTCACCCCCAGGAAAATCATCAGGAAGGGTCCGTTCATGCGGAAGATCCCTACAAAGGGATCGTAGCGGCAGATGATAAAATCACTCCCGGTGGCCGCAAACAAGACCGCCAGGGCAAGGTAGATCACCGGAATAAAACCCAGGGTTTTCCTGATCCAGCTGGGGATCGACACCGGATTTATTATTATGAGGTCCTGTATGACTCCCAGTGGACAGGCTGCTGCACAGAAGGTTCGTCCGAAGAAGAGCGCAAACAGGAGAGGCAGAACAAAAAAGAGCAGGGCCGTGATGGAAATGGCATAGCCCGGATCAAATATGGACAGGGCAACGTTCTGAATGGCCCCGATGGAACAGATGCATCCGTCGCGGTAAAAGCCAAAATAGATAAGTGAGAAAACCGACAGCCAGAGCAGTCCGCGCCTGGAACGTTTTTTCACCGCAAACCAGGAGGCCAGGGAAAGCACAGCCAGCAGCACCAGCACATCGAAATATTCCAGGGCCATGGCCCTGGGCTCGGGCTGGGTGGGATCGGGCTGTACATAGCCGGAGTCGAACTCGGGTTTTGGAAAGCGTTGCTGTGCCTGCAGCAGACTTCCACTTAAGAGGGCAAAAAGAATAAGCAGGAAAGCAAGGTTGGGGAACTTCTTCAGCATATCAACTCTCCTCCTCCTTTATCCAATCCCCCTTAATCTTGTATGGTTCATCGGCCTTAACACGGCTGATGGCATCAGAAGGACAAGAGCTGCCGATGGAACACTGGTTGCAGTTGACACAGAGATCTTGCCTGATCTGCAGATGAAGCGATCCGTTCCCAAAGGCCGAACAGCCCTTTACACATTTGGCACAGCCAATGCATAGGTCCTCGTCAATGATGTACTCAAAATAAGGTTCCTCAATGAACTTTCGTTGGATGGCAGCAGTTGGACAGAGTTGATTCTCGGCTCCGGTCTCCCGTTTGGCGCCCGGCTTAAGGTAGCCACCACAAAGATCGCAGTAGCCGCAAAGAGCATAGGCATGCACGCACTTAACTGCTGAAGTGGCTTTCACGCATTCGGTGGCACAGCGTCCGCACTGGGTGCATTTGAAGGGATCGATCTGCCACACATAGTCCTTCCCGGAAGCAGAGTTTTTCACCGAAAAAGCGGCGGTACCCACCACCGATACACCCAGGGCAAGCCTCACCCCGTTGTTGATAAATGTCCGCCTGCTATGGCCCTTATCCTTTTTCTCCATGATCGCGCGTTGTTATGGCTTCGGGCAACTGGCAGTTCGACAGGCTGCGGCACTCCCTGCAGCGGAAGCCATCGTTACATTCCTGGTCGGGCTGTACCTGCTTGCGGGCCACAAGGATCCCGGCCACTGCCGCCAGTGCTGCCAGCATACTTCCCCTTCCAACTTTCTGTATAAAGCCTCTTCTATCCATTTTTTGCTTGCTATTCTGTTTTAATGGGCTCAAATACCCTGATCATATCAGTCTCGAAATCCAGTGCATAGATTACGTCATTCTCATCTGCACATACCGCAGGTGCCTTCGTTTCATCGTCGGCACTCCTTCCGTTATCAAAGAGAGCGGGCGGGGCCACCACAGAGATCAGCTTTCCACTCTGGTCGTGGATCTTGATACGAACCAGTCCCTTTTCGCTTGTCACAAAGGATCCATCCGCCAGGGTGGTAATCCTGGCCGGGTTACAACAACCCAGGAATCCGTCAATTTCCATGGAGGAATTCTGCCAGTAGCCACGCATGCGCCCGTCATCGCTGTAATTTTCCAGGGAATGTTTGGCCGGGTTCACCACCCATAATTCCCCAAAGCTGTTCACTACCAGATCAAAATTGGCACTGGGAATAATAAATCCGTGTCCGGCCTCAGCCTCTGCTTTGCCTTCGAACTGCCCGGTGATTTCACCCTCCCTGTTATAGATGACGATCCGGCGGTTACCTGCATCTGCGACATAAATATGATCGTCCTTAAGTGCCAGGTTGGTAATCACGGTACGCTCATCCAAAGCGGTCCATTCCTGCAAGAGTTCTCCCGCATGATTATACCTGGCCACATGGTTCCGGGTCCCGATAAAAATATTTTGCTCATCCACCTCCAGGCAGGTGGCATTGGGAATAATCTCAAGCATGTCGGCAGGTGACCCGTCCATGGGCAGGACCACCAAACTGGAATTTCCTGATACATAGAGCTTTTGATTAAAATAGGTGATATCCGTAGCAATAAGTAAACCCAGGTCAAATTTCCGGGTCTCCTTGTAGGATATCAGTTCCGGATCCACTTCCTTGTAATGGTCCACCTCCAGGGCATAGGGATTTTCTCCCCTGCGATCGGGCCGGTTATTCAGAAAATCTACCACAATCACAGCGACGATTACTGTAAGGATCACAAGAATTACGATGGTTAGACCTCTTTTTTTCATCTTCTTCTCTTTTTCGTATTTCATTGTCGCGACGCAGCTAAGTCGAGACACACCATGGTCTTGGAATCACGCATAACCAGGTATCCGTCGGCTAAGGCCAGCGGTCCCCAGGCATCGTGTCCCTCCAGCACCCGGTAAGAGTCCAGTTCCAGATATTCATTGGTGCTGGGCCTGGCAATTGTAAGAGTGGCATCGTCACTCAGAATAAAGAGTTTATTATCGGCGATCATATAGGGACCCAGCCCAAAACGCTTGTCCGGACCGCTGGACCAGATTACCTCCTTAAAATTATTGGGATGCACGCAGATGAGCTGATTCCGGAGGGGGCCGGCATCCTTGGGAAGGATCCCCAGAAAGTGCCCGTTGAACTCCACAGGGGTTTGCTGTTCGCTGGCAAGTCCTTCTTTGGGCAGATACTCACTGACTACCTCCACAGAGAATCCTGCTCCGGCAGGGACGAGCTGCAATACCATGGCCCCTGCTCCATAGCCGGCAGTAAGAAATACTTTCCCGTCGGGCATGCAAACAGGTGAGGGTGCCACCACCTCGTGGTTCCAGGCAGTGGTTTCCCAGAGAATTCTGCCTGCATCAGGACCTTCGGCTTCCACCCCGAATACAGCACCAAAGGCACTGTATACATACATCTTCTTTCCCCCCAATTCGTAAGGCATTACAGAAGAGTGAGACATCTGCCATCCCTTTTCATTGGGGGTTTCCCAAAGCACCTCACCGCTTTCCATATCCAGGGCCACCAGCAGAGAACTACCTCCTGTGGCAATCACCGCCTTGCCTTCGTGGATAAGCGGACACTGCCCCGTGTACCATAGTGGAATCTCAGCTCCGTACTCCTTCTCCACGTTCAGTCCCCAGAGAAACTCACCATCTGTGCGACGTAAGCACATCACATGGCTGCGGGGACCTATAGTAAGGATATAATCTTCGGTTACAGCAGGGACGGTACGTGACATACCGTGGTTCCTTTTCAGGTTGATTTTATAGCCCCTCACCCAGAGCGGCTCTCCGCTTTCAAGGGCATAGGCCCGAAGCAGGTCGGCACGCTTTTCCTCATCGTAATCCATCACATAGACTGCACCTTTGTATATGGTTGCTCCAGCATGACCTTCTCCCAGGGGAATTTCCCACTTCACCACCGGTCCGCTTTCAGGGAACTTCTCAATCAAGGGAACCTTTGAGCGGCTGATGTTGTCGAAATGCTCTCCCCGGAACCTGGGCCAGGTCTCCTGCAGATCTGAATCCAGGGTGCCCAGCGACTCAAAATAGGCCCCGATATCTATGTCGGCCACTACGCCGCCTTCGCCCCGGTTATCCAGTCCGGGTTGGGTGGTCACAAATTCATTCACCGGGTCCTTGGCCAGCCACCATCCTACTGAAAGAACAGCCGCAAGTACCAACAGGGCAGTGACGATATTTGGAGTTGAGAGTCTCAAATCTATTTAGCTATGTCGTATACAAAAAGTGTAGGCCCATGCCGCATAAAAAGCTTCTTCCCGTAAATAGTCATGTGAGCCCACCAGGGTCCTGTCCCACCCTCGGGTTTAAAGGAAGAAATTAACTTAAATTCTTTGGGTGTGGGTTCCAGCAAGCCAATATTTCCGGTCTTCTCCTCCATGATATAGAGCAGTCCGTCGGCATAGATCATGGAACCCTTATTGATCCACTTCTCCTCGTACATGACCTTCCCGGTTTCCCACTCCAGGCAAACCCAGTTTCCGTTGCCATTGTTAAGCCAGTTGGAACCATAGAGGTAGCCATCCAGTAGCACCACGCCCCCATGGTGGGTATCGAGAACATCGTTGCTCCATTTGACACTGGCCTTTTTCCCGTCCCGGGATAACTTGATCATCACCGCGGATGCATCGTAGCCGCTGGTGGTAAAGATCTCGCCATTTTGAAAAAGGGGGGTATTGGTGTTGTTACGCCGGCCATCGAAACCATATTCCGTGACCAGATCGACGTTCCAAAACACCTCCCCGCTTTCGGGATCCACCGCCAGAATATCCTCGCTGGAGGTGATCAGGACCATTCGGGTGCCATTGTGTTCGATGAGCATGGGAGACACATAGGATCGCACTCCTCCCTGGGGTTCTGACTTCCACAGCAGAGTGCCGTCTTTTTTATCCAGGGCCACCACAGCGGTTTGCTCCCCGGTAGGAGATGAGATCACGGCTTTGTCAGTTAGCAAAAGAGACTCGGTCATGCCCCAGCGGTGAAATTCACCTCCATGCTCCTCATGGGTGTTGACCTTCCAGATAAACTCCCCCTTATCCGTATCCATGCACACCACGGTTCCCAAGCCACCCATGATGTAAATGCGTCCGTCTTCAATGGTGGGGCTACACCTGGTTTCGGGAAAACTCTTGTTCCAGGCCATGCCGTAAACGCTTTCCCAGAGTATATTTCCCTGCATGTCAAGCTTGGTGAGCACATCCTCGTCCCCCCGCTTCCCGCTGAGGTAGATA
>Ga0316191_10003554_pt1 | contig 11546 bp, 15 predicted proteins | sample Eddworburr2cm_MG_FD_204928 | JGI IMG/M metagenome (GOLD analysis project Ga0316191, IMG submission 204928) | Coastal sediment microbial communities from Maine, United States - Eddy worm burrow 2 cm | ecosystem: Environmental > Aquatic > Marine > Coastal > Sediment | place: USA: Maine... | reverse complement strand
GACCTCACCAAGTTTGAATGCTGTCACCTGGTTTTGCGGACTAATGGTGATCTCTGCCTGTGCGCTGATGTCGGCTCGCGCATTATCAACGATAAACTCCAGGTCAGTTGCAAGATCCATTTGAATTTCGTCAGCTATCGTGCCGGGGGTAGCGTTTGCACTATTTTCACCTTTGCTCTTAATGCGCAGTTTTGTCTCCTGTTTTAGCTCGGTGAGCAGCGTCGGTGGGATTCCGAGACGCTCGACCCAACCAGGGTCCAGGCCGGAGGCTTCGATGCTGCTGTCTTCTGCAAGCGTTAATTTTCCCAGACCATCAGCCCACTCAGTTTTAATCTCAACATCAGCGTTCAGGTCAGCAACTTCTTGTGCAAAATCGAGCCCGTCCAGTCTGAGAATAGCCTGGCCCTGAAGTGTGCTGTGCTGCAACCAGCTTCGCCAGTTGGCACCAGCTGTCCGCAATGCAGGTGTTTTCCCGTCAGCCCTCACTGTCAAGCGGGCAGATCCTTTGTCTGGCTGAGATAGTCCGAATAAACGCCAGATAACACTGTCAGCATTAACGTCTGCCGTGACATCAGCTGCGATGCCGGGTTCATGCCGGTAATCAGTCAACGCCACAGTAAAAGCAAGTCCAGACGCTCGCTCTGCCGCCAATAGTTCGCCTTTCATGCGCACATCCGTCGCATTCATTCGTAGAGTGATTACGCCCTGTTCAAAGGCTTCATCCCGTGGTCCACCGCCTGGAAGGCCGATATGTGATAAAACAAAATCAGCGCTGACAGCCTGCGGCTGGTTATCTTTCCATTCGAAGGAGCTTTTGCCCCGTATCCCAGAAATATTTAAATCGGGTAATGACAGCGCAGCTTGCGATACCGTTAGTACTCCCTGTAGATTTCCGCCAGTTTCCAGCGTTGCAGTGAGATCAGCAATTACATGGCCTTGCTCTGCGGTGGCCTCAATATTGATGGCTATTAGATTTTTGCCTGACGGCCCTGGTTTAACGTCGCCCTGCAGATTGACTGTAAAATTACCTGATGTGGTGTGTAGATCGACTTTTGCATCGAGCAGCGATACCTGTGGAAGTTTATTATTTTCGGTATCGCCTTCATTCCCAGTCAGTTTCTGTAACGATCCGAGAGGAGGGTTTTTTCCAGTCAGGTCGAGCAATAGCTGCAGACCGCTAATCTCCACCGTTTCCAGCTCTCCCTGAAACAAGCCTGGCAGCGTCCATGTGGCGTTTATTTTATCTGCCCGCAATTCGTTAGCAGCACCTAGTGAAAGTTTGTGCAATTCAAGTTCATTCAGTGAAAGCGCTTTGACTGTGACGGAGTTCATTGGAACACCGAGCCGCGTTAACTGGCCAATCAGCAGACTGTCCATAAGCGGTACACGAAACAAATATAAGCCGAATCCGGCCAGGAATAATAGCCCGGACAGTAGTTTCAAAAAAGTGAGAAGGTATTTACCCATCGCCTCCAATGACCGTGGCGAAAAACGATTATTCTCAGTTTAACGCAGGCTCAGGGATGGCCCAATGAGTAAAAGAAGAATAAACACCTGCCTGCAGCGAACCGTGTAAATCGACCGGGTGATACCCCTGGCAGGGTGAAATTATCGTCGGCCAGTCCTGCTAATTCTCCAGACACTACAAAGCGCTAGCTGGGCTTCTGATGTCTCATACACTGGACTCTCAGATAATTGCGACGAGCAGCCGTTAACGATCCCAGGCTGACTATTAACGTGACAAATAACCTGAACCTTTGAAGTAAGCAGCGCGCGGGAAAAAGGTTCAGGTTGATTCGATTTATTATGTGTCGCCGGTTGTTGGCCCGTTATCGACGTCGCCTGGTTCAGGTTGAACGTCTTGCGACTGATCATCAGCTAATTCCTTTTTCTGCAAGAGCTTCTCTTCCTTCTTTTTCTTTTTGGCGATTTCTTTTTGGCGCTTTTGAAAAGCGTAATTGGGTTTAGCCATTCGTATTCTCTTTTATATAACTCTAGAATTGGTGCGCTCAGGATACGGCATTTTCCAACCGATTGCGCTCTTCATAGAACTTACAATAGCAAAGTCTCGAGAGGCCACGTACCGATAGCGGCTTTTAACTCCGACACGCAACAGTTCGCTAACGCGCGCCGATTTCAAGGTTTCGCATTTAGCGCCTGGTTAACTTTATTTACAAATCAAGATTACGTGTTAAAACTTCCGCTGATTTAATAATACGTTTTGTGCGATAAAGCTCCGGATGTTTCTCGTCGTCATTGTACCCTGCTGGATCTCCGGTTCCCGAGTTAACAAGCCAGGAGATTTCCGGCCTGCGCTCACCCAGCAGTTTCTTTAAAGCGTGTGGTGTAATACCTAAGGCTTCTGCCGCCGCATTGTAGGTGCAGCGAGTTTTAACCTCGTTAAGGTAATCAACTACGACGGTAATTTTGTCCTGCATTAGAAGGGCCCCTTAAAAAGTTAACGCTGCGTATCAGCGGTAAAATGGGCGCTTAGCCGGCACTTTGTCTGCCTGCATGCGCATTGTCAGGAATGCTTTTTATCTTTTCGATGCATCCAATAAAAATTCCTTATTAATCGGGATATATTTTGATGCTGAACTTATCAGTGAAGTAGAAGTGAATTTAGGTACACCGTAGACCTCTACTAACACATTTTGATCCTTGCGGATTTTATCGACCAGCATATCAAAATCTCCGTCACCGGATACTAACACGACCACATCCGCATATCTGGCATACTCTACAGCGTCGAGAGTAATACCGACATCCCAATCGCCTTTTGCCGACCCATCCACCCTCTGGATGAATGGTTTAAGTTTTACCTCAAAACCAATCGCCCTAAGTATGTTTTGAAACTGTCTTTGTTTTTCATCACCGCGATCTACAGCGTAAGCAATCGCTTTTATTACCTTCCTGTTTGAGGTGACTTTTGACCAAAACTTATTGTAATCAAAATTACAATCATAAGCTTGCTTAGTGGTGTAATAAATATTCTGCACATCAACTAGTACAACTATTTTTTCCATAAAACGGGGAGCTCGATTTGCTTACAGCTGAACTATAAGGTTTTTAATCTGACAACACATTATCAATTCTTTGCTGAGCGACCGTTATTGTCCGCATCTTTCTACTGGCCTTCATGCTGCGAGAGTTGGCTTCGGGCACTTTATAACGGAAGTCCAATTTCCCCTGGGAGAGTCTGTTTTCTCCGAAGCAGGTGCTGAAAAGCGCAGTCCGGGCTTCTGCATTCGGCACATAGCACTCACTTGCCACATGCAATAACAAGGGATTCCTGATGATTTTTAAACTGGCTTGTAAGCCCATGCGCTGACAGTGAATGGTGTACCTTGCTCGAAGGCGCTTCAAGGTATATGGTTGCCCTCTTGCCCGTCATATTTTTTGCCAGAAATTCTGATCGGTAAGTGCCGTATAGCGAACCCATTCGGTCAGGCCATAAATTTAACAGAATCTCCTTTCCGACTGAAAAGCTAACAAGATTTCCGCCAGGTCGTCTAACGGCTGCGGAATCGTAATTGACCGAGGGGAAAAATCATGAATTTGTATGCTATTTTACGTCGCGATGGATTTGCCGATGGGCCTACGCTTGAGGCTGCTGCTGCCCGTTCAACTGAAGTTGGCAACAACATGCCGGATGACATTCGTTGGATTCGTTCTTATGTACTCGGTGAGGGGAGTGGCGCTCTGGGTACTGTCTGCATCTATCAGGCAAGCAGTGAAGATGCAATTCGAAAGCATGCTGAGGACGCCAACCTGGCGGTGACAGAAATTATTCCAATTGCTGACACGGTGGTCGTTCGCCCTGATCCATAAAACCTGAATCGATCGCAAAAAGCTTCGTGCTGGGAGCACGCTGTAATCATGCAGCGGCATGGGTTATGGAACTGTACTTTCTCATTAAGGGACACTGAAAAGCTTTGCCAGGGCTTATCACTTCGGCACTCAGCGGACACTCAAATAAAATACCGAGCTATTTGAATTTCGGCAATTTAGTGACGATCTTTATTCTGCTGGCTTTACTGCGAGTTTTCGCCAGTCTAGTTTCTAAATTCGATATTTTTCTCTTTAAGAAAAGCAGTCTGTGCGAGGAAGGATTCTCTGTTTCTAATTGCTTAATCAGTGCCGATGAATTTTTGATAGATTTGATTTGCTTAATTTCATCGATTGCAAGATTCAGAGAAATTAAAAGACGAGCTGTTGATACTGGGTCAATTTGAGGGCGAGTATCCATATTTTCTCATCGTTATACGTAATTTAACTCGATACTACACAAAGGATTGGCTCATTCACATCGCCCATATGGGTTAAATCGACCAGATTGCTGTATTTTGCTTTGCCTGCTTTTATCCCTTAAATAGACACTTAAATGCGGGGTCCGAGCTTCTCAGTTCGGCACTCACCAGACGCCGAGGAAATTACGCCGGACTTGCGGAAAGGACCCTGATTCGATAATAACAGAGCGTCGAATCAGGTCCCGGCACTCAAGATTCTGCGCAGAGCGATTGGCGAAACAATGCTCGTAGCCAACGAAACCAACACTATCCCGGCAAACATCTCGGGCGGCACAATACGGTTATCTATCACCTGGCACTCGTAGATCACTACCAGTGCAATCTCCGCCCGCGGGACCATGCTAATGCCGAGATTTACCGCATTGCGCCTGTTCATCGACAACAATGCCGGAGCTATGGTGAAGACGAGCTTCGATACGACCGCCATAACCAGCAACAACAGACCCACATCGATGGAATCAACCAGCATCCCCAGTTCAACTTGCATACCAATGTGAATAAAGAAGAACGGCGTCAGGAATTCATAAAAATAGGTGAAGTTGCCATCCGTCCGTACTGCTTCAGGGTCACGGCTAAAAGCCAGTCCTGCGAATAAAGCACCAATTGCGCTGGAAAATCCCATGTAGTCGGCAATCGCTGCAATGACCAGTCCGGCGCCTAAAATTGAAATTGTGAGTGATGCCCGGGTGTCGCTCATCCGGCGATTGAAGTCCGTAAAACGGGCTTCAAGATAGTGCGCGAACAAATAGCAGCCGGCAATGAAAATCGCCAGTTTGACGAGGACAAATATCGAAGAAGAGCCGACGCGAATCCACAAGCTGTCATCGCCGTTCAACATCCCCGGCAACGTACCCAAAAGAACTGCAAGCAGGACAACCGCGGACAGGTCATCGAGTTCCGCGACGTCGAGAAGCATCGCTCCCGTGTCCGAATTTGCCAGTCCCAGTTCATCCCACACAGCCAACGAAATCGCGATGCTCGTCGCACTAAAAGCAGTACCTAAAACGAGGCTTGTCTCCAGCGACCAATGCAACCCGAACCGCGATACTGCGAATCCGACTGCAAACGTACCCAGCACGTTACCAATCCAGATGACACTGGCATCTGGAAGCTTCCTCAGTAATTCACTCGTATGGCTCCTAAGCCCCACCCGGAATAGCAACGCGACGACCCCGAGTTGCGCTAACGCCGAGAAGGTTCCACTGAAAATCGGTATCGATGCGGCGTCAGCAGGTCCGATAACCGAGCCCAGGATGAGACCGAGGACGATGTATCCGACCGACACCGGCGTACCCAGTCGCCGGCAAATACCTTTTGTAAGCGGGCCAAGTGCCAGAATCGCGCCAAGCGCGATTAGTAGCAATCCGCTACCCGAGTCGAGATCCATAGCCGGGAGGGGTTATGTTCGAGAGCAAAAGTCTATCATACGTATGATCTGTTTCAGGCCCTTAGATGAGTTTGAGGGTGCTGTCTAAATGGTAGTTTCTCGCCATATCCTGCAGCCCGGCGCGGGCATTTCGGCGCCTGCCATGAAGAAACCCAACACTCAGGATGGGAATACAGGCGTTAACTGACGGCTCCGAGGAATCGCTCAGGGAAAAGGGGCGAGAGTGGATTCGATTTCCATGGACGCCGCTATCCAATACCATTGGATTCCAGCAAACCGTCGCTAATTTTCTTAAGTTTCTAAAAAATACTTTACGTATCAGGATTTTTTAGACGTTTGTACACTGACGGTACTTATTACGCGTTCAATATCTTTACTTTTACACTTCGGACACTTTTCTTTGTGTTCGTCATGCTCTTTGAACGTCTCGATGATGTCAAAATTATGACCGCAACTGTTACATTTGAATTCGTAGACTGGCATGGTTTCTCAAAAATAATATCTGTTTTTGCTTTATATAGTGATTGGTATTTTTCCAGTTGATTTGCATCAATAAAACATTTAAGAACTCATTCGCTACCCCTTTCCGCTAACCAATCCAGTTGATTCTCAACTTCCAGGCTGGTAAGGCCTGAGTTTTCTTTGGTAGATCTGATCCTGTTCTGGTTTCTCCAACAGGCTCATAAAATGCTATCTCTTTCTCCAAATTTGCAGCGTATATAGGCGCCGCACACAGGATCAAACAGAAGCTGAGAATGTACGAGACTAAACTGAGCTTGTTTGTCATTGTCCCTTCCTTCCTGAATATTGAGACACCATGATTCGTGTACGTGCATTAGTATTTTTATACCGCCTTACAAGGCTATTTGATATTTTAATTTATCACGAATGACTGTTTATGACCGGAGATTACCGCCCATGTTCATGTTACGGGCGTCCGCTGTGGGCTTTTCGGTCTCTGATCAATCAATTCTGAGCGTCTGGTTTCTACATAGGAGACGCTGAGAACGGCTGCCTCGGAGGCAGTGAACGTTTTGGACACTCTGATTTGCAAGGACTCTTGGTTTATTGCCTAAATTTATACCGGTTTACGACCTCGAATATGTCCTGGGCGAAGTTGGCCCTGAGCTGATATGACTGCTCTTGCGTTGGCTCGAGCTAACCAATCATCAGCGTCGTCCTGTCCCAGAGTGGCAACCATATAGCTGTAACCTGGACCGCCCATTTGATCGACCAATTTTCTGGAAAAATCTGCAAACCATTCGTTGCGATCTAGTATCGCGGTATCCGAAAATCCCAACTCGCCAAGCAGGGAGCCATCATTCCGGATCGGTGTCATGGCAAAACTTAAGCCAGTTCTCTCGGCCCAGCTTGACATCTCTTTCGAGAATGGCTCTTCGCTGCAATACCAGTCACTCATAACTACCCATCCACCCGGTTTAAGCACGCGATAAACTTCACCGAAAAGTGCTCGCTTATCCGGAATGTGAATAATCGAATCTTTGCTAAATACGATGTCAAAACTGGCGTCATCAAAAGGTAACGGGCCAGGTTCGACTAATTGCAGGTCAATCTGATTCTGTAAGTTCTGGGAATTGACGGTAGCCTGGGCTTCCTTGAGTACCGGTTCCTCAACGTCTATGCCGGTTACTTTGCCAGCAGCGTGACTGGTCACCAGCAGACAGGCTGGGCCACCGATGCCCACACCGATATCGAGCACCTCCTTGCCGCTCAAATCGATTCCCTCAACGATCTTGGCTACCTCTTCAATTCCCCCAGGTGACAGGAATCCTTTACCAAAAGCTATTTGCAGTTTGGTAATAAAATCATCCGTATACTCTATATCTCTATTACTAGACATATCCGACTCCGTTATTTTTGTTTTGACGTGGCATTATAGCAATTTTGCGCTGAGAGCTTTTTTCCCCTTAGCTGGCGCTCAGTTCCATGGCAGGAACTTGGTGTTTCGGCACGAAGCAGACGCCTGACAGTAGATAATATATTATCGGGTCAGTTACCTATTAGTCATGCTGTTAGGCGATTGGAGGAGCAATGATCAATCACCAAGGAGGATGTCACTGCGGAAGAGTCCGTTTTGAAGTGCTAGCAGCCGCAATCATCAATGTATCCGAATGCAATTGCAGTATTTGTTCGAAATCGGGTTATCTGGGTTTGATTGTTCCTGAGGATAGATTCACTCTTAATTCCGGAGAAGAAAGTCTTACTGAGTACACGTTTGGTAGCGGCGATGCGAAGCATCTATTTTGTAAGCATTGTGGGATCAAGTCGTTCTACATACCTCGATCACACCCTGACGGAGTGAGCGTCAATGCAAGATGCCTTGATCCAGGAACGGTGGAAAAAATAAATATCAAACAGTTCGATGGAAAAAATTGGGAGCGATACTATCCGAACGGTAAAGCAGATGGATATTCGAACTAGTAACGGAAAATCGCCTAACAATTGCATGCAGTCGGACAAATTGCTGCGCCCCTGATGCGAGGCGTTAGCCGTACAAAGTACAATATTAAGGATCGATTATGGAAATGCATTTAGATGGAAGTATCTCTACTTTTAGACAGAGTAAAAATTCAGTCTGAATTACTCGTTCCGCTACTTAAGGGTCTCTAGAGAAGAGCTAGGCGTGGAAATGGCGAATGAAATAGTTTTTAGATCACTTCGCAAGCATTTGCAAAACCATTATCAATTGTTGGCCGAGTCAAAGCCTGGCAGCGGTAAAGATAAGTGGTCTGCTTTGTCGGCAGATATGCTTGTCACTATTGGGGATGACTTAGAAATCGAGCACCTCAGAGACGACGAACAGGCATTAAATTTAAATGTTATTGGCTGCCGCTATGCTCAGCATTTTCTTCAAATCCAGGAACCAGCACTAGGATCAATTCTCACCTGTGAACTTGATAACTACACGGTTAGTGTAAGCAAAGGCAAAGTAACACTAAAAAGGCCCCGGACGATTATGCAAGGAGATTCAAAATGCGAATTTCGCTATGAATTCCAGAAAAGCAGAAATGATGTTTAATGACCGCACGCAGTCGGACGCGGCGGAGCCGCTGAGGATCCGTCGCACATTCGAGGCACCGGGGCTGAGGTTTTAGGTGTCTGCTTTGCGGTAAGTTTAGTTGGTCGAGTGTTTATGCATACTTGCTACATAACAAGTCAGGCCAGGTCTAGACGATCTTTTTGAAGTTGTTGTAGAGCAGGCCCGCCAGGCGGTTCATTTCCGTCATACTGCTGCGTGCGGCCAGATCGAATTCGGCCAGTGCATTCCCACCCAGGCTGTTTTCCAGCGCGTCTTTGTACTCCGGCACGCAACCCCATTGCATCACCGTATCGGAGCGCACCTCGACGTGAAACTGCACCGCATAGGCATGATTGCCATATTTGAAAATCTGGTAGGGCGTGGTGTCCGATGAACCCAGTATGGTGACTTTGGGGTTCGATTTCAGGCCGCGAACTTCGAAAGAATGCCACTGTACCGCCTTGATGGTGGAGGGATAGTCGGCGAACAAACGGTCGTCTTTGGCCGCGGGTGTCATGTTGATATCGAGCACGCCGATTTCAGGTGGATCTGACTTTGCGATTTCACCGCCCAGTATTTCGCCCAGTAACTGACAGCCGAGACAAAAACCAAGAAAAGGCTTGCCCATGGTGACCACCCACTCGTGGATGCGTCGTTTTTCCTCGATCAGCCAGGGGTATTCGTCCTCCATCCAGGTATCCATTGGTCCGCCCATGCACAGCATGGCGTCGAAACCCGACAGGTCTGGCGGAATTGATTCACCGGCATCGAGTTCGATCTGAACCAGGTTCCAGCCGTCTGCTTCCATCAAGTCTTTAATGTAGCCGGGGTCTTCAATGGCGATGTGCTGCAGCACCAGTATGTTTTTCATGGTTTTTCCAGGTAAATGGAGAGTTCGCGCTGATGGCGTTCCGCGTCATGATCATCAATCGAGGGCGTGGCGCGTATCTGTTCGACGTAGTGATGCGGAAAATCGTGTTCCAGCGCGCCGCGCAGCACGTGTTCCTTGTACCAGTGGAAGGGCTGCTGAGAGTGATCGATGTCGAGCGCAAAATAGGTGAAGGCTTCGATGCTGTCGCCGTGCAGGGTGGTCACCTCGACCGTCTTGTGGTCGTAACCGAAACCGGCGGTCTCATAAACATCGAGTTCGAGTTTGTCGTCCATGGTCATGTGGTAGATCACGCCATAAACCAGGTGATCAGGGTCGCCCGTATAATCGATGTCGCACTTTCCGGACTGACCGCGATCGTTCTTGCGCCAGCACAGCCGATGTTCACTCAGGGTTGCCACAACGTGCACCGAGGCTGCTGGAATTCGCTGCAGCAGGCGGGCACTGGCGAGGTTGGAGCCGAAAGCGAAATATTTAAGCGTCATCGTCTGCGGATTGCTGTGACTCGTGATAGAGCTGGTTGACGCCCGGCTGGATCAGCCAGACCCCGAGCGGGAAGACAAACAGCATGAAGAATGTGTTGCTGAATATCATGTAGTCCGCGTCTTTGCTTTCCAGCAAGGCCTTCAACTGACCGGCAGTATACCAGATGCCGTAAAAAATCCCGGTGAGCGACAGCATGTGCAGCGGGAACATCCACAGCTTCGGTTTGACGGGTTGGCCCGAGGTGAGTTCGGGAACGACCAGAATGATGTAGGCCAGCAGGTAGACGATCGGCAGTACCAGGCCAGCAATGAATAGCAGCGAGCCGCGTTGCCGGGACGGATCCAGCTGTCGGTTTGACCAGATACCGATGCTCAGCATCCACAGGAACAACACCAGCATCATGAACAGGCCAACGGTGGAGACGATCAGGGGTTTGAACGGAATGCTGAACATCAGGCACAGCACGGTCGGCAGGGCGAGCATCAGGAACAGTTCCCAATGCTTTAACTTCAGAAAAAATGTCATGCGCGCAGTTTCGGCAGAATCGATGGCGCAGGATTATAAAGCCGTGTGCCGGTTAACAAAAGCACGGCGGCCATATTTCAGGCCGCGGGATGCAATCGAATCAGGCGGCGCTGCTGCGCGAGGCGCGCTTGCGCTCGTTTTCCAGCAGTAATTTTTTGCGAATGCGGATGCTCTTTGGCGTGACTTCCACCAGTTCGTCGTCGTCGATGAATTCCAGCGCCTGTTCCAGCGTCATTCTTACCGGCTTGGTCAGTATCAGGTTTTCGTCGGTGCCGGCAGCACGGATATTGTTGAGCTGTTTGGCCTTCAACGGATTCACCACGAGATCGTTGGCGCGGCTGTGAATGCCGACCACCATGCCTTCGTATACCGGTTCGGCATGGCCGATCATCAGGCGTCCGCGTTCCTGCAGATTGAATAATGCGTAGGCCAGTGCCTTGCCCGTAGCGGTGGCTATCAGCACGCCATTTTGACGCTGGCCAATAGTTCCTTCGACGCGGGGACCATAATGGTCGAAAACGTGATAAATGAGCCCGGTACCGGAGCTGAGCGTCATGAACTCGGACTGGAAACCGATCAGGCCACGCGAGGGAATGATGTAGTCGAGGCGCACGCGGCCACGGCCATCCGGAACGATGTCCTTGAGATCAGCCTTGCGCGTGCCGAGCGCTTCCATTAACGCGCCCTGGTAGGCTTCCTCGATATCGATCGTCAGTTGTTCGTAGGGCTCACATTCAACCCCGTCTACTTCACGAATGATTACCTGCGGACGCGATACCGAAAGTTCGAAACCCTCGCGCCGCATGTTTTCGATGAGGATGCCGAGGTGCAGTTCACCGCGACCGCTGACGCGGAACTTGTCAGAATCACCGAGCTGTTCGACGCGCAGCGCTACGTTGTGCAGGCATT
>Ga0316191_10003553_pt1 | contig 11549 bp, 9 predicted proteins | sample Eddworburr2cm_MG_FD_204928 | JGI IMG/M metagenome (GOLD analysis project Ga0316191, IMG submission 204928) | Coastal sediment microbial communities from Maine, United States - Eddy worm burrow 2 cm | ecosystem: Environmental > Aquatic > Marine > Coastal > Sediment | place: USA: Maine | collected... | reverse complement strand
GTGGAGGCCTCATGCCGAAGGCCTCCTCGCCGTGCCCACGCCGTGCTGCACGGAAGCGACGCTTTGGGAGTCGCTCGAGCAGATCAGCCACGATGAACAGCGACCGAAGCCCGCCACCGCCGAAGAAGCAGCACGATGGCTCAACCAATGGCCGTATCGAGCCCGCGGCGACGAGGTGGACCCCAATGAAGCACCTCTCGGCATTGGCGTGAAGAATGAAGAAGTGCGGTGCATCGGCGAGCCGAGCGGACCCGAGATCGTGCCCGGCCGGAGCGACGAGTACACCCTCGAGCTCGTTCGAATGCGGCGTGAGTGCGTGTTCACGAAGTGGCGGGTCTGGGACGCGGAGACCGCAGCGCGACGGCCGAACGAGCGCCACAGCATCTGGGCGGGCGACGACGGCTTCTTCCGCGGCCGCGTCGACTACTGGCGCTAGGACGAGACGGTCAGCGCCCGACCCATCTTCGTGGTGCCGAGGTGAGTCGTCGGCTTCGCCGCTCGCCAGGCGGAGTGCCCGGCGATCCACACGTCCGTGACGACGCCGTCACTTCGGTTGAGCATCTGCTCGGCGGCGACGGCCTCACGATAGCCAAATGTCATCTTGGCATCGGAATCGTAGGCACGCAGGGCATCGGGATCGATCAGGACGAGGTCCGCCTGATTGCCTGGCTCGATGGTGCCTAGCGCGTCGGCCAGCCCCCAGAACTCCGCCGGGACCCGCGTGAGCCGCGCGACGTGGTACGCGACGGCGTCGAGCGAACGTCGCTGCGCGATCTGAAGGCCGCGCAGATTGGAGTCGTAGTAGGCCATGTTCGTCAGGTGGGCGCCCGAGTCGCTAAAGCCCGGTAGCGTCTGAGGGTCGAACAAGACGCGGGCCATGCGCTCCTCGTCATCGTTTGCCGCGAGCACGTACCAGCGGAGCTCGGTGTCGAAATGGCGGAGCAGGTGAAGCACGAAGTCGCACTCGTCCCCGACGGGGTTCGGGAAGCTGGCGAACGCCGCGGCTTCCTGCTCGCTCCGTGGGCCTCGACCGAGTCGGCCCTTGCGCCCTCTCCCGCTCGGCCTCGCCTGCCAGTCGAGCAATCGCTCGTAGACGTCGGCTAGGGTCTCCCCCTTCCAGGCGGCGACTGGTCGCTCGGTCATCACCATGTCAGCGAGGTCGCGGCTGAAGCTGTCATCCATCACGTGCAAGCATCGCTTGAGGCGCGCGACGGACAGGCCCTTCTTGTCGTGGTTCCACATCGCGCGAAATCGAGCGCAGTACTCCGGGTCGTTCAGGAGCGCCATGCGCGCATCCCTGTCGACCAGGTCGATGGCGTTGAGCTCGCGAAGGACGGGGTTCTCTTCCGCGAGCGGGGTGATCATCCCATCGGCGTAGACCCGAAACGGCGCAGCCAGCGCCTGCAGTCGGAAATGACCGTCGACAAGCCGTGAGTTGATGACGCGGGTCATGGCCACGCCGAGCTTGGCGAGCGAGCGATTGGTGACCACATCGAGCGCCGCCACCGCGGTCACCTTCAAGGGCTTGCCGAAGAACCGACCGCTGCTGAGCATGAACCAGCGGATGACGTTCTGCGGTTTGTCTTTCTCCGGAGTGGCCTGCCAGACCCGTCCGTGCTTTCGCACCACGTTGGTGAGGCGCTTGACCTCGCTGAACGGCGCATGGTTCGCTGGGATGCGAACTTCGCGATGGGGGTCGTCCGAGAGATAGTGGAACGGCAGCATGTCCGTCGAGAACCCGGCGTAGCCATCTTCCATCGCCTTCTCGAGAATGGCTTCCATGTTCTCGAGGTCCTGCTCGCTGGGCGCTTCGCTGATCGCCCGGTCGAGCCCCATGGCCTCGATTCGAAGCATCGAGTGGGGAATCATCGGGACGATGTTGGCGCCGAGCGGCATGGTCTCGAAATGCTCGAGGTAGCTCTTCGGGTCGTCCCAGGTGATGCGGTCGGCGACGCGGCGCAGCACACTCTTCGGAATGTTCTCTACGCGCGCGAAACAGGAGACGACCGGGTCGTGACCGTCCTGGTTCTGGCGGCCGAAGGGAACGCCGATCGAGCAATTGGCAACGACGGCTGTGGTCGTGCCATGGCGAACGACTTCGCTCAGCCCGGGGTCCAGCTCCACTTCGAGATCGAGGTGTGTGTGGATGTCCCAGAGGCCGGGCGTCAGCCATCGACCCTCGGCATCAACGACCTCGGTGGCCTCACCGGGATTCAGACTCTCACCGAGCGCCGCGATGCGGCCGCCTTCGATCGCGACATCTCGGTGCACGGGAGCCCCACCGTGTCCGTCGAAAACCAGCGCGCCTCTAACGAGGGTGTCCCAAGACATGATTGGATCGGCTTACAACGTGAACCGTCGCGGTTCCAGTCGCCCCGTTCTCCTCTGGCGTGCTCGCGACCGCAGTGTCGATGGCAGAGGTCTTCGGCCTCTTGCCTACGCCCACGGGGTAGTCACGGTATGGCAGCATCGGGCGGGTCTTCGGCGGAAACAGCGTCACGCGAAACCAGCTGGCCGTCGCGGAAGCCACGAGACCCACCTTCGCAAACCAAGGCACCACGGCTCGTCCGGCCAGGGGATTGCTCTGCTGGCGGCGCCGCAAACGCCGTCCAATCCCCCGGTAGAGACGACTCGCGACGAGGATCGCCCAGCGCGCGCGAGCGGGTAGATAACGCATCCCCGCGTCGCCGCTCTGATAGTAGCGTTCCGAGAGTTCCAACACGTCGCTGACCACCACGCCCACGGCCTGCGGGTCGGCCCGCCCGTCCACGAGATCCTCCGGGCTCACCCCATAGTCTTCGAGACGTTTGGCCGGCAGATACACCCGGCATGCCTCGGCGTCTTCGAGAACGTCACGCGAGATGTTGGTGAGCTGCATGGCGATGCCGAGGTCGATCGCGTGACGAAGGGCGCGAGGATCGCGCACCCCGAGCACCGAGCACATCATGAGGCCGACGGTGCCGGCCGCCCGATAGCAATAGCGCACCAGTTCGGCGTCGGACTGCACCCGGACGACACCGAGATCGGAGAGCATCCCGAGAAGCAACTCACGCACGACCCCGAAGTCGATCTGACACTCGAGGCAGAGGTCGCGGAACCAGAGGTAGCCCTCGGGCCACAACTTCTCTCCGTTAGGCTCGGCCTCGAGCGCGGCAAGAATACTCTCGAGGTCGGCCTGCGCCTCGGGGGTCACCCAGTCTGCGTCGGCGAGGTCGTCTACGGCCCGGCAGAATGCATACAGTGAGGCGACCTTTCGACGCTCGGCCACACTCAAGAAAGCCGATGCCCAGCGGAACGACCGCGCTCGGAACGTGAGGACCTGCCAGTGGGCCACTTCACGCGCTCTCTGTTCGCTTGCCATCATGCCGTCACCGCCTTTGGCGCTGGAAGGAGCCTGCTCGAAGACTCGGGTTGAGGGACCACTCGCTCGAGAACCTTCGCGGATGATAGGACACCGGGCAGCCCAGCGCCCGGATGAACTCCTGCGCCAACGAAGTACAGACCCGCCACATCCTCGCTCCGGTTGTGGAAGCGGAACCAGGCGGACTGCCGAAGGGTGGGCTCGAGCCCGAAGGCGGCGCCTCGGTACGAGCGGAGGTCGGACTCGAAGTAGCGCGGGTCGACGTGGAACTGTGTCGCGAGATTGTCTCGAAGGCCCGGAAGATGCTCGGCGTCGAGCGCATCGAGGATGCGATCCATGTACCGCGGCCCTTCCACGGACCAGTCGATGCCGCTCAGCTGGTTGGGCACCGGTGAGAGCACGTAGAAGCTCTCGCCGCCTGGAGGCGCGAGGCTCGGATCGGTCCGGGTCGGCGCGTGCAGGTAGAGAGAGAAGTCGTCGGTGAGCTTCTTTCGATCGAAGATATCGGTGAGCAGACCGCGATAGCGAGGTCCGAGAAGAATCGTGTGGTGTGCGAGGTCGGGGTATGTCTTCTTCGTACCGAAGTATCCGACGAAGAGGCTCATCGAATACTTCTTTCGGGCGATGGCCGCATCGCTATGCTTCCGCCTGGCGGACGCGTCGATGAGCTTGGTGTACACGGTCGCCGGGTCCGCATTCGAGACGATGATGTCGGACTCGAGGTAGGTCCCATCCTGAAGCAAGACGCCTTCTGCGCGGCCATGGCGCACCTCGATGTGCTCGACGGGCGTGTTGAGGCGAATGTCGACGCCGACTTCGTCGAGCAATTGCATCAGCCCCTGCACGATGGAGGTGGTGCCACCCATGGCGAAATGGACGCCCCATTTTCGCTCTAGCCAGTGGATGAGAAGATAAATGCCCGGAGCCCGGAACGGGTTGCCACCGATGAGCAGGGGTTGAAACGTGAAGACCTGCCGGAGCGAGTCGTCCTTGATGTAGTGCGCGACTAAGCCGTAGAGGCTCTTGTACGCCCGGAGACGGATCAGGTCGGGGACGATCTTCATCATGTCGCCGAAGCGCGAGAAATCGGCATCGACCAGCTGCGTGTAACCGACGTCGAAGATCCGCTTCGAATGCTCGACGAGCTTCTTGTAGCCCTCGACATCGTCCGGGTTGAACGCCGCAATCTGCTCGAACAAGCGCTCGTCGTCACCGACGTAGTCGAAGTGCCGTCCGTCGGGGAAAGCCACGCGATAGAAAGGGTCGACCGGTTTCAGCGTGTAGTAGTCGCGACTGTCTTTGCCGAAGAGCTCGAAGAGCTCGTCGAAGAGATACGGAGCAGTGATGACGGTCGGGCCCGCATCGAAGTGGAAGCCGTCTCGTTCGAAGGCCCGGCCCCGACCGCCCGGCTGATCGCCAGCCTCGAGCAGTGTCACGGGGTGGCCCATCGCGCGAAGACGCGCGGCGGCCGCCAGACCGCCGAACCCGGCACCAATGACAATTGCACGCTTAGCCACGAAGGACTCCTTTCACTGCATCGAGCGGCGCCAACACGCGCGCGACCAGAGCAGTCGCCAAGGCGTGAATATCGTTCGACTGACGGAGCGCGTCCGAGGCCAGAAGCTCCGACGCGAGGTGCTCGATTCGGCCGATGAGCTGAAGCGCTGCCCCGCCGTCGATGAATCGCTCGATCAGCGCATCGACCTCCTGCACGCTGGTGTCTTCGCGAGGCTTTCCGAGCACCGAGAACAGTCGATCTGCCTCGCCGGGATGAAGGTCGAGGTGGGTGAGGACGAGCGCAGTGAGCCGGCCTTGATAGATGTCACTGCCGCGCGTGGGTCGGCCCTTCGACTCGACGAGATCGAGGAGGTCGTTCTGAAGCTGGTAGATGGCACCAACCGAGCTGAACGCGGACGCCAGCTCGCGGGCGTCTTCCGGGACGACCCCCGCCAACTCTGCGGCGCCGTGAACCGGTAGCGCGAAAAGCGTTCCCGTCTTTCCGGACACCGCCGCAAAGTAGTCACCCCAATCTTTGTCGGGTGCGGCGCTCAGCTCGATCTCGCGGATCTGTCCGCGCACTGTGCTCTCGGCGTAGTCTGCAAGGATCTGAACGAGCGCGGCTTGCGACTCCGCGGGGTACCGAGCGAGCGCCCGGAAGGGAAGCATGAGGAGAAGGTCACCCGCATTGATGGCCTGAGCAGTGCCGTAACGTGCCCAAAGCGCAGGCTGACCTCGCCGAGTCCGGTCGCCGTCCTGGATGTCGTCGTGTATGAGTGAGGCGTTGTGCAAGAGCTCCACCGCGGCGGCCCAGTCGATCGCGTCTTCGGGGCGACCTCCGAGAGCCCGACATGAAGCGAGCGCCAGCCGAGCGCGCAGCCTCTTGCCACCCGTGCCCAGATGCTCGCGAACCATCTGCGCGCCGGGGTCCGCGCCACGCTCGCCGGCCAGGGACTGCATTCGCGCCTCCACCTGCCCAAGCAAGTCACTCGGCTCGAGCAAGGCCGGAGCAGTGGCTTGGGTTTGGATCCGCTGGGGCAAGGTCGTGGCGCTCGAGGTCACTGGGTTCATGCAGACCCCGGCATGAGCAAGGACTTGGCAAACGGGGCTGCCCCCGCCGCAACGCTGGCGCGAACGAGCTCCCATTGAACCGCGGGTCGAACGTTGCGGAAGATCCGAGCCATGATGACGCTTACCTGCCGCGGGCTGCGAGCGCCACTCAGAAAGCCCGCCCAGTCGGCCTCGGGGAGCTCGAAAAAGCCGTCGAAGAACGCGCTGGTCTCGGTGGCGCCCATGTTGAGCAGGCTTTCGAGGCCGACCCGGTAGAGCTCCCACGTGGTCCGATCTGCGCGAGGCCAGACGCTCGCGTTGCCCACTTTGACCGCCGCAGAAGGCCCGTCCGATGCGAGCGCCTCGACGATGGCACGGGCGACCGGATCGGCTTTGCGAAGTGCGTGCGAGATCGAGTAGCCGGAAGCAGGGTGCACCATCGAGGCCGCGGCCCCGAATGCAACGAGCGGCTGATCGGCCAGCGGAAGCCCGAGACCCATCGCAATGCGACAGCGCTCCTCGCCGAGCCGCGTGCAAGTGCGGAGGCCCATCGCATCGAGGCGGAGCTCGAGGCGCTTCATCAAGAGCTCCATCGAAACGCCGGGACGGCTCGCGAGAGAGGTTTCCTCGAGGAACAGTCGGCCATCCGAAAGCGGCAGGGCATAGAGGAAGGTGGGTGGCTCGCTCTCTTCGTCGTTCACCGGTCGAAAATCCATCAATACGGCCCGACTCGGATCGAATCGATGCTGCGGAGCATCGAGCAGAACGCCGTAGGCGATCTGGTAGGCCGGGTCTGGGCGCTTGGCGCGCTTCACGAATGGGCTGCCCGAGCCGCTCGCGTCAATGACGACGCGGACCCGTGCGTGCTTTCCGTCGGCGGTATGCACCCGCGACTCCTCGTCCTGGTGCGTGATAGCAGTCGCGACCTTCGCGACGGAGCGGCACCCAGCGGCCCGAAGGTCGGACCAGAGCGACGCGCGCAGCAAGCGATTGTCGAGCTTCACGTACGAGCGCCGCAGGGGGCGCTCGGCGTACTGCGTCGCGACGAACGCTTCCGGCCAGGCGTGTTCGACCTGGGGGGCGAACTGAGCCGGCAGCTCATCGGCCCACAGGCAATAATTGGGGCTCCACGGGGCATCGGGGCGAGGAGCCACGAGGAGCACGGACGCGCCAAGTCGGCCGCACGCAGCGGCGAGCGAGAGCGCGGCCGGGCCACTTCCTAGCACCCCTATGTCGTATGCATCGTCCATCATTGCGCGGGCCCACGGGGCTTATGTGACCGGACTTCTCCCTTGACAAGACCTGGACACCGTCTAGACGACTTCTGGACAGAAATCGTGCGGCCTCGCTCTCCACCTGGACTCTAGCGCGCCCTGCTGGCTTTGTTCTAGACCCTTTTCGGCACTAGGGAGTTCGTTCGTGATCTGGGTCCTCATCATCATTTCCGTACTGGCGCTCGCCGCATGGCTTGCTCTGCGATCTGGCCGGCTCGGCGCGCTCGGCGAGGCCTGGGTTCGTGGCCGCCTGGGCGGCTATCGTCATCAAGCGATTGTCGCGGAGGCGACGCTTCCGCGCTCGGCCCCCGTTGGCGCGCCCCGGGTCGCCGTCATCGGAGGGGGGCTCGCCGGCATCGGAGCAGCAGCCACGCTCAGCGAGCGCGGCATTCCCGTCACCCTGTTCGAGCGGAACGCTTACCTCGGCGGAAAGATCGGGGCCTGGAAAGCCAGCATCGGTGACGCAGAGCAGACCGTCGAGCATGGTTTCCATGCCTTCTTTCGGCAGTACTACAACCTCAACCGCTTCCTCGACCGCCTCGGTCTTCGGGATAGCTTCCGCGCGATCGAAGACTATCTCATCATCGACCGAAGTGGGACGCACTGGACCTTCGGCGAGATCGAGACGGCGCCCGCCCTCAACATCATCGATCTGGGCAAGCGGGGCTTCTACCGTTGGCGCGACGTCATGCCCAAGCGAACTCGCAGCCGCTTGGAGGCGTTCCTTCGTTTCGACATGGAGCGAACGTACGAGCTCTGGGACGACGTCACCTTCGAGCGCTTCTGCGACGAAGCCGGCTTGCCGAACGAGCTCCGCGTCTCGTTCCGAACCTTTGCGCGTGCGTTCTTCTCGGACGGCGCCGACCTTTCGACAGCCGACGTGCTTCGCGCGTTTCACTTCTACTATCTGAGCCATGACCACGGCTTGATGTACGACTACCCCGCCGGGGACTACGAGACGACTCTGCTCGGACCAATACGCGCTTGCCTCGAGGAGCGGGGCGCGGACATCCGGCTCGGCGCCGGGGTGGAGGGCGTCAAGAAGGGAAGCGAACGACGCTTCCGTATCGGCGACGAAGAGTACGACTGGGTCGTGCTCGCCGCAGACATCCCGGGCGCGAAGAGCGTAGTCGAGGGCTCGCCCTGGATGCGGGACGCGCAGCCCGGTTTCGTGGACGACATGGAGCAACTCACGACATCACGCGGCTACGCGGTATGGCGAATCTGGGTGGACCGCGACATTCGACCCGGTTTACCGACCTTCATCAATGTCGATCGCCTGCGCGTGCTCGACTCCGTCACCCTGTACCATCGCATCACCGAGGAAGCCCGCGACTGGGCCGAGCAGCACGCCGGCGCAGTCCTCGAACTCCACAGCTACGCACTTCCTGCGGACGTGCAGAGCGAGGACGACGTGCGCCGTGTTTTTCTCGAAGAGCTAGAGCGATACTTCCCCGAGACCCGCGGCCTGCAAATCTCGGCGGAGGTGCTGCAGGTGCGCCACGACTTCCCGGCGTTTGCACCGGGGCAGCGAGCGCACCGCCCTGCTCCCGAGCTAGCGATCCAAGGGCTTCTCGTCGCAGGCGACTGGGTTCGACTGCCCTACCCGATGACGCACATGGAGGCGGCCTTCACGTCGGGGTTGATCTGCGCCAACGTCGTGTTCGACGAGCTGGGCCTTCAGAGAGAGCCGATCTTCTCGGTAGCGCCGAAGGGAATCCTGCCGCCGTGCTGAGCCGACAGGGGCCTAGAAGCGAAGTGCGCCGCCCGGTTCCCACTCCAAACGCCGCCCGTACGAGCTGCGTCGGTAGTCCCGTTCGATGTCTCGCCTTCGCTTCTTCGCGACCCCGAGCATGATCCCCGAGGTGATCATGCCGATCGCGCCGAGACCCAACATGGTGCCACCGAGCGGCAACAAGACATTGCCCGCGGTATTGCAGAGAATCTGATCGTTCTGGAATGTGTTGTCGAAGTACTGACACTGGGAAGCCCCAACACCGGCGAGAATGATCCCGACACCCGTCACCACGCTCGTCCAGATGAGCGCGTTTCGCGTCCGGTGGATACGAGTGTTCGCACTCTCGAGATCTTTTTGGTACCAGGCCTCGCGAGACGGGTTCTGCGCGGGCGCCATTCGGATGATCACGTCGGTCTGCGAGGGTGTGGGTGCGGCCTCTTGGGCGAATGCCGGAACCGAGGCGATGAGGACCGCGGCCGCGATAGTGATGGAAGAAAACCGAGTCATTGCGGCGACCGTACCAAAGCCCGGGACTCGCATCAAACCCGGAGAGCATCGGTCAGGAAATCGATGAGCAATCGAACGCGCTCCGGCTGCTGACGGCTCGTATAGACGAGCTGGATCGGCATCGCCGGGAGCACCCACTCGGGAAAGATCCGAACGAGTCGCCCCTGGCGCCTCCCCTCCTCGGCGTGGAGGGCCGGCATCAGGCCGATGCCCTGCCCCTCGGCGACGAGCTCGACCATCACCGTATAGTCGTCGACGTTGACGCGGCCGGAGACCGTGAGCTCGACACTTTCGAGCGTGTCGCCCTCCCCGCGTTCGAGCCGGAGCACCTGGGTCGGTCCACGCTTTCGGTAGAGCACGAATGGATATGCCTCGAGCTCGGTCACATCGGCGCAATCGATCTCGTGCCCTGGATAGGCCATGAGTTGAAAGGCAGAGGGCATGAGCTTTCGGGCGATGAGGCTCGGCTCGGTCACGGGGCCTGCTCGCACCGCGAGATCGACCCGCTCTTGCACCAGGTCAACGAGCCGATTGGTGAGAACCAGGTCGAGGGAGATCTCGGGGTAGCGATCTAGAAAGCGAGACAGCGGGCCGCTGAGGACCATCCGGCCGAGGTCGCTCGGGGTGGTCACCCGGATCGTCCCGCGCGGCTCGGTGCTGCTCTGCTCCATCGTCGCGACCGCGGCATCCAAGGCATCGACGGCATCGACGACGGACTCGAAGAAGCGCATCCCTTCCGGGGTCGGGGAGACCTTGCGCGCGTCCCGATGGGCGAGCTTCGTCTTCAACTCCTCCTCGAGCCGCGTCAGTCGTCGGCTCACCGTCGATTTCGGCACGCCGAGCTGGCGGGCAGCGGCGGCCAGGCTCCCGCGCCGAACAATCTCGACAAAGGTTGCGATATTATCTCGATCTGGCTCCATTTCGAGCAAAGTGTTGCGTTTATGCAACCCTAGGTCAATCCGATGCGGTCTGCCGTACGGAGGCCGCGGGACATAGGTTCGCCGCGTGCCCCAGGGAACTTCAAGACGCGGAGCGATCGCCACATTGCTGGCGGCGTCGACCGCGTTGGCCGGCGCGGTGCTGCTGAAGGTCTTCGGGGGCCGAGACGAGGTGCTCGTGAAAACTGCAACCACATCGACCAAGGGCCGAAAGGCCCGCGCGCTTCAGGGCGTGTTCAAGCCCGGCGCGGAGCATTGGGTGGGGGACGGCTTCTACGTGAGGACCGTATTCTCTCCCGAGCCCGACGCTCAGATGCTGAGCCCGTTTCTTCTCCTCGACCATGCCGCGCGCAAGCGCTTCGACCCTTCACCCTGGCGCCGAGGCGTCGGCGAGCACCCGCACCGGGGCTTCGAGACGGTCACCTTTGCGTACGAGGGTGAAGTCGAGCATCGCGACTCGGCCGGCGGCGGGGGACGCATCGGACCCGGCGACGTTCAATGGATGACGGCGGCTTCCGGCGTCGTGCACGAAGAGAAGCACTCGCAAGAGTTCTCGGAGCGCGGCGGTGACTTCGAGATGGTGCAGCTCTGGGTCAACCTCCCAGCCGACAAGAAGATGAGCGAGCCCAGGTATCAGCCCCTGCTCGATCGGGAGTTCCCGCGACTGGATCTCGGCGTTGCCGAGGCTCGACTCGTTGCAGGTGCACTCTACGGCGCAAGCGGGCCCGCCAAGACGCACACTCCGATGACGGTGTTCGACGTCCGCTTTCACGCATCCGGGACGGCCGAGGTCGAGCTCCCCCGCGCTTGGACGACACTAGTGTTTCCGCTCGAGGGCGACGTCGCTGCAGGACCAGGCCGCGAACCGATCCCGTCTCGGCATTTCGGCGCGTTCGATAGGGACGACGAGGGCTCGATCGAGCTTCACGCGGAGCCGGGGACGCGTGCGCTGGTGCTTGCCGGCGAGCCTCTCAACGAACCGGTCTTCGCATACGGCCCGTTCGTGATGAACACACGGGAAGAAATCGTCCAAGCGTTCCGCGACTACCAAAGCGGCAGCATGGGCCACTTGCTTTGAAGGATTGAAAGGGAACCCATGGGAAAGCTAATCGAGGGTGTCTGGCAGGACGTTTGGTACGACACCAAGAGCACCGGAGGAAAATTCGTCCGCATGGACGCGAAGT
>Ga0316191_10003552_pt1 | contig 11549 bp, 12 predicted proteins | sample Eddworburr2cm_MG_FD_204928 | JGI IMG/M metagenome (GOLD analysis project Ga0316191, IMG submission 204928) | Coastal sediment microbial communities from Maine, United States - Eddy worm burrow 2 cm | ecosystem: Environmental > Aquatic > Marine > Coastal > Sediment | place: USA: Maine... | reverse complement strand
ATTATTTGAACTTCTAAACCATTGAATCATAACCTGTTTTTTTCCTATGTATTAATTTCTATCTTGTCAGCAGGCAATATTGCATAGCATTTTAGTTTGTTGCCATGTTCGATGATAAGGGTGGCTTACTTGAGATAGGGGACAACGGTAGCGGGAACAAGCTCGGAGACATCGCCACCCATACCGGAGATTTCGCGGATAAAGCGGGATGAGACGAATGTGTAGTCCTCGCGCGCCATCACAAAGCAGGTTTCAATACGCTCGTCCAGACGTCGGTTCATGGTTGCCATCTGGAACTCATACTCAAAATCGGATGCAGCCCGCAGGCCACGCAGGATGGCACCGCCTTTCTGATCGTGCGCCAGATTAACCAGCAGGCCGGTGAAGCTGACTGCTTCCACGTTGGGCTCATCTGCAAAGGTATCACGCACCATCTTCAGGCGGGTTTCAAGATCAAACATCGGCTCTTTCTTCGGGTTTTCGGCTACGCCTATCACGATACGGTCAAACAGCTTTAGGCCGCGGTTGACCACATCGACATGGCCGAGTGTGATCGGATCAAAAGTGCCGGGATAAATCGCAGTTCGTTTCATCAGTTTTCCCTCTCCAGAAAATGCAAGGTGGTGTCACCGTAGCGCCTTGACTGGGTAATCGTCCACCCTTCAGGCCATATCGGTTTGGCTCGGGATGACTCTTCAATAACAAGATATTGGCAGTTGATGCTGTTTTTATCCAGCCATGCCGGAATTTTCTCAGCAATTCCCTGGTCGTAGGGCGGATCGGCAAAGATCAGGTTAAAGGAACTGCCTTCAAGCCGATCCAATGTCGCAGGCAGTGTACCTTTTACAATATTCCAGCTGTCCAGATTCAACTGCTCGCGACTCTTCTGCATCAATCGGAACGCCTTAGGATGCTGCTCAATTGAGCCGGCGGATGCTGCACCACGCGAAAGCGCCTCAATTGCCATGATGCCGGTTCCTGCGAAGAGATCGAGCATCTCCCAGCCATCGATATCACCAAGAATATTGAAGAGTGCCTCGCGCACCCTGGATGGGGTGGGACGCAGTCCTGGAAGATCCGGCACATTGAGAACCCGGCCACGCAGCTTACCGGCAGTAACGCGCATCTTGGTTGTGTGATCGAGTGGCTAAATGGCCGAAGCCGTCACCACTTGCGTTCGAATGTTTCGAGATTCTTATTCAGCAGCTCAATGGCATCGAAGTCACCCGGTGCGATGGCATCGCAGCTGTAGCCGACATCGATGCCGATATTCTGTTCTGTCTCCGGCCAGATCAGTGAGAGCTTCCAGTTGGCAACCACCTTCTCAGCCCATTTCTTTACACCTTCAATCGGTGCATTTGGCATAAGAATGGCAAAACGGCCCACGCCCATATCTGCCACCACATCATAGTCACGGGTCTGCTCTTTAAGCTTCTGGCCCGCCTTTCTGGCCGCAACTTCTGCAAACCATGTGGCGTGACCACGGACAAGGGAGACATAGTTGCCGATACCGAAAACCAGCAGGCTCAGTGGCTGATTGGCCTCACGGCAGCGTATCGCCTCCAGCGGTAGCCTGTGGCGGAAGTAATTAGGGGTTTCCAGATCGGTGACAGGATTGCGGAAGAAGTACTGCTCCAGCCGCTCGCTGCGCATCAGTGCCGTATTCACACGTGCAATCAGCTGAGGCGGGGTGACAGGCTTGGTGATGTAGTCATCCACACCCAGTGTCAGCCCCTTGATCTGGTCATCCAGTTCATCGAGCACACTTAAGAAAACGAACGGAGTCAGGTTGTAGCGCTTGTCCTTACGCACCTCTCTATAGAAAGCCCATCCATCCATATTGGGCATCATGATATCGGTCAGGACTAGGTCGACATGACGCTGCTTCAGAACGTTGAGTGCATCGGCGCCATCCGTAGCCTCCAGCGTGCGGAATCCACCCTGCTGTAAAAAGTGGCTGGTGATATCCCGACTTGAGTTGGAGTCTTCAACAACAAGAACCGTTTTCATGGAGTTATTTCCCCTCTCGCCTTCACTCTGGGCGCTGGCCCGACACGGAGCAGATTCCACTGCATTGGATCCAGATAGGCGTTGGCTGCAATCTTAATATCAGCAAGCGTGACGGATTCGACCTTCTGCGTCCAGACCTGGAGATAATCAAGCGGCATGCCGTAAAATCCGATCATCGACATCAACCCGATCCGCTCCCGATTGGAGTCCATTCTCTGAGCAAAACTGCCGGTCAGATTGGCCTGTGCATCTTTCAGATCCTTGCGAGTGATCTCTCCGCTGAAGAGCATCTGCTGAACCGAACGCACTACAGCTTCGGCCTCTTCGGTCTGATCGGCACGTGTCTGTAGCGTAATGATGAATGGGCCGGATGTGGCCAGTGGAATAAAGTAGGAGTAGACGCCGTAAGCCAGCCCGCGCTTTTCGCGCACCTCCTCCATCAGTTTGGAACCGAAACCACCACCACCCAATATATGATTCAGCACAAATACGGGGAAGAAGTCAGCATCCCTGCGGGCAGGGCCAAGGCGAACCAGTTGTGAGAGCGTCTGTGACGTCTGCATCTCAATCTGTTTCGTGGCTCCATGAACATCATCTGCACGGCTGACTTCAAACAGCTGCTGTTTGGGCGCTCCCTGCCAGCCGGCAAGTGCAGGCTTTAGTAACTTCAGCAGCTCCGGCATGGTGATATCGCCACTGACTGCCAGCACAGCACCCTCCGGCCTGATCTGATCTGCATAGAGTGTTTTCAGATCGGCAAGTGCGATCTTGTTCAATGACTCAGGATTGCCATCCGGGCGATGGCCGTAAGGGTGGCCTGGAAAGAGAAGGCGGCTTGTTGCCTCGGAGGCGCGGATGCCGGGCTCTTCCAGCGATTTTCTGGCTGAGGAGAGGGCATTCTCCTTGATGAGTGCGAATCGGTTACGGTTCCATCCCGGAGTCAGCAGGGCTTCAGAGAAGGCATTAATACCGGCTGACAGCACCTCTCTCAGCACTGTCATAGAGAGATTCAGTCCGTCGCGATCAGAACCTGCACCAAGCTGGATTGCCTCGGCATCGAGAAGTGCCGCCCACGCTTCACGCGCATGTTTTCCAGTGTGATCGGTGAGCATGGTCGCCAGCAGGCTTGCCGTGCCACCTTTTTCGGTCGGATCGAAACGGCTGCCGGAAGGCATCACCAGTTGCATGGAGACCATCGGCACGTTATGGGCTTCCATCAGCAGAATGCGAAGGCCATTGTCCAGTTTTGCCTCTTCAATGGGAGGCACGGCATGGGCCGGAGTAAGCCATGTAAAGAGACTCAGCAGTGAAACCGTGGAGAGCTTCAGAAGGGCGTACTTCATGATTTTTTCTCCGGAGTTAGCAGGCCTGTTGTTGAGCGTTCAGGCCTGATCCATAGTTTGAATGCGTTTTGAACATCGGTGGTAGTGACGTTGCGGATCGCTTCCAGCCACGCATCCTGATGCTCAGCGCCGATACCGACAGTCTCAAGTGTGCCGATATGTTTGGCTCTCAGATAGAGCGAGTCGCGGGCAAACACCTCGGCAGCAATCATCTGCCGCTTTGCTGCAGCCAATGTGGGTTCCGAAGGAGGGCTGTTTTCCATCTTCCGCATCAGTGCCCATAGCGCGCTCTCGAAAGCCTCAGGCGTCTGTTTCGGCCCCAGTACGCCATATGCATACCAGAGATCAAGGCCCATACCGAACGGATTATAACCCGCCCCCACGGAGAAGGCCTTGCGCTGCCTGTCCACCAGCTCCTTTGTCAGCTCTGCTGAGCGGCCACCTGCCAGAATCTGTGTGGCCACTGCAATGGCCGCACTCTCGCTGTCATTTACCCCCGGGCTCCAGACCGGAGTCGGAAGTGTTACAGCAAAGAGAGGCAACTGTGCAGGCAGTGTCACGTCGATGCGTTTTGGGCCATAGGGTTCAGGCTCCACCGGATTGAAGCGTTCGGGCACAGGCCGCTGCTTCATTCGGCCGAAGGTCTGTTTGACTGTCTGTCTCAGCTCTTTGAAATCGACATCACCGACAACAACGACCGTCACATTGCCGGGAACATAGTGCTTTTTGTAGAAGGCGCGGACATCTTCAATGGTGAGCCGTTTCAAATCCTGCATCCAACCGATCACCGGGTTACGGTAGGGGTGTAGTCGAAGCGAGGCTGCGGAGAGCTCCTCGAACATATGGCTATTGGGATCATCCTCGGTGCGCATGCGTCGCTCTTCCATAATCACCTTGATTTCACGGGCAAACTCCTGCGGCAACAGTTTCAGGTTGGCGAACCGTTCAGCCTCCATATGCAGAACTTTGGCAACCTGGCTGGCAGGAACAGTTTCGAAATAGGCCGTGAAATCGGTGCTGGTAAAGGCGTTGTCGTTGCCGCCCATGGCCGAAATTCTTTTGGAGAACTCGCCAGGCGCGAGCTTCTTTGAGCCCTTGAACATCATATGCTCGAAGACATGCGCCAGCCCTGTTTTGCCCGGCAGTTCATCGCGGCCGCCGACCTTCAGCCAGATCTGAACCATGGCAACGGGTGCGGAGTGATCCTCCTCGACAATCAATTTCACGCCATTTTTAAACTCGGCCTGCTGCAGTTCGGCCGCATTGAGATTAGTGTTCAGTGTTGAAGCCAGCAGTAGTCCAGTGATCAACATTAAAAGTCTGTGCATCTGTCCCCCTTAAGGAAATCGGGTGGCGATGATGCGGTGCCCGAGGTGTGGAATCAAATGGATTTTGTCTGAAAGAGAGCGGAATTCTTGCGCCGGCGTAGCCTATGCGTAGCTTGTCGCCCCTTCCCAATAGTTCGTTTCGGAGACAATTATGCCATCCATTACCCGAGCGCTGATCAGTGTATCAGACAAATCAGGCGTTGAAGATTTTGCGCGATCACTGACGGATCGCGGTATAGAGCTGCTCTCTACCGGCGGAACTGCGAAACTACTGAGGGCAGCAAACATCCCTGTCCGTGATGTATCCGACTACACCAACTTCCCGGAGATGATGGATGGCCGTATCAAGACGCTGAATCCAAAAGTTCATGGCGGAATTCTGGCGCGCCGGGATAATGAGAGCGATCTGGCCTCCATGAAGCGTCACGGCATTGAGCGTATTGATCTGGTGTGTGTGAACCTCTATCCGTTTCGTGAGACGGTGGCGAAAGATGATTGCACCGTGGATGATGCGATTGAGAATATCGATATCGGCGGCCCATGCATGATTCGAGCTTCGGCCAAGAATCACAAGTTCGTCACTGTGCTTGTAGATCCGGCTGATTATGCGCTGGTGCTGAAAGAGATTGAATCTTCCAACGGTTCTGTGGGGGCAGATATCCGCCGTATGCTGGCTGTGAAGGCATTTGCCCATACCGCCTCTTATGATGGCGCGATTGCCAATCACTTCTCTGCATTGAATGTGGATGGCTCCAAACGCAAGTTCCCCGACATCTTTACCCGTCAGTTTATCAAGACGGCAGATGAGCTTCGTTATGGCGAGAACCCGCATCAGGACGGAGCATTTTATGCTGACCCTGAAGATATCGGCCTCTCGCTGGCTGATTGCGAAGTACTGCAGGGTAAAGCGCTCTCCTATAACAACATCTCTGATGCTGATGCGGCCTTTACCTGTGTTCGTGATTTCAAGGAGAATGCTGCGGTGATTGTGAAGCATGCCAACCCTTGCGGTGTTTCAGTGGGCGGCGTTCAGGCAGAGATTTATGAGCGTGCCCGTGCGGCAGATGCAACCTCTGCCTTTGGTGGTATTGCTGCCTTTAATCAGCCTCTTGAGGGTGATACAGCCAAGCTGATTGCTGAAACCTTCATGGAAGTGGTCATTGCACCTGGCTTCACCGATGAAGCGCGTGAGGCACTGAAAGAGAAGAAGAACCTGCGCTTGCTGCTCGCGCCATCTGCGGCTCCGGTTACAGGCGGCTTGGAGTTCAAGCGTGTTAACGGTGGATTGTTGGTGCAGGAGCGTGATGCACACATTCTTGACCGTGCTGCTTGCCGGGTAGTGACCAAGCGTGCGCCGACTGAGGAAGAGTGGGCGGATATGTTGTTTGCATGGTCAGTCGCCAAGCATGTGAAGTCGAATGCCATCGTCTTCGCTAAGGGTGGCGTAACACTGGGCGTGGGTGCCGGTCAGATGAACCGTGTGAACTCAACCCGTATTGCAGCCCATCATGGCGGTGACGCGATCAAGGGCTCAGCCGTGGCTTCAGATGCCTTCTTCCCGTTCCGTGACGGTGTGGATGCTCTGGCCGATGCAGGTGCAACTGCTGTGATTCAGCCGGGTGGTTCCGTTCGTGATGAAGAGGTGATTTCTGCAGCTGATGAGCATGGGCTTGCCATGATCTTCACTGGCATCCGCCACTTCCGCCACTGATTCTCAACTAGCAATCAGCCCAAATAAAAAGCCCGCTTCAATGAGCGGGCTTTTTTTGTAGAGCATTCAGGATGATCAAAAATCCTTATCTTTTTAATACAACCCGATAATGGGCTTTGCCACTCCTTACGCGCTCAATCGCCTGGTTAATATCAGAAAAAGCATACATTTCGATAACAGGTTTGATGTTGTGCAGCTTGGCAAACTCTAACATTTGCGAAATGGTGGTTGGGCTACCTACTGGTGAGCCTGAAATGGATCGTTGACCACCAATCAAACCAAACACTCCAATATCTAAGGGCTCTAATGTTGCGCCTACAAAGTGTAATCTTCCTTTAGGTTGCAAGGTGCTGATATACAAGTTCCAATCCAATTTCACATTGACCGTCGAAATAATAAAATCGAAACGACCAGCCGCACCTGCAATCTCATCTTTATCACGCGAGTTCAGTGTGTCATGAGCACCCATGCTCAATGCTTCATCTCGTTTAGCTTCACTTGATGTAAATGCTGTGACTTCACAGCCCCAAGCATTGAGAAATTGCAATGCCATATGGCCTAAACCACCAATGCCAATCACGGCTACTTTGTCTGTGGGTTTGATATTAAATTGGACCAGCGGATTAAACACCGTCACACCGCCGCAAAATAGAGGTCCAGCAGATTCTAAATCAATGCCATCAGGGATTGCTACCACACTATTGGCTTTGGCGCGCACTTGTTCGGCAAAACCGCCATGATGGCCCATGATGGTCGAGATCGCGCTGCCACAAAGGTTGTTGTCACCTGTTTGGCATGGACGACATGTGCCGCAATAACCCGCATGCCAACCTAGGCCAACCACCTGGCCAACCTCCAAATTACTTACGCTGCTTCCTACGGATGCAATCTTACCCACCACTTCATGACCAGCCACCACGGGATAAGGCATTGCACCCCATTCACTGTCAATCACACTCACATCAGAGTGGCAAATGCCGCAATATGACACATCAATTTCAACTTCATCACTTGCCAAGTGACCGGGATCGTATTCAAAAGGTTTTAGTTCGCCTTTTGGCTCGAATGCTGCATAAGCTTTAATCATGACGATCTCCTTATATTTTTTGTACTTTGATACTTTCAATGTCTGCTTCAGTCTGAAAGGCGAAATTAGACACATGTAAGAAGGTGAACCCTGATCGGCATCAGGAAGTTGGCACCATCGGGGGACATGCGGGTTTTGAATTTGGCTTTGACGGCTGCGTGAAGTTCTGGCGATAGCTGGTGGTCGGTGTGGGTGGCACCAATGATCTTGTTCTCGAAATCGGCGAAGTCATCGAAGTGCATCGGAGAGTTGAAGAAGGTTTCGTTGGCAAGTTCGAACAGGCCTGAATCGACAGCTCGCTTCGTGGCCTCGAAGGCGGCCAGTCGAACCTGCTCCTCGTTGTGGAACATCTTCAGGATGTCATTGAAATCCCCGGCGAAGACCGGTTCGGAGATATAGGCATAGCCATCCGGTTTTAGGACTCGGTTGAGTTCCACCATTGCCTTGTCCATCAGCTCAAGCGGCACGTGGTGCAGCGATTTGAACATGAAGGCGACGTCGAAGCTATTGTCCGGATAGGGGATGCGTTCTGCTCCGGCCATACGGAACTCGACATTGGAAAGATCGTCGATGTCCTGATGGATGCGGTGCTGGATTTCATCCACTTCCAGTGCGCAGACACTCCGCCCCTCTCCTTCGCTGGCGATGGCGCGGGTGATCTCGGCACGGCCGCAGCCAAGTTCAAGGATATGCATACCATCCAGCTGCAACAGCTCGTTGTAAATCGTATGCTCAGGGCAGCTGCGAGTGATGGTTGGTTCAGAAATCTTCATACCCGTGACCATAGGCAAGCTTTGACGATAAGGAAAGAGTGACGGCAGAGCTGCACAAGCGGATGAAACTCCGCTATTGTTCGCGCATCTATTACTCATCTGGAGATCATGAATGAAAGTACTTGTTGTCGGTGGTGGTGGCCGCGAACATGCCCTTTGCTGGAAACTGAAACGCTCCCCGTCTGTATCGGAAGTGGTTTGTGCACCTGGCAATCCCGGAATTGCGCGTGAGGCGCGCTGTGTGAATGTTGGCGCTGAGGATATCGAAGGGTTGATGAAGTTGGCCCGTGATGAGCAGCCGAAGTTGGTTGTGGTCGGGCCGGAAGTGCCGTTGGTTTTAGGTTTGGCTGACCAATTGCGTGCAGAAGGGTTTGCGGTTTTCGGGCCGGATCAGGCAGCAGCGAAGCTGGAGGGTAGCAAATCATTTTCCAAGCGTTTGATGCATGAGGCGGGCGTTCCAACGGCCCGTTTCGAAGTACACGTGGATGTCGATGAGGCTGTAGAGACTGTTCGTTCGTGGGGTGCGCCGATTGTGGTTAAGGCCTCAGGCCTTGCAGCCGGTAAGGGCGTAATTGTGGCGCAAACCGTGAAAGAGGCCGTTGATGCGGTGCGCGACATGCTGGCTGGAAACACGTTTGGTGATGCTGGCTCGCAGGTGGTGATTGAGGAGTGCCTGATCGGAGAGGAGGCGTCGTGCCTGTTCCTTGTCTCTGGAGACACGATTTTGCCACTGGCCTCATCTCAGGATCACAAAGCACTGCTCGATGGCGACAAAGGCCCTAACACCGGTGGTATGGGAGCCTATTCTCCAGCACCATGCGTAACCGATGCAGTGGCTGCTGAGGTGCTTGAAAAGATTGCGCGCCCGACTGTTGCAGCGCTTAAAAAGCGGGGTGCTGAGTTTATCGGCATCCTCTACGCAGGCGTGATGCTGACCAAGGATGGCCCGCAGGCTCTCGAGTTTAATGTCCGTTTTGGGGATCCTGAGTGCCAGCCACTGATGAGCCGGCTGAAATCCGATCTCGGTGAAGTGCTGCTTGCCGCTGCAGAGAGACGCTTGGACGGTGTGAAGTTGGAGTGGGATGATCGGATTGCACTCTGTGTGGTGGTCACATCCGATGGTTATCCTGAGTTCTTCACTAAAGGCCAGGCGATTGGCGGTCTGGATGCTGTTGAGGCAGCCGGGACCACGGTGTTCCACGCCGGAACAGCTGAAAAGAATGGCGTAATTGTGAATAGTGGCGGACGCGTTCTTGGCGTGACTGCGTTGGGGGCGAAAGTCTCTGATGCCCAAAAAGTGGTTTACAAGGCACTCGAAAAACTTGATTGGCCGGGTGGATTCTATCGTAAAGATATTGGTTACAGGGCCGTTGAACGCGAATAGCAGCTGGCTGGTTTTTATTCTGGGAATGATGTTCACATTCCCAGTCAGCGCGCTTGAATTTAACGATCTGGATGTGGGTCGAGGCCTGCGATTGTATAGCAACTACTGCATCGCCTGCCACGATCATGATGGTAGGGGTAGCCGCGTTGCACGGGCTGATATCAATGCGAACATGCCTGTTTTTTTGGCGAAAAAAGAGGCTACGCCACGCCGCTATTTCGAGCAGATATTTTATGGCGGTGGCGGGATGCCACAGATGCATGATGAGCTTTCAGAGCAGGACATCTGGAATATTGTTTACGCGATTCCCTTGATTCGGCAGCAGCAACATTCAGAGTGGCATCCTGAGCGGTTTGATCGCTGGCAAGGTAAAGAGAGGTAGAAAATGGAAAATATCAAAGTTCTTATTTTGATGGGCAGTAAATCCGATCTGCCGATTATGGAGAAGACGACAGCTGTGCTTGATTCCTACGGCGTGGCGAATAAAACATTGATCCGTTCTGCTCACCGAACACCTGAAGCAACCGTCCAGACAGTTAAGGATGCCGAGGCTGCGGGGTGTCAGGTCTTCATCTGTGCAGCAGGCATGGCAGCGCATCTGGCCGGTGTCGTGGCGTCTAAAACGATCAAGCCGGTGATTGGTGTGCCGATCGCATCCGGCCCACTGCAGGGGCAGGATGCACTTCTATCCACGGTGATGATGCCGCCCGATATTCCGGTTGCGACGGTTGGTATTAACGGTGCGAAAAACGCAGGAATTCTGGCTGTGCAGATGCTGGCACAAAATGATGAGGCTCTGGCACAGAAGCTGAAAGAGACCCGTGCAGCCCAAGCCATTCCACAGGACTAGTCGAAAACTCAATTCGCTTCGAGCAGCCCCCCTGTTAAAACAGGGAGGGTTGATAGGACACTACACATCCACACTTCCCGGCATGGCATGCCTGCCAAAAAACAGGCAAGCCATTCAGAGGATGCAGCGTTTTAAGGGGCGCAAAGGTCCTTTCCTGCTTCTGGCAGATTCGAAACAGACCGCCAGAAAATATATTCGCTGGTATCCAGCCTCTCTACGTAAGCTCATCAAAACCGAATGGCCCGGCCATACGACTCTGGTGGTTCCCGGCAGACCGGGATTGCCTGCGATGTGTTATCGAAAGGGAATGCTGGCGATTCGTGTTGATGCAGATGCTGTATGTAGACGGTTGGCACGTGCTTGCGGTGGGCTGCTGCTTTCCAGTAGCTTGAATAGAAAGGGTGGTATTATTCGCAGGCCTTGCTATGGGGTGCAGATGAGATGGCACAGTTTTTTGTCCGGTAGGGCGAGCATGGGCACGAGTTGCGGAGAGGCATCCGTTATCTACCGGGTTGATCACAGGGGCATGTATAAAATCCGCTAAACAGACGTAAAAACCACGCCTTAATATTTTGCAAATGTTATGGCATGATGCGTCTGTCGCCAGATTTGGCGTGGGAGAAAATGATGCGTATTTCACTATTGGCACTGTTGATGACGGCTTTTGCCATACCGTTGAGTGCTCAGGCTGCTGATGCAGAGTTGGGAGAGCAGGTTTTTAAAAAACGGTGTGCCGTGTGCCATAATCCTATGACCGCACAGCGTAAAATCGGCCCGGGTCTGAAAGGGGTGTTCGAGCGTGAAGCGGAGAGTGGCATTGGCAAGCTGACTGAATCCAGGCTGCATGAGTGGCTGGAGAACCCGAAATCGCTGAAGCCTAAAACCCGCATGCCGAAATATGGCCCTATGCAGGATGCTGAGACTCGACAGGCCGTTGTTGATTATCTTAAGACCCTATAAAGACTACATATTCAGCGTTGAAATCGGTGTTATCATAGCGCCTTATTTTTAGTTCAACATAGGATTCCTAAATGCCTCAATTGTATAAGAGCATAAAGCCTTT
>Ga0316191_10003549_pt1 | contig 11553 bp, 12 predicted proteins | sample Eddworburr2cm_MG_FD_204928 | JGI IMG/M metagenome (GOLD analysis project Ga0316191, IMG submission 204928) | Coastal sediment microbial communities from Maine, United States - Eddy worm burrow 2 cm | ecosystem: Environmental > Aquatic > Marine > Coastal > Sediment | place: USA: Maine... | reverse complement strand
CGGGCCACGGCTTTCTTTAATTCTTTTAATTTGGTTATGCTGAGGGCATCATCTTCATTATTGACCAGATAGCTCAGCAGCTTTTCTTTTTCGTCTCGAGAGGAAACCCCCAATTCTTCGAGACTGATAAAAGAAATACTCGACATTTGTTTGGTGCGATAAACCTGCTCCAGATCAACTCCCAATTCCTGTGCAACCTCATTGTCGTCGGCCGTACGCCCCAATTTTTGTTCCAGCCGGAGATAAACAGATTCCAACTCCCTTATTTTCCGCCGATTGGATCTTGAGAGGAAATCCCGCGCACGCAACTCACTGAGTACCGCACCCTTGATCCGGAAGATGGCATAGGTCATAAATTTATTATCGCGCCTGGGATCATAACGGTCCACAGCCTGAATCAGCCCGATAACCCCGACATTCATCAGATCATCGATATCCACGGTTGATGGAAGATGCACCGCCAGTCTCTGCACGATGCGTTTTACATAGGGCAAATATTCGGTAATTAACTGGTCGCGATACGCTGGATCCTTGGGGACAATTTTTTTTGTTCGTGTCTGTGCCAGTGCCATAGAATTATATTTCTCCAATTACGAAATTTTTTTTTCAATCAGATGGTGCCAGAAAAAATTGGAATCGCCTTTGGGCACATTTGTCGGCGGTTGGGTAAATATTTTCCGGGCTAAATCTTCAAAACATTTGCTGGCGCGCGTATCCGGATAAAGTTCGCTGACAAGTTTCTGCTGTTTGACGCCTTTCGTGATCTTGGCATCAAACAGTACACTTCCCAAATAATCGACGGTCATATCCAAAAATCTTTCGGTAACCAGATTCAGCTGTCTGAACACTTCTCTTCCCTGTTGAGTCGTGCCGGCTAAATTGACGATGACCTTGCAGCATTTCTCTGCATACTTTAAGGAAAGTACTTTCATTAGCGCGTATGCATCGGTAATGGCAGTCGGCTCGGGCGAAACCACCACGATGATTTCCTGCGCGGTCACATTAAAGTCCATAACATTGGAAGAAATACCAGCAGCGGTATCGATCAGCAATAAATCGACTGAATCAATCACCCCGTCCAGTTCGCTTAGAATCTGAACCTTTTGCTCCGGGGTCAGCTGGGTTAACTCTTGAATGCCCGAGGACGCCGGCAGAATCAGCATATTACCCGGCCCTTCGACAATGATTTCGCCAACTGATTTTTCGCCCATGAACACATGCGACAAATTGTATTTCGGCGCCAGCCCCAGCAGAACATCGAGATTGCCCAAGCCCAGGTCCGCGTCCAGAATAAGCACTTTTTGGCCCATCCGGGCAAATGAATAGCCTAGATTGGCCACAATATTGGTCTTACCGACACCGCCTTTGCCACTGGTCACTGCGATCACCCGGGTAGACGCCTTGCGCACGGTTTGGGCCGCACTTTCAAACGCACTACCGGTTTTACGGGCTTTCATCCGGTCTGATAGACGAATAACATTATCTGAGGGATTATTTGACTTCATAAATTATCAGGCTCCTTTCACAACGCATCCTTTAGAAGTAGTTTGAGACCCGCACATTATCCCTCGTGGGCAATCCGGTTTGAAAGCGCTTGCTTCTGGCCGGCTGGCAATCTTGACAGGGCATAAAATGCTCCAATTTTGCTGTCTGTAAACTAGAAAAGGTGATCATGTTCTTTGATTGTATTTTTTGGGTCCATTTACAATCGGCACGATGAAACACATCGGAATTTTTGTTGGCGACAAAGGTGCTGCCGTCAATGCGGTTAACGGATTCCGCAGAAGCTTGATCCGGCCGCTCCGAATTTAGCAATGCTTTACGATTCTTAAAATCGCCCAGCAGGTACGCGACAATTTTGTCAATCGATCCGGTTTCGATGGCATGCGAGACCTCACGGCCGTTTGTCACAAAAGACAGCGGCAATGGATGCTGGACTAGCACATTGATTAAATTTCCATAAGAGCAGCTTTCATCAAGCTTGGTAAAAATCAGATACTGAATATCAAGGGTGTTCAGGCACCTGAGGGTATTGAGCAAATCGCCTTCTTTGGTCATCGTCGATAACGCCAGGTGAGTTTCAATGCCATCAATCTCGTTCAAACACGCTTTGAGTTCATCGATTTGGTCCTGTTTTTTGGGATTGAATCCAGAAGTATCCACCAGGACCGTATCAAATTTCCTGAATTCATTAACAGCAGCATTGAAAGCGGAAGGCGTCGCCGCTGCTTTAATAGGGACTCCAATGGCTTTGGCATATACCTTCAGATCCTCTCTGCCGCCGACGCGATCGGAATCTAGTGAAATGATCGCAACATTTTTATGGCGTTCAATGGCATGTCGCGCAGCCAGTTTGGCGACCGTGGTTGTTTTTCCAACACCCGTGGGTCCCACAACCGCTAATACCTGACAACCGGATTTTTTGCGATGCTGTGTTTCGGCCCCGTTTCTTTTTTGCTTCAGTATATTTGAAATGCTTGAAATAACCTGAGCGGTTGTATCGAATCGCCCTCCCTCCGAATATACGGCTTTTAAGGCGTCAATGATGTCATTGGCAATATCCTGTTTAACTTCCTGAGACAGCAAATGTTGAAAGACATCTGCAAGCAAATCATCTTTGCCAGATCGAGTCGTGTCTGCGGGCTGAAGGGGCCGCTTCCGACCGTACAGGGTTTTAATTCGGCTGCCGACCGATTGTCGAAAAATACGCTTTGCTGGCGTCGCAAGACCGCGGGTTGCATTGCGGCGGTAACTGTTCAAAGCGTTGGCGTTCAATACCGGTTTTATTTCAGCCGGGAGATGAGAACCATCAACAGCCGCGGTAACCTCAACACCCAATGATTTTACCCGGCCGATAATTTTATTCTCTTTTTTGAGGCTGCGTGCGGATAGAATTACCGCGTCAGAACCCAGCTCTTTTTTGATCAACCGCAAGGCGGTCTTCATATTTTTGGCCTCAAAGCGTTTAATCTGCATGGTTAAGCTCCAGCATGTCTAAAGATTGGATTTCAACTTTACTTAGAATTTCATCATATGACAGCACAGCGATATGGGGCATAAACCGATCGATCAGTCGTTTAACATGGTAGCGGATTTGGGCGGAACACATCACCACCGGCTGGTAATTCAAAGAAGACATTTTTTCTAAACTCGCGGCCAGATTGTTCATCATCTGTTGCGCGACGGACGGATCCAGCGATAAAAAGCTTCCATGATCGGTTTGCTGTAATGCTTCTGAAATCGCGGATTCCAGACTGTGCCCCAGCATAATGGCGGCAATATTACCTTCAGGCGTCAGGTGCATTTTGGTTATGGTTCGCGCCAGCGCGTGGCGCACGTGTTCAGTTAAAATATCCAGATCCTTGGTGGCTGGCGACCAGTCCGCCAGGGTTTCCAGTATCGTCAGCAGATCGCGAATGGGGACCTGCTCCCGCAGAAGATTTTGCAAAACCTGAACGACACCACCCAATGGTAATAAATTGGGAACCAGCTCTTCGACGACTTTGGGATGGGTTTCTTTCACGGCGTCCAATAATTGCTGGACATCCTGTCTGCCAAACAACTCGTGGCTGTGGCGTTTTATGATTTCAGAAAGGTGTGTCGTCAGCACCGTCGCCAGATCCACCACTGTAAACCCTTTGGCCAGCGCGTTTTCTTTGGTTTCTTCCTTTATCCACAGAGCCGGTAACCCGTATGTCGGTTCCCGGGTGTCAATACCATCTATTTTTTCATCAGTGGCGTTTGGGTTCATGGCCAAATAATAGTTGGCCATCAACTCCCCTCTGGTAATCTCATTGCCCTTGAGCAAAATGGTGTACTCACCGGGTTTTAGCTGCATATTGTCCTGAATATGGACCGGTGCGACAATAATCCCCAGTTCGCGCGCAATCTGCCGGCGCAGCGATTTAATTCGATCCAACAACTGTCCGCCCTGCTCGATGTCCACCAGGGGAATGAGCCCGTAACCCACTTCAATCGCCAGCGTGTCCAGTGGCGGTAGCGCGTCAAACTGGTCTGAAGGGATGGCTTTTTCTTCCTGTACTTTCGACTCTTCTTCGATCCTGGCGGATTCCTTTATGGACCGAAAAATGGTGTATGCCAACCCGCCGGTAACAGCGGATAAAATCATGAAAGGAATCGTCGGCAGTCCGGGCACCAGACCAAAGCCGAAAAGAACCCCTGAGGCGACTGCAATGGCCTTGGGCTGTATCAGTATTTGAGAGGTAATTTCGTCTCCCAGGCTTGAATCTGCTCCAGCGCGCGTTACAATGACACCCGCGGCGGTCGACACGATCAGGGCCGGCACCTGACTCACCAGACCATCACCAATGGTCAGCAAGGTGTAATTTTGAGCCGCATTGGCAAAGCTCATATCTTTTTGAAAAACGCCGATGGCAAGCCCGCCGATAATGTTAATCAGGGTAATGACAATTCCGGCAATCGCATCGCCTCTTACGAATTTATTGGCACCGTCCATCGCACCGTAATACTCGGCTTCCTGGGCAATCAATTCCCGTCGTTCACGGGCTTCCTGTTCAGTGATCAAACCGGCGTTCAGATCCGCGTCGATGCTCATCTGTTTGCCGGGCATGGCGTCCAGGGTAAAACGGGCGGCCACTTCAGCGATTCGACCGGCACCTTTGGTTATGACCAGAAAATTAATGGCCACCAGGATTAAAAAAACGATGATTCCCACCAGATAATTGCCGCCGACCACAAATCCGCCGAAAGCTTTGATGACTTTGCCGGCGGCCAGAGTCCCTTCATTGCCGTGCAGCAAAATAACACGGGTGGAGGCGACGTTGAGTGCTAATCGAAACAAGGTGACCAGCAACAGAATTGAAGGAAAGGCTGACAGCTCCAAGGGATGCTGAACATACATGCTGGCTAAAATAATGATCAGCGAAAAGGTAATACTGAAAGACAACAGCAAGTCCAGCAGCAGGGTTGGCAGGGGCATCACCATAAATGCCAGGATGCAGATCACTGCCACGGCCATTAAAACGTCGCTGCTTTTGGCAATAAATGGAATTTGCCCGGTAAGTTGGTTCTGATTTGCCAATTTTATTTCCTTGTGAGAAGTGATTTCAAAAAATCAGATCAGGTTCAAGGGCAAGGCGTCAGGCCGATCGGGAAAGCGCAGCATACATGGGTATGTGAGCATTTACCGGAGGCCTGCAACGCTGCCATTGGGCCTTAGATGGGGTTTTGAAACCACTTCTAAGCCGTTTGATACATACCTTTGAGGCGGTACACGTATGCCAGCACTTCTGCTACCGTTCGATAGAGTTCCACCGGTATATATTCCCCGATTTCCACCATTTTGTGCAAGGCCTGGGCCAGCGGTTTATCTTCGACAATCGGCACCTGGTGATTTCTGGCAATCTCTTTAATTCTTTCTGCAAGGTGCCCGGCACCTTTGGCGACCACCGTGGGTGCCACCATCTTGGCCGCATCAAACTGCAGCGCCACCGCCAGATGAACGGGGTTGGTAATGACCACATCAGCCTCTGGAACCGCCTCCATCATGCGACGGGCCGCCATCTCGCGCTGAACCTTGCGAATCCGGCTTTTAACCCAGGGATCACCTTCTTGTTGTTTGCGTTCGTCTTTGACCTGCTGCTTGGTCATTTTGAGATCCTCTTCGTACTGCCAGCGCTGGTAAACATAGTCGAGGACCGCCAGAATGATGAGTGCCAGACAAACAAAAAAGAAGACCTTAAAAGCCAGCTGACTAATAAAAATAAGAATGTCTCCGACTTCCTGCTGCATCAGGCCAGGAAACTTTACGGTTTCCGTTCGCACGACTGCATAAGCGATACCGCCAACAACCAGTATTTTAAAAATGGATTTAACCAGCTCCACCAGCGCTTTTATGGAGACAAACTTTTTCATACCCGAAATCGGGTTGAGCTTCTTCAGTTTGGGTCGCAAGGGTTCTCCATGAAACTCCAATCCGATCTGCGCGACGTTACCCGCCATACCGGCAATCAGAACCGTCGAAAAAAAAGGAATTAAAATTAAGAAGGCCTTCTTGAAAATTTCTGCAGAAAAGGCACTGACATCGGAAACCGCTTCGAACCGCAAGGTGTCCAGCCGTTCAAAAACACTGCCGATCACCTCGGCAATGTTCCACAACATCCACGACCCGGCGAAATAAAAAACGCCCATGGCGGTCATTAAAATTAAAACAGAAGGGATTTCCCGGCTCTGAGCGACCTGCCCTTTGCGCCTGGCATCCTCTCTGCGTTTCGCAGTTGCTTTTTCTGTTCGTTCCTGACCGCCGCTTTCCGGCATAATTGACCTCGATTAAACGTTAAGAAGCTGCTTTCATCAGCAGAAAAATCATATTGCCCAGGTTGCTGAATATGGTTTTTAAATAAGATGACAAATACGGCAGGCTGAAACCGATAAATAATAACCCGATGATAATTTTTAACGGCATGGCCACCAAAAACACGTTCATCTGGGGCACCGTGCGGGCGATGAGCCCGAAAGCAACGCTGGTCAGCAACAAGGCGGCGATGACCGGAGCCCCGACTTTAATGGCGATCACAAACATATGACCGCCGATGCGGATTAACTGCTCAATTAGAGAGCCGCTGACCCTGAACCCAAGGGGCGGCACCAGCTGAAAGCTTTCAACCAGTGCCATGAGAAACCAATGATGTGCATTTATGGTTAGAAAAATCAAAAACGCAAACAACTGAAAAAATTGCGACAGAAGCGGTACCTGCTGACCGGCCGAGGGGTCCATCACCTGAGCAAGCGCCAGACCCATTTGGTACCCCGATATCTGCCCGGCCATTTGCAGGCCGACAAAAATTAAATTGACCGCCATGCCGATACTGATTCCCAGCAGAATTTCGCTGACAGCACCAATGGCGAAGCTGCCCAGATCGCTGAGCACCGGAAAAGCCGTTTGGTCCAACAGGGGATACAAAACGATGCTGGCGGCCAATGCCAAGCCGAATTTTATTAAGACCGGTATGCTTGCGCTTTTAAATATCGGCATGCTCATCAATATGGCAGCCACCCTTAAAAAAATCAGGAAAAGCACCTGTAACTGGATTAATGGAATTGAAAACGATAGCATCTTTGAAAACCGTCGCCGTGCATTGCCATAAAACACCCGGTTTGCATCAGCGAATATAAATCACAATATTTTTAAACAAATCCGTGGTAAACGTGAGCATGGTTTGCATCATCCACGGCAAAAAGAATAATAGCGCACACGCCACCGCCAGCATTTTGGGAATAAAGGTCAGCGTCATTTCGTTGATCGAGGTGGCGGATTGGAATATGCTCACCAGTAGCCCCACCAGCAGACCTGCCAGAAGCATGGGTGCCGCCAGCATAATGGCCGTTTTAATCGCTTCAAAAAAGAATCCGGTCAAAAATTCAGTCGTCATACCGTTTTGCTTTGCTTTTGGATTTAAAAAAAACTCCTGACCAGCGAACCGATCAGTAAATTCCAGCCATCGGCCAGAACAAATAACATCAATTTAAAGGGTAGCGATATCATGATGGGGGGTAGCATCATCATGCCCATTGACAGCAAAACACTGGCCACCACCATGTCGATGATCAAAAACGGAACATACAGCAGCAGGCCGATCTGAAATGCGGTTTTGACTTCACTGATAATAAATGAGGGAATCAGAACCGAAATGGGAATATCATTGACATCTTTGGGCCGCTCGATTTTCGCGATATCAACGAACAGGGCCAGATCCTTTTCGCGGGTCTGCTTGAACATAAATCCCCGCAAGGGTTCAGCGGCTTTTTGTAACGCTTGCTGCTGATCAAGTTTGTCTGCTAAATAAGGCTGCAGTGCCGTCTGGTTGATCTGTTGCCAAATCGGGGTCATGATAAAAAAAGTTAAAAACAGCGCCAGGCCGATTATGACCTGGTTGGGCGGCATTTGCATGGTCCCCAGTGCTCGGCGTAGCAACGACAGCACAATTACAACTCGCGTAAACGAGGTCAGCATAATCAAAATGGCCGGCGCCAGGGAAAGAATGGTCATCAATAAAAAAATCTGCAGCACGACGGCCATTTTCCCCGGTTCCTGCGTCTGGTCCATGCCGATGTTGATAAAGGGCGCTGCAGTTTGTGGCGCTGCCGCCGCACTGTTTTCAGGAGCTAACAAAACCGCGCTCAAGCCAATTCCCAGAACCACAGCGGCAAGCAGCAGTCGCTGCAACCGCTGCAAGGGTTTGGCACCACCGGAAACGTTTTGCTTCCGACAGTCCGAAATTAAATTGGCCCCAGACGGGCGATTTAATGGCAACTTTTTGAACATTATGGATCGTTTCTGTGCCGCATAAAACGGCTGGTGATTTTATTCAATTGATCGCTAAAAGACGGGGTAATGCGCCCCGACCCCTGGTCATGAATTTGATCCAGAATCGTTTTGTCTTCTATCTTCGTCAGCAGGCAGATCGAATCACCGGAAATACCGACGACCAGTATAGCCCCGGGAATTTGCACCAGGGAGATGTTTTTTTTAAGGCCGATGTACTGGCTGGCCAAGACACGGATCATTTCCCCCCCCGAAGAGCCGATGTTTTTACGCATCACCCGCTTGGTAACGTAAAAAAAAATACCCAACCCGCCCAGCACCAGTGCCAGAGCCGCCAGCATTTTAAACGAAGTGGCTAACAGGTCCGGCGTGGCATTCATTTCAACCTCTCGATCCGTTCGCTGGGGCTAATTATTTCGGTCAGACGGATACCGTATTTTTCATTTACCACGACAACTTCACCCCGGGCGATGAGTTTGCGGTTCGCTAGAATTTCCAATGTTTCTCCGGCCAATTTGGAAAGCTCGAGCACCGAGCCTTGGCCCAGTTTCAGCAGTTCATTGATCAATATTTTGGTGCGACCCAGCTCCACTGAAATTTCTAGCGGAATATCCAGCAGAAACTCCATGTTGCCCGTCGGCTTGCCATCGGCGGCACCATCGGATTTTGATTTTTGCGCTGCGTCAGATTCCGGCATGGCCGCCGATTCATCAATGCCGGCCATAGCCTCATCCGGCTGAGCGCCCTCTGGCTGTACTTCTTTATCCGTATCCGCCATCGCTATTTTTTGCCTCCATTTGAATTTATCAATTTTGCAATTTCAATTGCGCGGTTGCCCTTAATGACTCCCGGATAGCCGCGGTATTTAGGAACCTGATCAACGCTGATAGATATAAGGTCCTCGGGACCGGCTTTTAGTTTAATAACGTCTTCGACTTGCAGATTTATCAATTCCCGCACGGTCTGCTGGGTTCTTCCCAGTTCAGCAATTATCGTAACCTGGGTATCTTTTAATAATTCTTTCAACTGCGGCCGCCAGGTGTGTCCCATATCTTTTTCCCGCAGGTACTTCGGTGAAAGTTTTTCTTTTATCGGTTCCAGCATCAGGTAAGGAATCGCCACATGAAAATTTCCGGAAAACTCCTGACCTTTTATCGTAAAGACAATGATCATCATGGTATCGTTGGGCGGCACCATTTGGACAAACGCCGGTTTGGTCTCCGTCTTTCTTAAAACGATCTTTATGGGATAAATCGTTGACCAGGAATGCTCAAATGCGGCTAAAATATCGAGCGCAAACTTTTTTATCATGCGTTGTTCAATTTGTGTAAATTCGCGTACCTGAGTGGCGGGTTTTCCATCGCCGCCGAACATGCAATCGATTAAAGAAAAAACAAGATTGGACTCAATACACAACAGGGCATTGCCGATCAGGGGTTCCATTCTGATCACATTACAGCTCGTCGGACTAGAGAATGCCGTGATGAATTCCTGATATTTAATCATTTCCGAGGATACAAACTCAACGGTCATGGAACGCTGCAAAGCCGATGAAAGCGTATCCCGTAACATCCTGGCGAATTTGTCATAAACTTCTTCCAGAGCGGAAAATTGATCCCGCAGCATAATATTTTGCGATGTCAGATTATAAGGCGCCGCTTTAACATCTTTCTTGGCTTCTTGATCAAGATCAACATCGCCTCTTTCCATGGCGGAAAGCAGCGCATCAATTTCTTCTTGAGTGAGTATTTGATTTGACATAGGACAAAAATTTATTGAACGACAAACTCGGTAAAAAAGATATTGGTAACCACATCATTACCGAACAGACTATTGAGCTTGGCAAGAATTTCATCTCGCAAAGCAATCTTGCCTTCCATGCCGGCAATCTCATCAAATTGCTTGGAGGGCAGTATCATCAAGATGCTGTCTCTGACCTGGGGCAGCCTTTCGGTTAGTTTCCCGGCATCCGCTGATTCAGCCAGCTCAAGATCCATGGTCACTCTCAAATAACGGCTGCGTCCCTCATCCGCGAGATTGACAATAAATGTGTCCAGAGAATAAAGCGGCCCCAGTGCCGCGGCCTGAGCCTTCCCGGTCTCTGAGGTGGCCGCCATATTGGCCTGGGTGCTTAAAGCCGACAGCTTGTGCCACATCATAAAAAACCCGGCTGCCAGGCCAATCGTCAAGACCAGTAAAACCGCTACAACCAGAAATATGAATTTATTCGACATTTTCCTCTTTGCCCTCCGTTAATAAAAAAATTTCCACCCGCCTGTTTTTCGCCCGATTGGCCCGGGTGTCATTCGCGGCCACCGGCCTCGATTCACCATAGCCTACGGCCGAAAGCCTTCTGGGATCTATGCTGCTGACCTCGGCAAAGTACTTTACGACATTTACGGCGCGGGCGACGGACAGTTCCCAGTTTGACGGGAAGCGGCGTGTCTGGATGGGAACATTATCCGTATGGCCTTCCACCCGCACCGCATACGGTATTTTGCCCAGCGCATCTGCAATCTTATCCAAAAAGGCGAAACCCGCCGGGTTAATCGCCGCTCTGCCAAAATTAAAAAGCACCTGATCCTCAAAAGAAAGTCGGGTTCCCTGATGGGTACGGGTGACCTGAATATCCGGATCGGCTTCCGTCAATTGCCGAATCTGGTCAACCCATTTGCCGCCGGGCTCCCTGCTGCCTGGCTTATGTTGCTCGCCTTCAGCCTGGGTCATGATATGCGACATATCATCGACCGGTTGGGTTTTTTTCACGCTGATGGATACTTTATCACCGGCTTCCAAAATTCCGAGTCCACTTTGCAGGGCATACTGAAAATCCTGCATTTTTCCAGTATCAACCGTGCTCATCGTAAACAGGAGAACAAAGAAAACCATTAACAGGGTGACAAGATCATTAAAAGTTGTCAGCCAGATGGCCGTTTTACTGCCTTCGTTCTCCAGGTTGCGCCGCAGTCTTCTCAAAAGATTTCCTCGATGGGCGTTTTCGGTCGTTCTTTCTTAATGAAAATAATCTCGACTCTTCGGTTTTTTTCCCGGTTTTCCGCTGTATCATTTGCAACCACCGGATGAAATTCACTGAATCCTTCGGCTGCCAGGCGCCGGGGATCAACGTTATGATTTTTGACAAAATATCTGAGCACATTTACCGCCCGGGCAGTGGACAGCTCCCAGTTCGACGGATAGCGCTCGGTGTGAATCGGAAGATTATCGGTATGGCCTTCAATCCGAATCAG
>Ga0316191_10003547_pt1 | contig 11554 bp, 9 predicted proteins | sample Eddworburr2cm_MG_FD_204928 | JGI IMG/M metagenome (GOLD analysis project Ga0316191, IMG submission 204928) | Coastal sediment microbial communities from Maine, United States - Eddy worm burrow 2 cm | ecosystem: Environmental > Aquatic > Marine > Coastal > Sediment | place: USA: Maine | collected... | reverse complement strand
TATCAACTGAACCTTCTATACAAACAGTTGAACTAAACCTTGAAGAACTTAAGGCTTTCAGAAAAAAATTCCCCGTTTATCTTGATTGGGATAAATTTGGTTTGAATTAATTATCTATCATTAAGCTGATCTAATTCTACACCGTGTTTAATTCTGGGTTTTCAGACTTGGCAAGATTAAGCTGGATAAAAAAGTCAATATATTTATGATTATTTATTCTTACAATTAGCCAATCAATTTATTTAATCTAATTCCAAAACTGTTATTCCAGGGCCTCCACGATCAGCATGCTCATCATTAAATGATTTTACTTCTTTATAGGACTTTAGCTCTTCGCGTAGTACCTGTCTAAGTATTCCATCACCTTTACCATGAATTACTCGAACACTGGGTACGCCGAAAAGGATAGTGTCGTCCATAAATGTTCTTAATATCATAATTGCTTCTTCTGCACGTTTACCACGAACATCAAGGTCAGTCGAAAAATGGGCTTTTCTTTTGTTAATATCTATTCCTCTCAAGGAAGAAATATGCTCTTTTTCTACTTTTTTTACGATGCTTTTTGATATTTTTTCCAATCTACTCAACTTAATTGTTGATTTAAGATCACCAAAAAGAACTTCTGCATCTTGCTTTTTCAGTTTTATAACTTCTCCAATTGATTGTTGGCCTTTGACTCGCACAAAAGCACCAGTGTCGATCACGCCACCGATTACCTGTACTTCTTTTTCTTTCCTTCTAACTTTTTCTACCTGAATTTTCTTTTCAAAATCGCGAACTTCTTCCCTTGATTTCCTTGTAGCATCCTTCTCAGCATTATTTTCTTTTATGTTTCGAATTAAATTTTCGACCTTCTGATTTGTTGCTTTCAACAAATTCTTTGCTTCAATTTTAGCATCATTCAATATCTCCTTTTTCTTTTCGTCAACCTCAGATTGCAGTTCTTTATAATTTTTGATTGTTTTCTCTAAAATCGAATTCTGATGACTTAACTTCCTGCTTTGTTCTTCATGATTCTTTTTTTCCTCTTCCAGTTCCGTCAATAACCTATCCAGCTCTACTGCGTCTGTTCCAACCTTTTGTTTTGCTGACTGAATAAGCTGTTTTGGCAGACCAATTTTTCCTGCAATTTCTAATGCAAAGGAGCTTCCCGGTTTACCTATCTCCAACTGATAAAGCGGCTCCAACTTTTTTACATCAAATCGCATTCTGCCATTAATCAATCCATCACTGGCATCAGCCATTTTCTTTAAATTGTTGTAATGCGTTGTAATGATTCCCTGTGCATTTGATTTGGCAAGTTGCTCCAAAATAGCCTCTGCTATGGCTCCTCCAAATTGAGGATCAGTTCCTGCCCCAAACTCATCAATTAAGAATAACGTCCCTCTTTTTGAATTTTTGAGAAGAAAATCCATCGATTTTAGGTGCGAACTGTAGGTGCTCAAATCATCTTCTATGGATTGCTCATCTCCAATATCAATAAAAATGTTTTTGAATATTGAGATTTTAGCTCCTTCTAGTACTGGAATTGGAATTCCACATTGATACATATATTGAAGAAGGCCAACAGTTTGTAAGCATACAGATTTTCCTCCTGCATTGGGGCCCGAAATAAGCAATATTCGATCATGGTCATCCAACCTGATGTTAAGGGGTATCAGCTCCTTTTTCTGTTTATTAAGTGCTTCCTGTAAAACCGGATTAACTGCCTTTTTCCATTCTAGTATCCCTGCTTGATTTAATTCAGGTACTATAGCACCAAACTTTAGGGACAGTTTTGCTTTTGACTTTATCAGATCTATGACCCCTAAAAACCTGCTCCCATGAGCAATAGGATCTTTTTGTAACCTTATTTTGTCCGTCAGTTCGGTTAGTATACGAATAATCTCTCTTTTTTCCTTATAGGAAAGTTCCTTGAGATCATTATTGATTTCTAAAACCTCTGCCGGCTCAATAAATATTATATTCCCTGATGCAGATGCATCATGAATAAAGCCCTTAATGCTTCTTTTGTGCTCAGATTTAATTGGAATTACCAACCTCCCATTTCTAACCGTCAAAGAACTATCTTCCGGAGACATCGCTGATTTCCTAGTGTCCCTTATAACCTTGTCAAGTGTTTTTCTTGCAGATTGCTCATTTTTATAAATTTCTGCTCTGATCTTTTTTAATTCCAGAGAGGCATTTTGTCTTACGCTTCCCTTTTCATCAATTCGTTGCGATATCTCCCGTATTAGATCCTTATGAATTTCAATATTTTGAGCAAATGATGATATTTCGTGATATTCTTCCTTTTTAGAACTGAAAAAAATTTTCCACTCTGCTAATAAAACCAATGTCTTTTGAATGTCAGCAATCTCCTCAGCTTCCAAAAAAACTCCATGAATTTTAAGCTTTTCAAGAATCTGTTCAATTTCAGGATAGGTAAGAGCTGGTAAATTTTCACCAGCTTCTATCATTTTCATATACTCCTCTGTTTGATTGCAGAGCTTTTGGATCAAGTTGGGATTATAAGAAAATTTAACTTTATCAACATTGTTCTTCCCTTGCAGTCCAGAGCAATGATTTTTCAATACTTCACGAATCTTGTCAAAGCCTAGTTTTTGCTCAATATCATGCGGATATAGCATATATCATAAAATTACTCCTCATTATCGTCACTAGCTTTGGTTGCCAGTCTTTCTTCCAGACTCAAACTATCTGCTATGATTTCGTATATTTTGGTAAGACCCTTGATATCATCCATATAATATGTAAAGCTTTTTCGATACAATGAATCATTCATATGATGTTTCTCATATAGTAGCTTCTCATAATGGGCAAAAATTATTTTTGATGAATCTTCATCCAACTTCAGCTCTTTTACTTTTTGCTCAAGCATATACAAATCTTTAAGAAATACCGCTACTTCCTCCATAGAATAAAGATCTTTGGGATAATGGACTTTTTTCTTTGAACAATAAGTGCACAGACAAATGGCAAGAATTAAAAAAACTTTTTTCACGGATGAAAATTACTTAAATAAGTTCTAATTTTAAAGCCAAAAGTATGCCAATGAAGGAGCTGGTAAAAAAGCTTCGGAAATATCAAATTCAGATTAGGAAGGCCATCAACAATCAAATGCAAGGTGACTTCCATTCTGTCTTTAAAGGCTCAGGTCTGGAATTTGATGATGTCCGATCGTACCAATACGGAGATGATGTAAGAACCATTGACTGGAATGTTACAGCCAAAGGCCATGGTACTTTTGTCAAAACATATAAAGAGGAGAAAGAGCAGATTGTTTTTTTTCTAATTGATGTGAGTGCATCACAGGAAATCGGGAATCCTGGCAAACAAAAAATTGATATTGTAAAAGAAATCTGTGGAGTGCTCTCGCTTTCAGCTGTTCAGCAACAAAGTCAGGTAGGGCTCATTTGTTTTTCGGATGATAAAGAAATGTATGTGAAACCCGGAAAAGGAGAAAAACATGCATTTAGATTTATTTCTGATCTCATGACTTTGAAGCCAAAATCTCGCAAAACAAACATCAGCAAGTCCATCTTATACGCACTTAATCTCATAAAGAGGAAAAGTGTGGTAATCATGATTTCAGATTTTATTGATGATGGATATGAGCATAACTTACGCGCACTCGCCTCACAGCATGACTTGGTTGTAATCCACATAAGTGATGTCAGAGAGACTCAGCTCCCGCGTCTTGGGATTGTCCCTCTATTAGATAAGGAAAGTAAAAAAACCATATGGACAAATACCAGTTCTCCCGGGTTTAGGAATGAGCTAAAGAAAACTTTTGAAGGAAAACAGGGAACCCTGGAACAGTTTTGCAGAAAACATCAGGCAAATTATGTAAACATATACACGGACAAAGATTATGTCTCAAAGTTGATAAAGCTATTCAGGGTAAGGAATAAATCTAGGAAAATTGTATAGGAAAGATATAGCATTACTTGTCATAGTATTTTTTTGCTTAAACTTCTCTTGGGCGCAAGGCGTTGAACCTGTGGGCAACTTTATTGAGAAACAGATAAAAATTGGCGAAGAAGTCACATTTACGCTTTCAGTGAAATACGACAGAAGCCTTAATATACTTTTCCCTGATAGTACGTTTAATTATGGGTTATTTGAATACAATTCCCGAACTTATTTCAAAACAAAATCAGATAGTACGCAGAGTTATGATAGCGTGGTATATAAATTATCCACCTTTGAGATTGATACTACCCAATATTTACAATTACCCATCTTCATTATAAATGACAATGATAGTTCTGCCATTTTATCGACCATGGATTCCATTCAGTTACTTCATGTTGTGCGTGAAATCCCAGAAAAAATAGAGCTAAAAGCCAATACAAATTTGGTTTCTACTGACAAGCAATTTAACTATCCCTATTTTCTTATTGGTCTCGGCTTTATCCTTTTAGTTATTTTGATAGTAGCCCTATTTTTTGGCAAGCGACTGGCCACAATGTGGAAAATTTACAGAATGAGAAGAATTCACAAAAAATTCATTGAGCGTTTTTTCAATTTGATGCGTGATGTCTCGAGTAATAATCCTAAGAAGACACCAGAGCATGTATTAGCAGTTTGGAAAAGGTATATGGAGCGACTGGAAAAAAAGCCAATTTCTAAATTAACTACAAAGGAAATATTGGTATTACATAATAATGGGCAATTAAAGGAAAATTTGAGATCAATTGATAGAAGTATTTATGGAGGAGAAAAAGGTAATAACCTGTTTGCCAGTTTCGATTATTTGATGAAATTTTCAATTGATACTTACAAACTAAGAATTTCCGAGATTAAAAAACGATTAGAATAATGCCAGAAATAAGTAATTGGTTTTCAATATCGTGGTTTTATCCATCAACATTTCTAAGCTATAGCTGGGAATACAAATTTTTCCTATGGATTTTATTTGCAATTCCATTGATCTTTATATTAAGATGGCTTTTTAGTATCCGACTTAAACAAAAACTAACCATTGCCTTACCTAAAAAGAGACTTAAATCTGATATTAGCAGTGTGTTGAGGTTTATTCCTGATTTATTATTTGCAGCGATGATTGCCCTACTTATTTTGTCTCTGGCTAGACCACAAACGAGCAATGAAAAAGTAGAACAATGGACTGAGGGGATTGATATAATGCTTGTTATTGACATATCCAGGTCAATGACTATCCAAGACTTTAGACCAAATCGCCTGGAAGCTGCAAAACAGGTAGCCAAAGACTTTATTGCAGGTAGATTTCAGGATCGAATTGGTATTGTAATATTTTCTGGAGATGCCTATAGTCTTGCGCCTTTGACAACGGATTATAAATTGCTTAACACGTATATAGATGAGATTTCATTCGAAAAAATTGAAGCTTCCGGAACCGCCATAGGCAGTGCTATTGCCGTAGCAACGAACCGAATGAGAGAGTCAGACTCAAAATCAAAAGTAGTCATATTGCTAAGTGATGGGGACAACACAGCTGGCAATATTGATCCAATAACCGCTGCGGAAATTTCTAATGCTTATGACATAAAAATTTATACTATTGGAATAGGTAAGGAGGGCAGAGTACCCACTGGAAAAGACCTCTTTGGAAGAGTAGTAACCAGCAATAATACGCTTGACGAAACTACACTAAGAAAAATTGCTGAAATTGGGAATGGAAACTTTTATCGAGCTTCAGATAACAAAGCATTGGAAGATGTCTTTAAACTTATAGATCAATATGAAAAAGCCGAAATAAAAGAAAGCAGGTTTAAGGATACGACAGACTATTATCAGATATACCTAAAGTGGGCAATATTGATATTTCTAATTTGGATGGCGTTGAAATCTACGTTTATGAGTAATATTCTGAAGGACTAATTAACCTATAAAATCACCGGAACCATATTTACACTCATCATACTTTTTATTGACCTTGACTTTCCAAAAAGGCCCGTTTTTTAATACAATCATAAACTTTACTCCGAAGTTATGCCACCATCTAGAAAATCCATTTTTGTTTGGCACTTGACCTTTGGGAACTGCGAGATATTGAAACCCCATATCTGTGGTAATCTCTTCAAAGCATCTGTTCCCCGGTAAAGTATTTTTTGTATCATTTGTGATGATAAACCTGATCCGTTTCTCTTTTTCCTTTTGTTTTTTAGGGTCTGGTGTAGCATCAATCTGCGTATTTGGGGTTGGAAAATAGTCCTTGTTATTCTCCTGTGCAATTGAATTATTTGCAAAAGCAGAAATGATGATGATTAAAATTGGAGAAAGACTAAAAAAAAATCGCCTCATTCGTTTATTTTGAATGAGGCGAAATTAATAAAATATCATAAGATATTTTGTTATTCCTTATTAAAGCTCATCGCTGATAATCTGAACTCCCCGTTCAAAATCATATAATGTGAGTAATCTTAAATTGAAATACGCCATCCAGAAATCCTCCAATGATTGAATATAACGTGCTTTTGCTTCGTCCTTCTCAGTTAAGGCGATATTCATATTCGTTATATCGATTTTTCCAATGCTGTACCTGCTTTTTGTAATGTCATATCTTCGTTGTGCAATTTCGTCCGCTACCCTTGTAATCTTAATTTGATCTTTTAACATTTCTATTTGTCGCACCTGAGTCAGCACCTCTTCATCAAAATTGATGGCCTCCTGGTCTACCGTATACTGCACCATTTTCTGGTTCGCTTCAGCAGTTTTTACGCGTGATTTTCGGCGGCCCCAGTCCATAATAGGTATCTCAAATCCCAATTGTACGATTTGCTGGTCTTTTGGATCTTTGTAAAGATCTCCAACAGGGGCATCATTAGCTGTCCTGTTTGTTAATCCAAACCTGGCAAAAAGATCTGCTTGAGGACCCGTTTCGCCTTTTGCCTGGGCTATTTCTGCATCTGCTTCCAGTTTTCTCCGTTCAAAACCAATGGTTTCCGATCTGTTTGCCTGGGCATAAGCTAGCGCTACCTCTTCTTGAACATCAAACTCGGGTATTTCTTCTGGTAATTGTAGTATTAATTCTGATTCTTCTGCCAATCCAACCCATGTCTTTAACCTTAACGTCCGTGTTTCAATATCGAGATTAGCCTGTGAGACCTGCTGCCTGGAATTCATTAACTGTAGTTCAAGCTGTAATAAATCATTTTCAGCAATTTTACCCAGGTTATAGCGTCCTTGTGCTATTTTAAAGATCGTATCATTATTAGCCACATTTTTTGCAGCTATTTCCAGGTTAATTTGCGCCAGCATCAGATCAAAAAACCTTCGTGTGGTATTCCATGATATTTGCTCAAGGCTTTCAAAATACTCCCGTTGGGATTCCTGATAACGCAATGGTTCAATTTTTCTATCCCACTTCAGCCTGTTATATTGAAATAGTGGCTGAACCAATCCTATCTCTAACGGAGTTCCGCTATATTGGTGGTATTTGCTAATATCATCTGATTCCAAAAAGTTATCAAATCTATTGATGCCCGAATTGAGGAAAATCCTTGCGCCGGTAAAGTATATAGGTTGCTGCAGTCTTAAATTAATGTCAGAATTATTATTTTGAATTGGTCTGAAAGCAATTGTACCATCCGGCTGTGTAATCGGACTAAATGATCTGTTATATCCAGGCAAAACCCCATCAACACCAAGCTGAGGTTTATAGTTTGACCTGTAAGATTGAAACTGCCAAAATCGGTTTTCCCTTGTGGTCTCAGCAAATCTGGAGGCAATCGATTGTTTCCTGGAAATATTGATAATCTCTTTAAGGGTATAGACTTTGCCAATTTCCTGGTTGTCTTGTGCGTTGATGTTTGCTGAAAAAAATAAGACTACAGCAAAAACTAAAAATTTGATCTTATTCATATCTCAATGAGGTTATTGGGTCTTGTTCGGCGGCCCTTTTTGCTGGAGTAATCCCAAAAATTAATCCAACAGTAGCTGCAACGCCAAAAGATAATAATACTGATGTAAAAGTTATAATTGTGGGTATTTCTGCAAACCTGGAAACAAGCATGGCCAAAACAATTCCTAGGATTATTCCTATTATTCCTCCTGTTATTGAGATCATGACTGCCTCAAACAAAAATTGGGTAATAATATCTTCTTTTTTGGCTCCAAGGGCAAGACGCAAACCAATCTCTTTAATTCGTTCCATAACCGAAGCCAACATAATATTCATAATGCCTATTCCTCCTACTAAGAGCGAAATTCCCGCAATCGCTCCCAATACGAAATTGAAAATCTGATTGGTGCGCTGTTGCTGTTTCAATAACAATTCAGGGATGGTAATCTGATAATCAATAACATCAAAATGCCGTCGCTCCAGTACCCTTGAAATTATTTCTGCAATAGGATTCAATAAATCCGTTTCCGCAACCTGGACTACTAATTTGTCTATTTGATGGTAATTGACAGGCGCACTTGAACTCTCATCATCATCGTTTGTGACAATCATCATTCTGCCTCTACTAATTGTATTGCTTTTGTCCAACATGGATTTTGTGACAAGATCGCGGTTTTCATAACGGATTAAAACAGATTTAATGGGTGTATAGACGTCCATATTAAAATCCCTGATACCCAGCTTGGCAATGCTGGACTCAGAAATGATTCTTTCTTCCAAAACCCCAATGATCTCCAACCAGTTTGGGCCACATTTTATTGTTTTCCCAAGAGGATCTTCAGTTGGAAAAAATCTTGTCTGAATGGATTTTCCTATTATGCAGACCGGGGAGCCTTTGATAAGCTGTTGTCCATTGAACATTTTCCCTTGCGAGAGCTTGAAACTAGTAAGTTCGAAATAGGTTGGTTCCACTCCCACTAGTTTTGCAGACCTCCTTACTCCATTTTTTATGATATAGGTTTCAAGAACAATTTCTGGGCTTAAGGATTGAATTGAGGGCACTACTTCAGAAATTGCTTCTACATCTCTTAATGAAAGCCCCGGAGAAAACTTTTTCTTCTCTTTACCGGTGGAGGAAGACTCAGCTAAATTTTCTTCAGTCTGCTCAATGATGGGCTCAATAACGATATTATTGACGCCAACCAGTTTTATTTGCTCCAGGATTTCTTCTTGTGCACCATTCCCAATAGCAAGCATGGAAATTACGGCCGCAACACCAAAAATTATCCCCAATGCAGTCAAAATCGACCGCATTTTATTTGCAACTACAGCTTCGATGGCTATATATAAATTTGCTAATACCCTTTCTGACATATCTAATAGATTAGCTATTAATTAGCCTACTGAACAGTTTTATTTGTGTTGTCTCCAGTACTTTGACCTCCTGCTGGCCTACCTTGACCATCACCTCTTCGTTGCCTAAAATTTTGCATTTGCTCTTCAGTCACTTCACGCGTTGTGCCATCTGGCAATGTGATTGTCCTAGATTTGGGCTTAACTTCCTGAGATTCTTCTTTCTTCATTCGTTTACCCTCTAACGCAGCTAACAATGATATTTCATCATCTTCGGTGCCGGAAGGAACTGATAAATAAACTCTATCTCCCGCTTCCAGGCCCATCCTTATAATAGCCTCATTACTATTAGTTTCACCTATCTGAACTTCTTGCTTTATAGCTTTTAATCCTGCTCTTTTATATACATAGGTTATGGAATCATCCTTACTATGAAGACTTTCTAGTGGCACAAACAAAGCTGAATCCATTTCATTTACGAAAACCTTATTAGAGGTAGTCATAGCAGGACGAAGCAATGGATCTGTACCTTCAATTTCAATAGTCGCTTCAAAAACCTTAGAATCAGAATTCGGACTCTGCTCACCAACATTTGCAACTCTGATAACAGTCCCTTTCAATTTTTTATCAGGGAAAGCATCCAATCCTATTTCGACTTTTTGACCTTGCTTCACTTTTCTCACGTCTACCTCATTAACATAAGTCTTTGATAGCATTGTAGTAAGATCAGGTAGCGTGGCGACCACTGGATCCCACATATGAATTTGTGAACCGGCTTTAATTGGTTTCCCATCAAAACCTTTTGCATATATAACCATCCCAGGTTCGGGAGCCATTATTTGAAAAGCCTGAGCCAGTTCAAGCATCTCATCGTAGTCCTTTTGCGTTTTTCTTCTTTCCGTTGCCACTTCCGTCATCTGGGCCCTATTCTGCTCAAGCTTGATATTATAATTTTGTTTAGCTTGCTCAAATGCACGTCTTGCTTTATCAAGATCAATTTCTGCCTGTTTGATTGTGGCAGGTGGTTCAAATTGAGACTGATCCAACTTTATTTGCATTTCTTCAACACCATACTCCAGGTTGATCAGCTCATCTCTGGCCTGCCTCATCTGTAAAGTGGTATCTAATTGCACCTGAATATATTCAGATTGTCTTTGTTCCACATCTAATTGTTCATCCTGCAGTTTCGAATTAAAATCTGATTGGTCAAGGGTAGCTATCCAGTCCCCTTTTCCAACTACAGTTCCTTCATCAACAATATCCTGAATGCTGACATTATACACCCTGAATCGTCTTAGTCCGGTAGGCCCCATGATTTTAACTGAGTTTTTGGCTTCAAGTTCTCCAGTCGTTGTAATATCAACAACAAATTTTCCATATTTTACCGGAACAACTATATCACTTGTATCACTCTTATCCGTTACTTTAAAAAACAGAAATCCTGATACTATAACAGCAGCAGCAACAAGCCCAATAATTATCTTTTTTTTCATTGAAATGGTATTTAATATCTACTTTTACTTAACAAGTCTTTTTTGTAAGACAAATCACGACTACAAAAGCAACGCTATAAGTCAATTTAACATATCAAATTTACAATGAGAATCTGTAGAATTTCTGATATTTGTACAATATTCAACCTTAATAGCCATATAGCAATGTTTTATCAACGAATGCCCGTTTTTTTTCAATGAACGTAACGATATGAATACTAATTGTGGCAGTGCTGATGTTGATGTGAATATTTAAATGGAATGAAGTATATCATAAGTTTTGTATTAAGAAAAATCCCACGAAAATATATACAATACGTGAGCCATTATTTTTTAAGGATCATGGCAGTATTTTATTATGGAAATAACGTAGAGTGCCCAATAGACGGAAGAACCTATCGAAAATTTCTTCCATATGGCAGATTGGAGTCAAGACCAAATGCGCTTTGTCCAAGTTCACTATCTCTTGAACGGCATCGGTTGATGTGGCTCTACCTGAAAGACAAGACTGATTTTTTCAAGAAAAAATTAAAGCTTTTACATATCGCACCTGAATTGTGCTTTATGGATGTCTTTGAGAAAATGGAAAACCTGGAATACATCACCGGTGACCTGGAATCTCCACTTGCCAAAGTAAAAATGGATGTGCTGGATATTCCTTTTGATGCAAACACATTCGATGTCGTTTTTTGTAATCACGTAATGGAGCATGTAGATAGTGATATCAAGGCAATGGCTGAAATTCACCGTGTGCTGAATCCTGGCGGGTGGGCGATCATACAATCTCCAGTGTATCCATACCTTGAAAAAACCCTTGAAGATCCAGCAATCACTAACCCGAAAGAGCGCGAAAAAATATATGGACAAAATGATCATTTGA
>Ga0316191_10003545_pt1 | contig 11558 bp, 10 predicted proteins | sample Eddworburr2cm_MG_FD_204928 | JGI IMG/M metagenome (GOLD analysis project Ga0316191, IMG submission 204928) | Coastal sediment microbial communities from Maine, United States - Eddy worm burrow 2 cm | ecosystem: Environmental > Aquatic > Marine > Coastal > Sediment | place: USA: Maine... | reverse complement strand
ACCAGGCCCCACTTTGCAGGTACGATCCCGATATCAATGCATGCATCGCAAAGCTCGCCTTGCTGGGTCGGCCCCCGTGATCGGGCCATTGCGCTGCGAAGGCGGCCGCAAGGTCCGGGTTGTCTGTGATCTCGTCGATGACCTGCTGCGTCGTGCGTTGGCACCAACGCTCGATGGCACGGCCGTTCCACCATTGCATCGCACTGCCCATAAGCTCGGGCATCGCGCGCGTCGGGAAGATCTTGAGCATGGTCTCCTGGCCCTCCCGAAGTGCCGCCGTCCAGGCTTCAATGGCTTTCGCCTCCTCGGGGAACCTGTCTTTTAAATCGCGCTCCTGCGCCTCGAAGGGCCGTGACAGCTGCAGCGGCGGCGCATCCCCGATATGCAGATTGTCATAGACCGCGCCCATCGAGGTGAATTCAATCGGCGTGTCCGACAGCCAGTCCAGAATCGCGCGATCCCGATCACCGGGCGCAATGCCGCACAGGTAATGAATGCCCGCATCCCATGTGAACCCCTCGCGCGAGAAACTGTGGGTCAGCCCGCCGAGCGTCTGGTATTGCTCCAGCAAAAGGACCTTGTGCCCGACCTTTGACAACGCGGCGGCCGCCGCCATGCCCCCCATGCCGGAGCCGATGACAATCGCGTCCCATGTGTTTGCGTCAGTGTTCTGCATCGTTTCCCTCCGTTGGTTGACCAGGGACAATGTCCCAGACTTCGACAATCCGCCCGTCCAGAACACGCCAGACAACGACCACGTCCAAAGCGATGGACCGGCCTTTAAAGGTCAACGTGTTCCGATTCTGCGTGACGACCAGTTCATCACCGACAGCCGTGATCGAAACGGGCTCAGTCCTGAACGTGCCTTGGCTGTTTTCTCCGACTGCCTCGAAGAAGGACCGGATGCCGTCCAGCCCCACATGATCGCCCTGCAGGTCCGGCAGATGGGATTGAAGAAGTGCCAGACGACATCTTCAGCGATTACATCTTTTGCCGCGGCCAGATTGCGCAGATCCAGCCGTTTGAGCAGCGAGACATTGGGGTGCGCTTCGGTCATTGCTGCTCACCGTCAATCTCCCCCGCAGAAGAACGGCGCAATTCGCGCTCCGTCAGTTTTTCAGTAACCACGTTCTTGTTGGCCAACAGGAAGACCCTCACGCCGTGCAGCACAACTGCAAAACCCCAGCCGATCAGGGGCCAAACGAACCAGATCGCTTGCGGCGAAGTCACGAGGTTGATGAACACCAGCAGGACCATAACCGCGACGTAGATACCTGCATGAACGAAAAACCCATACTTGACCGTGGCCCGCTCTCTGGCTTTTGCGTGCGCGTCTGGTTGGGTCATTGCTTACCTAACCGATTTGATTTTTAGCAATACGTTCATGCTTACTCGGTGGTGGGTAGCCGTGTTGATGAAGATCAAATGTTAGTCGTGGAAATCTCGCATCGGAGTATTCGGGGGCAGACTGAACCTTCCCCATTTAGAAAATAAGGCGTTCAGGCGAGTTGGCGATTCGGAATTTCGCTCCTCCGCAGTATTTTCGTCATACTGCAACCAACAGATTTGGAGAAAACGAACAATGGGACCGCGAATCGGAATCCTTGGTGCTGGTGCAGTCGGCGGGGTAGTGGGTGGAGAGTTGTCCAGGGCCGGACATGATGTGACATTGATCGACCAATGGCCTGAGCACGTGATTGCGATGAACGCCAATGGTCTCAAGGTAACCAAGCGTGACGAGACGTTCACCACGCCTGTCAAGGCGTTGCACATTCACGAGTTGCAGAACATCAACGAGAAATTTGACTATGGCTTCCTCGCCGTGAAGTCATACGACACTGAGTGGGCCGCGGCTTTGATCGACCAGTACGTGAAGGATGGCGGCGCGGTGGTCGATTTCCAGAATGGCATCAACGATGAACGCCTGGCTGCGGTCGTTGGTGTGAAGCGTGCAATGGCCTGCATCATCACGATCGGCGCTGGAATGTACGAGCCCGGCCACGTCTTGCGTACTGACGCCAACAAAGTTGGTTTCAAGATAGGCGAGCACGATGGCGCCGATACCGCACGAGCGCAAGAACTTATCAGCGTGATGAACGATGTTGAACAAACGCGGCTGACTACAAACATGTGGGGCGAGCGCTGGTCCAAGTTGGCCGTGAATTGCATGTTGAACCCTGTGGCCGGTCTCTCCGGGCTCGGGTCCGCAGAGGTTCGCACAGATCCGATAGCCAGTCGTATCGCCATTCAGATGGCAGCCGAAGTCATTAACGTAGCCCGCGCACTTGGCCACACCGTTGAGCCAATCTTTGGGATCGAGCCGTCCCGATTCGTGGATGCGGCGATAGGTGTCAACGCTGAAGCGTTGCAGACCGATATGGCCGCCGGTGCGGGGACGCTGTCCGGCGGTCGGCCATCGTTTTTGCAAGATGTCATGAAGCACCGCCGCACCGAGATCGAGTACCTCAGCGGCTATGTCTCGGAAAAAGGCAAGGAGGCGGGCGTCAAAACCCCGTTCTGCGACGCAATCGTGGAAACCGTTCTTGGCCATGGCGTCGGCAAACTCGAGCCAAAGACGGAGAACCTCCGTCCCCTTGAGGCGCTGCTCCCGTAGTCCTGTCAGTTTAGTCCCGGCAGGGCGCCTTCCTGTAGCATATCCACTTTTACTCCCGACGTTCGTCACACCAATCAATGAAAAGAACAATCAGGAAACTTCTCGTTGCCAATCGCAGCGAGATCGCAATTCGCGTGATGCGCGGAGCAGCGGAACTCGGTATCGGCACGGTCGCCGTATACGCGGAGGAAGACCGCTTCGCCTTGCACCGCTTCAAGGCCGACGAGAGCTACAAGCTCGGCGCCCCCGGACGCCCGCTCGCCGCCTACCTCGATATCGAGACCGTGCTGCGCATCGCCAAGGAAGCAGGCGTTGATGCAATTCATCCGGGCTATGGCTTTCTGTCCGAAAACCCCGACTTCGCCGACGCTTGCGTGCAAGCCGGCATCATCTTCATTGGTCCGTCGTCCGCAGTCATGCGCGCACTCGGAAACAAGGTGAGCGCGAGGACGCTGGCAGAGCGCGCCGGCGTGCCGGTCATGCCGGCGACAGGACCGTTACCCGATAATCTCGCCGCTGTAGCGAAGCTTGCCGAACAAGTCGGCTACCCGCTCATGCTCAAGGCGAGCTGGGGCGGTGGCGGCCGCGGCATGCGCGTGATTCGCGAAGCCGCGCAGCTTGAGGAGAGCGTTGCCGCTGCACGCCGGGAGGCCAAAGCCGCATTCGGCAACGATGAGGTCTATCTCGAGAAACTCGTCGAGCGCGCGCGTCACGTCGAGGTTCAGATTCTCGGCGACGCGCACGGTAATATCGTGCACTTGTTCGAGCGCGACTGCACGGTGCAGCGGCGCAACCAGAAAGTCGTCGAGCGCGCACCGGCACCTTATCTGTCTACGGAGCAACGCGACGTGCTCTGCGCGCATGCTCTGCGCCTCGCCAAAGCCGCGCAGTACCGTAACGCCGGCACGGTCGAATTCCTCATGGATAGCGACACCGGCGAGTTTTATTTCATCGAGGTCAATCCGCGGATTCAGGTCGAGCACACCGTCACCGAGGAAGTCACCGGAATCGATATCGTCAAGGCGCAGATTCGCCTCGCACAAGGTGCGCGCATCGGCGAGGCCAACAGCGGCGTTCCGACGCAGGAGAACATCCGCCTCGACGGTAACGCGCTGCAGTGCCGTGTCACGACCGAGGATCCGGAGAACAACTTTATTCCGGACTACGGCCGAATCCGCAATTACCGCAGCGCTTCAGGATTCGGCATTCGTCTCGATGGGGGTACGGCCTACTCCGGCGCCTTGATCACGCCGTATTACGATTCCCTGCTTACGAAGGTCACGGCCTGGGCTTCGACACCCGAAGAATCAGTCATGCGCATGCACCGGGCGTTACGGGAGTTTCGCATCCGCGGTGTGGCGACGAACCTGCTCTTTCTCGAGCAACTCATCACGCATCCGAAGTTTTTGCATGCCGATTACACAACGCGGTTCATCGACGAGACGCCGGAGTTGTTCGAGTTTCCGCGCCGACGCGATCGCGCGACGAGACTGCTGCGCTTCATCGGCGATGTCATTGTCAACGGCAATGTCGAAGTTGCCGGGCGAATCGAACCGGCAGCAAGGGCGCCGGTGCCCCTGCCGGCGCGCAGTGGCGAGGTGCCCGTGGGCACAGTGCAAAAGCTCGAGGAACTCGGTGCCGGAGGTTTTGCGAAGTGGCTGCTCGCAAAACCTGAGGTGATGATCACCGACACCAGCATGCGCGATGCGCATCAGTCGCTGTTGGCAACGCGCATGCGAACAGACGACATCGTCAAGATTGCCCCTGCCTATGCCGAGCGCTTGCCGCAGCTTCTATCGCTGGAGTGTTGGGGTGGGGCCACTTTCGACGTCGCAATGCGCTTTCTCAAGGAAGATCCATGGCATCGGCTCGAGATCCTCAAGACGCGCACGCCAAACATCCTGCTGCAGATGCTGTTGCGTTCCTCGAACGCGGTCGGTTACACCAATTACCCTGATAACGTCGTGCAGGCCTTCGTCGCACAGGCCGCGCAAAGCGGTGTCGATTTGTTCCGGGTGTTCGATTCGCTGAACTGGGTCGAGAACATGCGCGTCGCGCTCGACGCTGTGCTCGAGTCCGGCAAGCTCTGCGAGGCAACGATTTGCTATTCCGGTGATCTGTTATCTCCGGCGCCGAACAAATACGATCTCGCCTATTACGTCGGAATGGCGCGCGAACTCGAGAAGGCGGGCGCACATATTCTCGGCATCAAGGACATGGCCGGTGTCTGCCGGCCCGCGGCGATCGAGAAGCTCGTGACCACGCTCAAGCAGGAAGTCGGCTTGCCGATTCATTTTCACACGCACGATACGAGCGGCATCGGTGCCGCGTCCGTCCTCGCAGCCGTGCGGGCGGGCGTCGATGCCGTCGACCTCGCAATGGCTTCGGTCAGCGGCCTGACTTCGCAGCCAAACCTGGGCTCCGTCGTCGACGCACTGCGCGGCGATGCGCGCGACCCTGGACTTGATCGTGAGGCAATCCGGGAGATCTCACGCTACTGGGAACTTGTGCGCGAATACTACGTGGGATTCGAGAGCGATATTCGGTCCGGCACGGCCGACGTCTACCGTCATGCGATGCCGGGCGGCCAGTACACGAATCTGCGCGAGCAGGCACGCGCGCTCGGTGTGGCCCATCGCTGGCCCGAGGTTGCCGAGCGTTACGCCGATGTCAACGAGATCTTCGGTGACATCATCAAGGTGACGCCCACGTCCAAAGTCGTCGGCGACATGGCCATTGCGATGGTCACTGGCGACTTGACCACCGCAGATGTCGTCGATCCCGACAAGGAAATCGCGTTCCCCGAGTCCGTGGTGTCCTTGTTTCGCGGCGATCTCGGCCAGCCCGTCGGCGGTTTTCCGGAAGGGCTTCAGAAAAAAATTCTCAAGGGCGAGAAACCGTTGACCGAACGCCCGGGCGCACTGATGCCGCCTGCGGACTTCGACGCCGAGCGCGTCCAGGCCGAGAAACGCATCGGGCGGCGCCTGAGTAACCAGGAGCTTTGCTCCTATCTGCTCTATCCGGCCGTATTCGAGGAGTTTGCGAAGGTGCAGCGCCGCTACGGAGATATCAGCGTGCTGCCGACGCCGGTCTTCTTCCACGGACTCAAGCCGCAAGAGGAGATCGAGATCCAGCTCGAGCGCGGCAAGCGGCTCATCATCCGTTTGCTCGGCATAAGCGATGTCGATAACAAGGGGCGGTGCCGCGTCTTTTTCGAGCTCAATGGCCAACCGCGCACGGTCGACATCGCGGACCACAGTCGCGCGCAGGTCGTCAAGACCCACCCGAAGGCAGACGCGGACAACCCGAAGCACATTGCCGCCCCAATGCCCGGGCGCGTCGTCAGCATCAGCGTAAAGAAAGGCCAGCAGATCGAGCGCGGCGACGCACTGCTCGCGATCGAGGCCATGAAGATGGAAACGCTGCTGCGCGCCGAGCGCGACGGCAAGATCAAGTCGGTTCCGGCTGCGGTGGGCATGAACATCGAAGCCCATGACCTGCTGATCGAGTTTGAGTGATGTTCATGCTTGATTAAAGTAGCGCGCGTCGTCGCTGCATGTGGCAGGAATCTGTTCATGAGCACAGCGTCGATCCCGGGCACCTCGAAAGAAATAATAGGGCCAGACTGAGCTGACCCGGATATTTCGAACAAGTTAATTACGAAGTTAAAGGGGTCAAATTAAAGGAGTCACAGCCCTTTGCGCTCAGCAGGATCGGGAAGAGCCGGTTGGCTCCTCCCGATTGGGTCAGTACGTCAGACGGCGGGACGGCTGGATGGACTTCGCGGCGCCATCATCAAGAGCAAGAAGGCATACCTGCCCAGTCCGCCCTGATGATCTCGAAACACCAGTTTGAACTATCAGGCGTCGAAGATCGGAGCCGCCCGGTTGCAGTCCTATTCCATCTGCTTGTTGAAGGAAGCGCTGTCGAAGTATTGCTTTTGGCTGGCGATCTTGCCCGCGCTATTCACTTCGAGAATATTCATCTCGTCCAGGTTTATTATTTTCCCGGACTCCATATGCCGTCCAGTCCAGGTGAATTCGAGCCAAACCGTATTGCCCTTGGCGCAATGGTTGTGGACCACTACCTCCTGATTGTCGAAGTTGTCGTAAAGCATTTGGAGAAAGTCACGCTGGGCCTGTTTACCCTCGAGGGTACCGGCCATCGGATGGATGCGCACGGCATCGTCGGCATAGCCCGAGGCCAAGCCGTCGATATCGCCGGCCGCCATCGCGGCTCCCCATCCCTCGAATGCCTCGGCCCATGCGGCCGAATCCACACCCTTGCTCGGTGCCGTCTGTTGCGATGCACAGCCGGAAAAGAGTGTCACTGCCAAAACCGCGCTACCCAATGCCATCAATCGGTTCATTGTTTTTCTCCTTGGCGTAGTCGGACCTGATAGTCATATCAAGGTCGTTTACTTTCTCTATTTGGAATCACGAGTGTATTTTCATTTTGAATTCAACTGATTAGTCGTCAGGGGCCTCCTCTGGTATTAAATGCCAAGACGGCATAGGAAATGACGTTAGCATAGAGGCACTAACGATACAAATGGCTTACTGATGGGCGGCAAGAAACCCAGGCAGCGCGGCCATAGCCGCGAATCGGTCCTCTTTGAAGATGGTGACTATCGTGCCTACCTGGACTGGCTTAAGGAAGCGGGCGAGCGTTTTCGGGGTAACAGGGGATAACAGACCACGGTTTCTCGGTGTCCCTGGAATTTGCGTTTGTTGAGCCTGCCCATGGCGTCCATGTGGTCAGCGCAGCATGACGCTATGTGGCTACCATGTATCTGATGGTGGCCACGTTAAAGTAAAAGGCGTTAGGCTAGCGGTGCAATGCCGTACCTGATCATCATCCTCTTACTGCTGGCGGCTGTTCTGGGCCCTTCAATGTGGGTGAACAGGATCATGAGCCGCTATAGCAAACCCGTCGACCGTTATCTCAACTCCGGTGGCGAAGTGGCGCGCCGCCTTCTCGACGAACTCGGCCTGCAGGAAGTCGGGACTGAAATCACCGAGAAGGGCGACCACTACGATCCGGCGCAACGCATGGTCAGACTGTCGCGGCAAAACTATGAAGACTGCTCGCTAACGGCCATCACGATTGCGGCGCATGAGGTTGGCCATGCGCTCCAGCACGCTAGCGGCTACATGCCTCTTATCTGGCGTACCCGGCTCGTGCGCTGGGTCGGCCCGGTGGAGAAAACCGGCGCCGCGCTGTTGATGGCTACGCCGTTGATCATTGGCATTACGCGGGCGCCGATTGCGGGTTTGTTGATGGCGACTGGCGGTTTATTGACACTGGGGTCGGGCGTGGTGATGCATCTGCTGACGCTGCCGACTGAATTCGATGCCAGCTTTGGGCGTGCCATGCCGTTACTGAAGCAGCAGAATATTCTGGCTGTGCGTGATGAGCCACATGCCCGGCGTTTGTTGCGGGCGGCGGCGCTGACCTATGTATCCGCGTCGCTGATGAGCCTGCTTAATGTGGCACGTTGGTGGGCAATTCTGCGGCGTTGAAACCTCGCGGGGTAACGCGATCTAACGTCAGGCCTGGACAGGTAGCCTTCGCCGACCCTGCTGCACTACCTTTCCCACCGTCGACAAAATTAACAAAATCCCGGTGTCAGGTCTGATAATAGGGGATAGTCCACGGTTTCCCGGTGTCGAGCGTGTACGAAGCACGGGAGCAGGTCTTGCAACATAGCACCCGGCCTGATTAGCCTTCGCGCAATAGATAGGTTCAGCGACCATTTTTGTTGGGCCTAATTACTCTCGATAATCTGACGCCGCCTCCATTTGTCACTCATCTGTCACTGGCGACCACCTGACGGGTCTCGCTGGGGGCGCTGAGTTAACTCCCAGATTCGCTCGATGTATAGACTATTGTCCCTGATAAAAACCAACTGGGTTGCAGCAATGCTGGTAACCCTTTCTGCTATTACCGTTTTGTCTCTTTGGCCGCTAAGCCAGTTACCACCCACACCAGGCAGTGACAAGGCACATCACGTTCTGGCGTATGCGTTCTTGATGTTGCCGGTCGCACTACGAAAACCGGCCGGGTGGATGGTGCTCGGTTTGTTTTTCATTTTGTACAGCGGGGCGATTGAATTGCTACAGCCCCTGGTGAACCGGCACGGGGAATGGTGGGATCTGCTGGCAAACACTGCAGGCGTGATGCTTGGCGCCCTTGTCGCCGTGCTGATCAACAGGTTGTTTCCCGCAGCGAATTCAAAATTGTAATAAGGGACACGGCAGAGCAGCGGCGCAAGGTGTCAGGTCGAGATTCGTAGTCATGCGATGCTACCAGCGTCGTGTTGTGCCCCGTACGTATCGAATTGCCGGGCACCCCGCGATATACTTCACGAACGTTGGAGAGGTGTGGCGGGGTAGTGTAAGACTACGTTTCTGGACCTGACCCCCGATTGAATGGAACTGCGATCGCGCCGGGCGCGCATTGCCGGAGGAAGATATGCAAGGTTCGGTTCGCAAGATGAAGACGGCATTCGAAGCGGGGAAGCCGGTTCGGTACGCTCTCCCCCTCGGCTCTCTCGACGTCGATCTCAACGATCGAATTGGCAAGTCATTCAAGCTCGAGTTCAAGCAAGCCATCACCTGTGTGAGTTGCGATCGGGAAATCAGGAAGACGTTTGCACAAGGTCATTGCTACCCTTGCTTCACCCGGCTCGCGAGTTGCGACAGCTGCGTCGTGAAGCCGGAACTCTGTCACTTCTCGAAGGGGACTTGCCGCGAACCGGAATGGGGCGAAGCGAACTGCATGATCCCGCACACGGTTTATCTCTCGAACGCATCGTCGCTGAAAGTCGGAATTACCCGTGGCGTCGAACCTGTATCCAGATGGATCGACCAGGGCGCGACCCAGGGGCTCGCGATTCGGCGTGTCGGGACCCGACTCGAATCGGGTCAAGTCGAGATTGCGCTGAAAAACTACGTCGCCGACAAGACGAACTGGCGAAAGATGCTGCAGGGCCCGGCCGAGCCTCGGGACCTCGCGACCGAGCGCGACGCCATCCTGAAACTGCACGCGGAAAACTCGTCCGGAATCGAATTGCCGGGGACCGCTGTGGCGGACGCCGACACTGTCGAGATCGCGTATCCGGTTGAGGAATACCCGACGAAGATCGTCTCTCACAACTTTGACAAAAAACCGGTCTTCGAGGGCACCTTGACGGGTATCAAGGGGCAGTATCTGATCCTCGATACCGGGGTGGTCAACATCCGAAAATATGGCGGGTACCACCTGGAGTTGAGCTGACGAGCACAGAAACCCTAGACGCTCGCTTCCACGATTCCGCGATGTATTGCTCGCGCTACTGAAGAACCAAAGAGCGCAGAGCCCTTTACGACTAGTCCTTGAAGTCCGGCTCGACGGCCTCGATCCAGCGCTTCATCCCGTCCCAGTGTCCGTGACTTGTCGCAGCGCGTGACTGGGCAGCCATCTCCGATGCGATGTCTTCCGGAATCAGCTGCATTTCGCCGCCACCGGCAACGGCCAGCAGTTGGTACATGCAGGCGCGTTCGAGCTGATAAACATAAAGGTAGGCCATCGCGACACTGGGGGCGGCGATGAGCGCACCGTGGTTGCGCAGCATGAGCACGCGCTTGTCGCCAAGCGTTTCGGCCATGCGAAACCCCTCGGACTCGCTGTCGAGCAGCCCGTCATAGACGTCGTAGTAGACGATGTCGTTGTGAAACGGCGTTGCTTGCTGGGACGAACGGGTTTCAAACAGCATGTCTTTGCGAATCGACATGGCGGTGATGTATGGCGCATGGACATGCAGTACACACCGGGCATCCGGGCGGGCCTTGTGTACCGGGTAGTGAATGATCCAGCCGGCGCGAATGGGCGGACGCTCGCCCGACAGCATGTTCCCTTCGGCATCCATGTGCGCAAGGTTGCTCGCGCTGACCTGTGACCAGTGCATATGCCCCGGCGATATCAGCATGTGATCGTCGTTGTCTGGGTGCAACAGGCTGATGTGATTCCAGACCCCTTCGTTCAGGCCATGCCGAACGGCGAGGCGATGCGCCGCGGCAAGATCGGTGCGCGCTTCGTACTCGGAAGATTTCATGGGATTGCCCATCGATGGTTACGCTTTTATTGTCCCACGAATCAGATTACTGACCGGGGTCGGACCTCTCCAACGCAGTGATTCACAATTATCGCCACGTGAAATGCGCGTTTTTCAGAGGCTTAGAAAGCTGTTGTTGATGCCAGAAACGAAACTCCAAGCGCGCCGAGATTCAGTTATCACGCGCTGAGTAGTAAACGAAAAGGGCTCCGACCCCGTAAACGAAAGGTCTATGTCGGAGGGAACAATCTCAGAGACAGCGTTGAGGTGCGCACGCCTCTCGGTGGCGCTTTGTGTTTCCCGCACGGAGTGCACCCGCTGCACTGCGTACACGGCTCGGAACCGATTACCTCGGGCGTAAAATACGTTATCCGCTGTGACGTGCTGTTCGGGCTTTAGAATCAGGCCGGGCTTGCACCAAGGCGGATGAACTGGATGACGTAGGGTCGAGCGCTGACCCGATGCCGGGTTCATCATGCCGGTACTGAGGATAATCCACCTGTCCAGGTTTTAACCTGGTTCGCAGTTTGCGCACCACCCTCATCAGGATGATAGGGCCAACCCTGCATAACAATTCCCGAACGGAGAAAAGCAATGACCAAAGCCATCATCATCAACGCGACCGGCGGACCGGAAGTTTTTCAAACTGCGGACGTCGACGTGGCCGATCCCGGCCCTGGTGAAATCAAACTGACCCAGACGGCCTGTGGCCTGAACTACATTGACGTTTATCTTCGCTCCGGCCTCTATCCGCTCAAGGATTTCCCCGAGATTATTGGTATGGAGGGTGCCGGCATCGTTTCCGCCGTTGGTGACGGCGTCACCGCCGTCAAGGTTGGCGACAGGGTT
>Ga0316191_10003543_pt1 | contig 11560 bp, 6 predicted proteins | sample Eddworburr2cm_MG_FD_204928 | JGI IMG/M metagenome (GOLD analysis project Ga0316191, IMG submission 204928) | Coastal sediment microbial communities from Maine, United States - Eddy worm burrow 2 cm | ecosystem: Environmental > Aquatic > Marine > Coastal > Sediment | place: USA: Maine | collected... | reverse complement strand
CGGGCCTGCCAGGGGTCAAAGTGAGTCATAAAGCGCGCCTATCGTTATGCCAGTTCCGCTGGTCAATCCGTACCACTTCGAATCTCATTTCAGCTCACCGGACAAGGCAATATCAATCGCCTGTCCTGTCTGGAAAAGGCAAGCCGTAAAATTTAATTCGCCGTTTGTACCGGCACAGAAAAGTAGAATTGTCATTAGAAAATTATAGACGCATTCAGGCGTTCTTGTCAGAAAACGTCTCATGGATCCGATGGGATGCCTGTCAGACTGACACCTGGTTACAAGATTCAGGGAGGGGTTGCATCCTTGGGCCAGCGGCCCTTGGAGCAGCGCCATTCCCGGGGATTCCCGGGTAATCCAGGCCTCTAATAAGCTGTTGATTTCCCGGGTCATGGCCAGCACTTTCCGGTAAATAGTAAATAGGGGACAGACCACGTTTTTTCGCTATTCAACTAAAAGCGGTGAACAAAAAACGCGAAAAACGTGGTCTGTCCCCTATTTACCTATTTACTTATCGCTCGAAACTGAAGCGTACTTCTGCAGAGGACTTTTCGGCACTGCTAATGGTTCGAATGCCCCAGTTCCGGGTGAAGTCATAGAGGACGTGGAATTCATTGACGGCCTCGTATAAGCTGGTTCGATAGCGCACATACAGCTGTGGGGAAAGGTAGGTGCCCAACACCATGGCTGCATCGTCTGCGCTATCGCCACCCTCAACACCAAGCTCTTCCAGACCAACAGCAGAACCCACCATGCCCCCGAGCAGGTTGCCGCCAGCGATCAGGCCCGAGTCGGCCGCACTGCCGCTGCCTTCTCCGACCTGCGACATTGGCCGGCCAAAGGATATATAAGAGATGATGTCGGACTCGGACATGGCCGGATCGGAGAACAGTGTCAGTTCGGGTTTTATCAGTGTGCCGCCGACGTGGATACCGGCGGTGACATCCCTTATTGTTCGGCTGGCTCTGAAATCCAGTCCAGGGTTGTCTACCGGCCCACCGCTGAACAGCAGTTGCCCGCGTTCGATATCCAGTTTGCGCCCGTACGCTTCATAGCTGCCGCGTTCTATGAAAAGCCTGCCCTGTGCACGGCTCACCTGCTTGGGTTTATCGCGCAGCTCAACGGCGCCGAGTAGGTCGCCCTTGAGTCCATAGCCGTTGATCTCCACATCATTGCCCAGAGACAGACGTGCCTGGGTGTAGACCTGCCAGCGCTCTTCTGGCGGTGCAGCGGTCTTTGAGTCCATGACAATGACGTCACTGGAACGGCCCGTCTGCTTGCCAAGGTCTTTGGGCTTGAGGCGTGCACTGGGTATATGCAGTTCGCCGTTAAGATGAATCTCCGGTGGCGCAATTGTCGCCTGCAGGTCGGGAGAAATCAGAATCAGCGCTTCGGGTTGATGCATGGCTTCAAAACGTGTGCCTTTCAGGCTGACATTCGCTTCCCAGTTTGCGATGTCATTGAAGGCCAGATTGCCCAGCAGATCGACCCGGCCCTTGCCCGAAACCGCACTGCCATTGAGACTCAGGCCATCGTTGCTGCTTTGCAGTTTGAGGTTCAGTCGTTCGAGTTGAATACCAAGGCTGTCAATCGCCAGTGTGGCGTCGGATAGCGTTGCGCCTCCCGCTATTAACGGATTCCCGAGCGTGCCGGTGCCTTGCAGTGCAACATTCATCGTCCCCTCAAAGCTCCCGATATCATCGAGCAGGTACTTGATGATCAGCAGGTCCTTAAGGTCGCCATTGATCTTCAGGGCAAGACTCTGGTCGTGCCAGTCGGTGGTCTGCGGTCTGTAGCCGGGTAATCGCAGTTCGGCGTTAAGGTAGTCGCTGCCGGCAACATCCAGATCGAGATTGGCACTGAGCCCTTCCTTGTCCAGCGTGCTGCGCAGATGACCTTTTTCCAGGTGTGATTCGGTCGGTAAATCGGGATCATCATAGCTGATGCCACCGGCACCCAGTTCGATCTCCAGGCCGGCGCTGTCTAAGCGGCCGCCCTTCAGACTGGCAGTAAGACTGGCGTCCACCAGGTTGGAGATCTGCAGCGGTGTGTCGAACATTTCCTCGAGTACCGCCAGTGGCAAGCGTTCAAGGCGTGCACCGGGTTTGAGGGTCTTTTGCGGATTGCCGCTTGCGTGAATGCACAGTTTCGACTGCTCCTGGACCAGGCAGGTATCCGGAACCTCCACCAGTTGCGGGCCGAGCTTCATCGAGACCGGCCGGGGCAATGTCCACAGTCCGATCGACGGCATCTGCCAGCGGACCCGATTGAGGTTTCCCTGCCAGAGTTGTCCGTTCCAGCCACCGCCTAATTGCAGATCCACTAACTGTCCTTCTCCCTCTGCGGCCAGTGTCAGGCGGTGCCGTTGCCAGGGTCCGGAGAAATTCAGTGTTGCCTGTTCAAAGTGCTGGTTCCCCAGTTGCAGCTTGCCGATCTGGAGGTCAACCGACTGATTTGGCTTGTCTGCCAAAGCCAGTTTTAAATCACCGTTGAGGGTTTGCATTGACAGAGAAGGGCCGTTGAGTTGCTCGCCGTCGAGGCGTGCATCAATCTGTGGCTGTGCGGGACTACCGCTGATGGCGGCGCTTGCATCCAGTGCGCCCGACCAGTCCGGTAACAACGCGGCAAGATCAGGTGCGATAATCTGTGTCTTGAGTTTCCAGCGGTCTGTCAGCGTGCCGCTCGCGGTAAAGGTGTTTTCGCCTGAGGTGATACGCAGCCGCTGTATGGCCAGGTGTTCGCCGTTCATGTCGATATCAGCCTGTCCAGCAAGCTTGTAACCGCGCAGCCTGCCTTTCAGTTGACCGACCATTATCGACAGCTGCAGCTTCTCGCCAGAGCCGTCACCCGAGGTTTTCAGCTGTGCGGCCAGTTTACCCTGCCAATCGTTCCAGTGTTCGCCAGGGTTTATACGATCCAGGGCCAGATTCGCATCCCAATACACTGCCGGTGACCAGGCCAGAGTGGCGCTGCCGCTGACTGTTCCGTCCAGTGTCTGGCCGTTCAGCTGACCGATCGACAGCTGATGCAGGTCACCCGTGCCGGACAGTTTCCAATCACCAAAAGGAATGCTGTTGCTGCCGACACCGGCCTGTGCGTCCATCCGGTAATTCTGCAGCGTTCCCTGTGCTGCGAGCTGACCAGTCGTGGCGAGGGCGTCGGCACTATCAGATGCGAACTTCCACTGCAGCGTGAGATCACTGTCTGCCTGCGCATGCAGGCCAAGTTGTCCGGCAAGCGTTGCATCGATTTGCGGTGTGACCAGGTGCAGCGCTTCGATATGCAGCCGTTCAGCGTCACTGTGGGCCGACAGGCTGATGCGTTCGGCTTGCAGCGGTTCTCTACTGAGCCCTTCAATTTGTACATTGCGAACGCTGGCTTCAACAAGCTGAAGCCCGATGGGCAAACGCAGGTCCGGAACGCTGAAGCCCTCCGGGTTCTGACTGTCCTGTGTGCTGCTGTTGATCTTGATGACCACCTGGTCAGCAGACAGGCGGTCTATCCAGAGCCGGCCGGCGAGGAATTGCTGTGGTGACCAGTCCAGCCGTAACTCGGCGATGTCATATCGGTCCTCGCCAAGCACAAGTTTCAGTCCGTGAATCTCGATGGACTGGCCCAGGCGTCCATGGATGCTTTCGATGCTGGAACCCTTGCCAAGGCTGGAGATACCCAGCCTGCCAAGCAGCTGCAAGCCGGGTTCGGTCCAGGTGATGAAAAACACCAGCCCGGCGAGCAGCACTATCATCGTTGACAGACTGCACAGCAGGCTTTTGAGCAGTTTTATCATCGCCTAGAAATCCGGGCCAAAGGTGATATGCAAGCGCCAGGGGTTGTTGTCTTCACTGATCGCCGAAGCGGCATCCACACGCACCATCCCGATGGGGGATGCCCAGCGTATTCCGAGGCCAGCGCCACTTTTTGCTTCTACCGGCAGCTCGTTAAAGGCATTGCCAAGATCATAGAATACGGCAGCGTACCACTTGTCGATGAACTGGTAATCAAACTCCAGACTGCCGACGGCAAGGTGTTTACCACCGACAACCTCGCCGTTGTTATTGGTCGGACCAAGTGACTTGTAGTCATAGCCGCGCACACTGTTGTCGCCCCCCGCGAAGAAACGGTTGGAGGCGGGCAGTTTGTCGATACCGCTCAATGCGCTTGCACCCACGTCAGCACGCGTAACCAGGCGAAAATGCCAGCCTAGCGGATAGATCAGCTTGCCGCGTATAATGCCTTGCGCATAGCTGGTATCCGAGAGCACTTGCTTGCTGGCACCCGAGGTTTCCAGTTCAAAACGGAAACCCTTATGGGCGATCAACCGGTTATCGGCGTCGACCAGTGTCCAGGTGGCCTCGGGGATCAGCAGGTTGGCAAGGTCATCGCTGTTGCCGATTTCATAATCTTCCTTTTTATAACCCAGCGACAGTACCTGGCGCCATTTCCTGCGCTTGGTGTTATGGCCGACACGAAGTTCCTTGATCAGGCTTTTTACATTCTCGGTGTCTTCACGTCGCAGCGAGGCCGTGAACTCGAGTACATCAGTGCGTGGTCGCGATAGCGGGATGGAGTAGGTACCACTGATATCCTGGCGTATCTGAGAAACCGAGGCTTCGGCACCCAGCTGATGCCCACGTCGGTTGATTCTGCGGTGCGCCCAGTCGAGGGTGACCTGTGGTCCGGTATCCGTCGAAAACCCCAGGCCGATGCTGTATTTCTGTTTCTTGCGCGGTGTCAGTGTCACGTCCAGGGGCACTTCGGTACTGCCTTCCGGTGCCGTCAGGGGGGTAATATTCACCGCAGAGAAGTAGTTGCTGTCGACCAGGCCGCGTTGCAGTTTCAGCAGCTCGCGGTTGGACCAGACGTCCCCGGTCTTGAACGGGATGTAGGAACGCAGCAGTTTTTCCGACATATCCGATCCGTTAAAGCTGACCGGTCCAAAATGGAACTTGTCCCCGGTGTGCAGGTGCAAGATAACCTCGGCCTGGTTACTTTCCTGATAGACACGCACCTCGCTCTGGCTGTAAACCGTGTTGCGGTAGCCGTGATCCAGCGACGCCGCGCGTAGCTGTGTCTTGGCTTTTTCATAGTCGCCATGGACCAGCCGGTCGCCGATCTTGAGGGACAGGTTTTTCATCGCCGCTTTCAACGGTGCTGCATCCTTGCCCGGCCCCTCGGTAACAATATCAAGGGAAGTGACAATCACCGGCGGTCCCGGATCGACACGGTAGGTGGCGATCCAGTCCTTGTCCTTGTGCGTCAGCTCGGCTTCGATGAGCGGATGATAATAGCCGAAGGGTTGCAGCGCTTCCTGAATCTCGCGGGTGGCACGAGCGTGGTAGCGGCGAATGCGCCGCTCGGTGAGGTCGCCGGACTTTTTTTCCTGCTCGATGGTCAGGTAGGCCAGAACGTTTTTCTGCAGTTCATTGTTCAGGCCATCGATATTGACTTCCACAGCGGCCTCAGCACAGGCCCAGGCTGCTTGTACAAGCAGTAACAGGAACACGAACGGGCGGTACAGTCTGGACATCCCCGGCAAGTATACATTGCCGACTGATGGGTGAGTTCAGCCGGCGTACACTGGACGTGGCCCGGCCAGATGATAATACCGTAGATGACATCTATAAGGGTTTCAAGCCGTCTGAGTTGTCTGCGATCGAATACGGTTATTAGAAAGCTGTCGTTGATCGGGATATCATAATCACCGTTGAAATACCAGATGCTGCCATCGTGTTCATCGGAAACATCTGTGACATACGTCGTGCCGAGTTTAAACTTGCCCCCGCTCCAGCCCAGGAAGGCGCCAAGTTCTGTGGCCGCATCAACTTTTCTCATGTTGTCGACCTGAAAATTGTCGACACCATCGCGTTTCAAGCGGTATTGCTGCACCGGACCAAGCTCCCAGTTCGTTTTCTTGGCCAGCAGGTTTGCCTCGATCCGCGCCGCATGTTCCGCGTTTCCCGTGCCGCCGACGGAGATATAACGGCCGCTCTCCCATCTGTATTCACCAAACGGCCCCACTGATGTTTCATAGTCGTTAGAACCTTCATAATCCGGCTGAGTACCGACCGCCAGCCCGACGAAGCCGCCGGCTTTTTTATGCGCATCGTCCGGAACATCCGCCGTGAATCCCAGAGCCGTTGAAGCCGCCAAACTACCGGTCAAAAGCGCCGCACCTTTATATAAGGTTTTTAACGTGTTTCATGTTCATCTCCGTTCTTAATGGTGTTCTGAATCGGATACCGTTTCCCAGCCTATCCACCGGGCGTTCTAACATGATCGGAGTGCTTTTTCTTTCCGCTGCGCACAGCGCAGCCTACAATGGTCTATTGAATAAGCCATATAGACTTCGGTTCAAGACGAAACAATAGAAGGGGAAAGGGGCATGGAAAACAATGAAGCTGAACTTAAAGCCAAATACTCGCTGCTGGGCAAGGTCGAGGGTGCCGAAAAGGCGTTTTTGAAGGGGCGCCGAAACCGGGAAGCGGATCTGGAGAGCGCGGTATCCTACTTCCTGGAATTCCTGCGTGGTTTCGAGAGCTTTGATTTCGATCAACCCTGCGTGACAGTGTTCGGATCGGCACGTTTTAAGGAAGAGCATCGTTACTATCAGCTGAGTCGTGAACTGGGTCAGGCGCTCGCCGGTGCCGGTTATGCGGTCATGACAGGCGGGGGACCCGGTATCATGGAGGCGGCCAATCGCGGTGCAAGAGAAGCGGGGGGGGTGAGCCTGGGCTGCAATATCGAGCTGCCGTTCGAGCAAAAGCCCAATCCCTACCTCGACAAATATATCGAGTTCGAGCACTTTTTTATCCGCAAGGTGATGCTGGTGAAATATTCCTCGGCTTTTGTCGTCATGCCGGGCGGTTTTGGTACGCTCGACGAGGCATTTGAGGTGATCACCCTGCTTCAGACCAACAAACTTGACCGCTTTCCTGTGGTTTCCATGGGCGGCAAGGAATTCTGGGGACACCTCGGTGATTTTATGCGAAACACGATGTTGCCCGCAGGCGTGATTAGTCCGCAGGATGTCGATTTCATACATCCCGCCGAATCGGCTGAGGAGGCCATCGAATTCATTCAAAACAGTCGCATCGGGACGCTGTCGACGAGCGCTGATAGTTGAATCCGCGCACAAAGGTCACGAAGGATTTCAGGGATAAGGGATTTCCCTGTCTATCCGCTGTGCTCGCAGGTAACAGCCTGAGCCTTACGATTCTTGAAGCAAAGGACCCTTTGTGACCTTCGCGGTGAAAAATCCGGCTGGTTCGATGGTTTATCCGGGAGACGTTTCACCATCGTGATGACGAATGCGTATATCCAGTGGCTGGCTGGTATCCAGGTGCACGTCGCGCTGCGGGAAGGCGATCACTAAACCGGCTTCGTTGAACTTTCGATTGATGGCTTCGTGCAGTGCGGTAATGGTTGGCATGCGTGCATCTTGTGTGCCGACGAAACAGCGCAGGGTAAGGTTAAGACTGTTATCACCGAAGCAATCGAAAACGATAGAGGGTGGAGGCTCGTCGATCACTTTCTCGTTTTCCCGGGCGGCCTCATCCATCAGGGACATGGCTCGTTGTACGTCGCCGCCGTAGGCCAGGCCAACCGGGATCTTGATACGGGTGGTTTCGTCGGACAGTGACCAATTGAGCAGCTGACCGGTGATGAATTCCTTGTTGGGTACCAGTAACTCCTGCCTGTCCCAGTTTCTGATGGTGGTGGCGCGGATCTGAATACGGCTTACAACACCGTCTACTTGGCCGACGGTGACGACGTCACCGACCCGGATGGGGCGTTCGAACAGAATGATAATGCCGCTGATGAAGTTGGCGACGATCTCCTGCAGCCCAAAGCCGATGCCGACACTCAAGGCAGCGGCGAGCCACTGAATCTGCGACCAGCTGGCACCGATTATACCGAGCGCCAGCAGGGTGCCGATTGCCGCAATGGAATAGCGTGACAGGCTGACCGCCGCATAGCGCCCCCCTGATGTCACTGAGGATCGCCTGATCAGAACAATCTCCAGCAAAGCCGGGACGCTCCTGGTCGCGATGACAGTGACAACGCCGATGATCAGGGCCAGCAGCAGGTCTGCCAGGGTGACCGGAACCAGCTGCTGTTCGCCCGCGATAACGTTAGTCTGGTGCCAGAGCGAGACCTGGTCCAGAAAGCCGAAGGCGGGCAGCACGTCTGACCAGATACCCCACAGACCGATGACAGCACTCAGAACTATGGCCGTATTCAACAATTTGCGGCTTTCCTGGTTGAGGGCGATCAGGTCGATTTCGGATTCTTCCTCCTGGTTTTGATCCACTTCCATTGCGCCGTCCTGTTTGCTGTCAGTGTCTGCAGCAGCCAGTGCAGCTTGGCGCCGTTCCAACGCCGCTTCCAGGTCGAGTTTGCGGCGCGTCATCTGCAGCCCGCGCACCGCGAGCTGGTGGAGGACGATAAAACCGAGTAGCAGCCATAGCGTATCAATCAGGCTGCCGGTCAGGGTGCCCGCCGTATACAGGTAGCCGGAGACCGCCAGAACGACCAGGAACGCCGGCAATAACAGGGCCAGTATTAACCACAGAATACGAAAGCGGGCCAGTGCACTGGAGGGATAGCGTTGCAGAAATTCACGCAGAGTCGCCTGCTGGGGCCCGAACAGACGGTAGAAAAAGTAAGACAGCGAGATCACCAGCACGACAAAAGCGACACGTCCCAGTCCGCCGCCAAATTCCGCTGAACTGGCTCTGATCGTGGTAATAGCCACCAGCCCGGCCGGCAGGAATGTCAGCATCAGGATGCGAAGCTGCTGGCGCAAGGCCCGGGTGCTTTCGGTGGGCCAGCGGAAATGTGCTTCCGCCAGACCGCCCGGCAGGCACATGACGCGAAACGCTTTGAGGAAAAAAAATGCCGGTGACAGCAGAATCACCCCGTGTGACAAAGCCCTGGTGAATTTAGTGGCTTCCAGCGAGGCTGACAGCTGCCAGCCGGTCACGGCAAACAGCAGCGGCAAGGGTGCTGCCAGTAACATGGTCAGGGCGAGCGCCTGGAGTGTGTAGATGAATCTGTCGGTCCTGACTTTGGTAACCATTTTCCCGGTTTTCAGCAGTTTTTCACGCATGTGCCTGTATTTTGCCAACAGTGCCGTGAAGGCCAGCAGGACCAGAATTAGAACCGGGGATTCTGTCAGCTGTGAAAAAAGGATACTGACGACGTTCAACCATTGCCCTGGTGCCAGCAGTTCATAGACCTGTTCCGGGATCCGCAGAATCATGCCGATGCTCGGCGGTGGCGCGCTGCGAATCCACAGCAGCCGTTCGTCGAGAAAGGCATCGTAGGCTTTTGTCGCGTCGATCAGGCGATTCTGGGTAAACTCCAGTTCACCCAGCGCCCTGAGATAGGCTTCATCCAGGGACGCCATCTGGTCGAGCAGATCTCTGCGTTTTTTTGCCAGTTCCAAGAGATCCGGCTCGATCTGTGCGGCTTGTTCCGGGGTAAGCTCGTCTGTGAGCTGTTCGATATAATCGTTGAGCTTGCGCAGCTGCTTGAGTTCCTGCTTATCCTGTATCTGATCCAGTGCAATAGAAGCAATCAGGTTCTCCCGATCCCGGGTCTGCTTCTGGATGCTTTGCAGGTCAGGTAACAGGCGACGCTGCTCCAGTAATACCCGCCCCAGCACCTGGCTGAGACCCGCGACCTGAAGTTTCTTTTTGGTACTGCTAAATTCATCTTCGATGCGCTTTGCGGTACTGTTCGCCGACCGATCGCCAGTGGCTACTTTCTCCAGTTTGGCTGACACGCTGGTGAGACGATCGGTGAGCACCGCATTGCGCTCAGCCAGTTGCTGGATGAGCGGGTGTTTGCCAACCATTTCGGCCTTGTCAACCTCCGCTTGCCGCTTGGCCTGCTCTGCTTCTTCGCGCCGTTTCTGAGCGAGCAGATCTTCGAGCATCGATACCCGGGTGGCGATGCGATTGAGGCTGCGCTCATTGCGGTCGCGCTGGGCCTGCAGGAGCTCGATACGCATCGGCTGACTCAACAGCTCCTGGTCCAGCATCTTGAGTTCTGCACTCAGTGCTCTCAGCTGGGCTGTCAGGCTCCATTGCCTTGCCTCGCTGCGTATCGGCAGTTCCTCAATTGGAGCTGCCTTTTTTAACTGGCTGTTGATCTGCGTCTCGCTTTGGCGCGCCTCCGTGAGTCGTTGGCGAATGGCGGCCGGACGATCTGCCTCCATGGCCAGTTGTTTCTCGATTTCAGCCAGTTTGCCTTCGACCGCTGACTGGTTGGCTTTCTCGTTCAGCAACTCCTGTTCAACTTTCTCCAGCGGAGCCTGTTCGGAAACGTTCAGGATTACCGTCGGGGACTCCTGCTCGAGCTTTTCAAGCGATTCCCGCAGCGCCCTGGCCTCGTCGGGTGCGGTTTTTCTCGCCTTACTGAAAGCTGCGCTGGTGTCAGTGCTGGCGCGCGCCTGCTCCAGGCTGCTGAGCGCTTTTCGATACAGTTCGGTCAGTGAGCCCTTGGTGGTCTCGTCCAGATCATTGGTGGCTTTCACCTCCTCGATCCGTGCCTTGATCATATCCGGCGTCAGTGTGGCCGAGGCGCCGCTTATTGGTGTGGCGATGTCTTCCGCATAAGCACTGCCGAGTACTGCGATCAGCACAAGGCAGATCAGCAGTTTGGCGACGAAAGCGCTGGTTCTCACGAGGAATGTCCTTTTACCCGGCTACCATTGATAGCCGATCTTGAGGGTATAGGTGGTATCGGTATCGTCGGTACCCTCGGCCGCACCACCGTCATACTCGACCCGCATCTCGGTGCTGGCGACGAAACGCCAGATCAGCGGAAAGCGCAGACCGGTCCAGGTGTTCCAGACCACATTACTGGTTTCTTCCATGGACCAGAATCCGGTCTGCCGATGATAGAACTGCATGAACTCACTGAACAGGTATTTGTCGAAATCGATGCCCCAGCCCAGGGCGATATAATCGTCGTCCGGGGAACTGTCGAAATCTTCGTCGACATAGATTGGGCCGGCCTGGGTACTGAGATTCATAGCTTTGCCCTCGAACCACTGGTAACCGACTTTGGGCCCTACGCTCGTGCGGAGATTCAGGTCCGAAAACCGATCGTGTTCAAATCCCAGGTAAGCCCCGACAAACCATTGCTTGGTGAGAAAATGGTCGTAGGCGTTGTCCAGTTTCCACTTGTCCTTGGTTTTCTCGTTGTTGTTGCGGTCACGTTCGAACTCTCCGAATGTGGTGAAGCGGTCATCCTTGAAGCGCCAGATCAAGTCCCCGTCAACATCGATCTCGTCCTTGTCGGTGTTGCCGCGCTCTTTCGACAAGGCAAAATTGATGTGGCCGTCCAGCTTGTAGCCGTCTCCGGTTCGCCACGCTTCCGGGTTGATGTAGGCCAACTCGTCCTGGGCCAGCGACGGTTCCGACAGGTCCGGTTGAATGTCATCATCATATACAATGAGGCCGTCTTCGCTGCTCTTGATATGCTTTGCCGTGCTGATACTTTCGTCGTCCAGCATGAGTTTCATTGGTTCGTCAGCGTGCAGTTCGGCGAC
>Ga0316191_10003542_pt1 | contig 11564 bp, 9 predicted proteins | sample Eddworburr2cm_MG_FD_204928 | JGI IMG/M metagenome (GOLD analysis project Ga0316191, IMG submission 204928) | Coastal sediment microbial communities from Maine, United States - Eddy worm burrow 2 cm | ecosystem: Environmental > Aquatic > Marine > Coastal > Sediment | place: USA: Maine | collected... | reverse complement strand
GGACAGTTCGCTTCTACGACCACGATGCCGATATGGTGAGTCACCAAAGACAGTCTGAACAGTATCGACATGCACCATGAAAAAAGGGGTATGTAGCCAGGCTACATACCCCTTGCAGAATAGTGCCGGCACCCGTGCGGGGCACCGGCCCTGATTCAGTTGCGGCCTAGGCGCCAGTATCGGCGACAGGCTTGCTGTTGCGACGCTCCAAGCGGGCCTTTTGAGCTTCCTCACGCTCCTTGCGGCGCGCTTCATATGCTTCTTTGGATGCCGCAACGCGCGCTTCATAAGCCTGCTTCGATGCTTCACGCTGTGCGTCCATTTCCTTGATACGGGCATCACGATCTTCCATCATAGGCTGAGGCATATCCAGCATCGGCGCACGCTGGCTGGCATAGAATTCGGCAGCCTGCTTCTGGGCATTCTGCATGAATTCAGCTGCCTTGGCCTGCTGCTCGGCGATCGCCTGCTTCTGCTCCTCGGTCATTTCAACAGCGGGAGCAACCGGGGCACCATAACCGTACGGTGCGTAGCCATAAGGCGCATAACCGTAGCCATTGTAACCATAGTAACGGTTGTAGCCACGACCATAGCCACGGCCACGGCCATGACCACTCATACTCATGTTGAAACCAAAATCACCATCGAAGTCACCATCGCCCCAACCGTCACCAAAACCGTTGTTACCCCAACCGTCATCACCCCAACCCCAGGCAGAAGCTGAGGCAGATACAACAGCCAAAGAGGCGGCGGAAATCACTGTAGCAATCTTTTTCATCACAAACTCTCCCGATAACAAAATGATTTAAAATTGTTAATTCTTTGCGGGGAGCATTCCCCGCAGAATGGATAAGTATATTATGATTTACTAATAATTCAATTAGAATATATTTATATTTGCCATAAATGAATTTTGTGGCGGGAATGGAGCGGGTGATGGGAATCGAACCCACGTTTGAAGCTTGGGAAGCTCCAGTTCTACCATTGAACTACACCCGCAGAATGGCAGAAGGCCGTGAGTTTACAGCCGAATGTGGTCAGGAGTCACCACCCGAGGGTAGAGGAATGGTGCTGACACTGCATCAGCAGCTTGTCTGATGCACTCATTTGCTTGCTCTGCTGTGACTGATACGACTATCCCTCGCAGGGTCACATAAAAACGCCACACGCACTTTTCTAGTGCGCCACGCATCATTTCAGGTCTTCTATAGATCTCGGCCAGTCAATCGCCTGTCACAAAAAAACCGGGTTGCCGCAATTCTCTACACAAACGGGATGTTAACGGGCACAGATACCCTTCCTGCCAGGAGTGGCATTTATTTTGCAAAGACTCTGGGATTAAGGGCGACCTTGTCGAACTGAATAGCAGTCTCTGATCGGAAGAAATGGTTTCCTGCTGCTTGACGCCTGGCACCCGGAGTTCCGTCAATCAGGCCTGATGACTCCAGGCTTATAAAGAAACCCAAACAAGAGGAAATGAAAATGAGTGGAAACAAATCCCGCCTTCAAGCTATTCGCCAGATAACAAGCCGCAAGCCAATGCCAGTAAAAACACCCGGGGCACTGGATAAAATCTGGGCATGCGATGTCTTCAATCTGGCGAAAATGGAAGAGGCCCTTTCCAAGAATGCCTTTAAAGCCATAAAGAACACGGTACAAACAGGAGCTCCCCTGGATGCGGCTACCGCTGACATCGTTGCGGCGGCGATGAAAGAATGGGCCGTGTCAAAAGGCGTCAAGTTTTTCTCTCATATTTTCTATCCGATGACCAACATCACGGCTGAAAAACACGATGGCTTTATTATCACCAACTCTGATGGCCGCGCGATTACCGAATTCACCGGCAGCCTGCTGATCAAGGGAGAGCCCGATGGCTCTTCATTCCCCAATGGCAGCATTCGTATGACCAGCGCTGCGCGTGGTTATACCGCATGGGACCCCACCAGTCCGGCCTACATCATGCATACTGATAACGGTGCAACGCTGATGATTCCGAGCGTCTTTATGTCCTGGACAGGTGAAGCACTCGACAAAAAGATTCCGCTGTTGCGCTCTAACAATGCCATGAACAAGGCCGCGCAAAAAGTGCTGTCTCTAATGGGCGAAACAGAGATTGCACCTTTAAGCTCAAGCTGTGGCGCGGAGCAGGAATACTTCCTGGTTGACAGCAGCTTTGCCAGTAGCCGGCCTGACTTGTTACTGGCAGGGCGCACCCTGTTTGGTGCAGCGCCCGCAAAGGGCCAGGAATTTGATGATCATTACTTTGGCGCTATCCCGGCTCGCGTCCAGGTTTTCATGCAAGACTTTGAAGACCAATTGTACAAGCTCGGCATCCCGGCTAAAACTCACCACAACGAGGTTGCGCCGGCACAGTTTGAAATTGCACCTTACTTCGAGAGCGCAAACGTTGCTGCTGATCATCAGCAACTGATGATGACATTGATGAAAAGCACCGCAAAGAAACATGGCTTCCTGTGCCTGCTCCATGAAAAACCCTTCGCCGGCATCAATGGCTCCGGAAAACACGTCAACTGGTCTGTCGGGAATGCAACCCAGGGGAACCTGCTTGACCCGGGTAGCACACCGCATGACAACCTCAACTTCCTGTTGTTCTGTGGTGCGGTTATTCGCGGCGTTCATCTGTTCGGACCACTGCTGCGTGCTGCCATTGCCACTGCAGGCAATGATCACCGTTTGGGTGCCAACGAAGCACCCCCCGCCATCCTGTCAGTCTATCTCGGTGATCAACTGGAAAAAGTCTTCAATGACATCAAGGAAGGAAAACTCACCAAAAGCATAACAGCGGGCATGATGGACCTTGGGCTTTCCCAGATCCTGCACTTTGAACGCGATCCGGGCGACCGCAACCGGACATCGCCATTTGCGTTCACCGGCAATCGCTTTGAGTTCCGTGCCGTAGGCTCATCCCAGTCAGTCTCAGGACCATTAGTTGCAATGAACACCATGCTGGCTGATTCTCTTGACTGGATTGCTGAAAAGCTGGAAGGCGAATTGAAAAAAGGCATGAATCAGGCAGCTGCAGTTATCACCGTACTTAAAGAGCTAATGGACAAGCATGGAAATGTCGTGTTCGGCGGGGATGGCTACTCTGCCGACTGGCACAAGCTTGCTGTAGCAGAGCGCGGCCTGCAGAACATTCCTACCACGGCAGATGCATTACCCGCACTGCGAGAAGAGTCCGTCAAGAAACTCTTTGAGCGCACCGGCGTGCTGACTCCTGTGGAACTGGAAAGTCGCTTTGATGTCTATGCTGAACAATATATCCTGTCTATCGAAGTTGAAGCGAAGCTGGTAGTCGACATGGCAAAAACAATTATCTACCCTGCCGCACTTCGATACCTGTCTGATTACGCAAATACCAGCGCAAGTATGACGGATATGGGGATTTCGCTTGACGGCTCTACGGCGACGGTTGTTGCCGATGAGGTCAACACCATGATGTCAGCGGTCGCGAAACTCAGTGACACCCTGGGGAAACAGGATTTCGCTTCTACGGAAGAACACATGCAATTCTGTGCAAAAGAAATCCGCAGCCTGATGGATGAAATCCGTTCGCATGCGGATGCCCTTGAAGCAGAGGTGTCTGATGAGTTATGGCCTTTACCGAAGTACCGGGAAATGCTGTTTATCAGGTAACCCTGGCCCCGGGTATTAACAACTGCTACAGAAAGGCCGCTGCTAACAGCGGCCTTTTTCATAGCCACCCTCCACATCATCAGGTGGCGCGCTAGACTCACCCTGTGAGTTTACAACCTAGAACCTTCAAGAGTCACCATCTTACGGTACCTGCATGTGTTTCGTTGCCGCTCGATTGCCAGCTTCAGTAACAGTCACTTCGGGATCCGCAATGGTGTGCGGTGCAATACCGCAGCAAGTGTGCAAGTTCACCGCTGACGTCGGGGCTGCCGTATTTACCTGGACGGAAATTCCAGCGTGATGACGTCGCCCAGGGCAGCGCGCATCTCGGGAATACTGATATTTCTGCCGAGCAGCGGACCGTCCCAGTCCTGGCACATGAGTTTCAATACATCCGGCTGCGCTGCGGATTGCAGGTGGAGTATCCGGTAGAAGCGCATGATATTCGGCTGACTGACCCACTGCTGGGACATCTCTGCCCACGTGATATCGAAGGTATCTGGCTGCACTTGCCCTGGACCCAGCGTGCGCACCTCGAATTCGCAATTCACCGCATACTCGTTGGCACCGGCGCCTGACCTGCCTGACTGTATCACCACGTGCGCCCTTCCCGCGGGGATATCCAGCGTCCGATGCAGAATCAGCTTCGACCCGGCGGGTATTTTGTAAAACTGCGAATTAATATCATACTTTGACGCCAGCAGGGCCTCGCAACCGGCGAGCAACAGTATTGCCAGCAAGGCAATGCAACCGTAAACACAGCTTATCCTGGTCGTGAATCTCATAACAAGGGTGCTTCTCCGCTTAACCTGAATGAACTGCAAGGCCATGTTGTTGCAGGTACACTCGCCGTGGTCTTTACACAAGCCTACCAAAAATGACAAGCTGACACGGTAATTATAGAACAATATATCTTACCGGGACGGAGGAACCCCATGCATACCGAGAAACTGATTAACCGTGCGCGCCGCAGCGTCCTGAAATCCATCGGACTGCTGGGTGGCCTTGTTGCTGCGCGCCAGGTGCAGGCCCACCATACGGAAACGCACCTGGATGACACAACCTCACACCGCATCGTCTACCAGTGCAACCAGGCGGACCCGGATTATCTCCAGCACATCCTGTTTTCCGCTGGTGAAATGCTGCGCAAGTACGAGGATGACATCGAAATCGTGATAGCGACATTTGCCGCCGGAATTCACCTCGTCGGTGAACACCCGTTACGCCCGATACCCCCGGAACTGCAACAACGTGCTGCGTCCCTGGCCCAGTATGGCGTGGCCTTCCATGCCTGCGGCAATACCATGAAGTCTCTGGGGTGGACAGATTTCGACCTGCTGCCATTTGCCAGCATCGTCCCTGTCGGGGCTGATGACATCATGCTGCTGCAGGAAAAGGGATTTTCTTATATTAGCTGGTAACCACAGGCAGAGGGGATACGGCGGTTGTTCAGCCGCGACCCACCGGACCCGCGGCGTAGATAGCCGCGATGTTATCGGCAAACCGTTTCAGGATGCGCGCACGCTTCGTCTTCAGGGTCGGCGTCAGCAGGCCATTGTCGACCGTCCATGGTTCCAGCGTCAGGATCACCCGGCGTATTTTCGCGTAACCGGGAAAATCCTTCAGGCATCCCTTGATCTGCTTAAGCAGGTACGCCTGTAACTTGTCGTTTGCAAGACTGCCATCGGCATCCGGATCCAGCTTGAAGCGCTGCGCGAGTTTCAGCCATTCTTCCGCGTTCAGCACCACGATTGCTGCAAGGAAAGGCTTGCCTTCCCCGATCACCAGCACCTGCTCTATCGCCGGCACCAGGCTGATGGCAAGCTCCATGTCCATGGGCGGGATCTTCTCGCCATTGGACAGCACCAGGATATCCTTGATGCGGCCAGTGATGTAGATGTGCCCATTTTCGATACGCGCCTGGTCTCCGGTATGCAGCCAGCCGTCAGCATCGATAATCTCTGCTGTCGCGGCGTGATTGTTCCAGTAACCCAGCATCATCCCCGGCGTCTTGACCAGCAACTCTTCATTATCTCCTACGCGGACCTCAACACCATTAAGCGGAATGCCAACGCTGTCGGGCTCGTTATCGTCGGGCACATTGACGCTGATTACCGGACTGGTTTCGGTTAGGCCGTAACCCTGGAGGATGGGAACGCCCAGACCGATGAACGTCCTGGCCACCGGGATTGGCAGGGCCGCACCGCCACTTACTGCCATGCGCAACCGCCCACCCAGTTTTGCGGTTACCTTTTCTGCGACCAGGTACTTCAGAATCGGCCAGACAAGCACCTCGGGATGCCAGGATTTGCGACGTTGCTGGTACTCAAAGCGGCGCCAGCCTACATGAGTGGTCAGTTGAAACAGGAACCGCTTGAGACCGGATTGCTTCTCCATCTGGCCCTGTATGCGGGCAAAAACCCGTTCAAAGATTCGGGGTACGGCGATCAGCACCGTTGGCCGGATATTCAGCAGGTCTTCTGCTAGCTGCGCCACCGAACGCGCATAGGCCACCGAAGACCCCGACATAACAGGCAGGTAGTAACCGGCTGTTCGTTCCAGGGTGTGCGACAGTGGCAGGAAAGACAGGAACAGGTCCTCCTGGAAAGCGTCGATCATGGTCAGGGCCGCGTGCGCGATAGATAGCATGTTGTAGTGACTCAGCATCACCCCCTTGGGACGGCCGGTAGTTCCCGAGGTATACACGATAGAGGCCAGCGCATGCGGATCGCCAACGCGCAGTGTCAGAGGAGGCGCCTGCGCCGGCAGCCAGTCGTCAACAAAACGCACCCGTTCATCCAGCATATCTGCTACCGTCGTTGTCTTCGGTGGATTCAGAATCAAGACCCGTTGCAGGTCTTCCTGCCCAACCAGCGCCGGTGCCAGGCGTTTCCAGTGCCCGACATCCTGGACCAGCAAAACCTTGACGGCGGAGTCAGTCATTATGTAGGCGGCATTGTCCGGACGATCGTCGGTATACAGCGGCACTGTCACCAGACCGGAGCCCAGCGCAGCTTGATCGAAAAACACCCATTCCTTGCTGTTGCGCAAGTGAACCGCTACCCGGTCGCCCGGCAACAGGCCCTCGGACGCCAGCGCCTCTCGCCAGCGCGCCACCTCCGACCCTACCACGCGCCAGCTTGTATCCCGCCAGACCCGGGCCTCGGGATCGAAACTGCGATAGGCGGTGATATCAGGTGTCCGCTGGATGCGCTGGTACAAGAGACCGTCCAGTGTCCCTGCATTTTCAGTGGAAATTATGTCTTCCGTCATGAGCGCCATGAGATCGTTATTTCCCCCGTAAGTGACAGTCGCTCGCGTGAATACGGTAGAATACCCCTCCGCTCCAAATTTCGCGACGACAAGACATGCATATCGTCCTCAACGGCTCCGACCGGGAAATACCCGAGAACCTCAGCGCCGGCGCACTGTTGCAGAACCTCGGGCTTGCCGACAAGCGCCTCGCACTTGAGATCAACCAGGAAATCGTCCCGCGCAGCAGCTTTGCTACCCGTATGCTGCGGGCCGGCGACCGAATCGAGATCGTCCAGGCCATAGGCGGTGGTTGAGCCCGCACGCCCTATTCTATAAATTTCATTAAGCATCAAGAGTTAAACGACTATGTCTACAATAATGCAGCCCCGCACGCAGACAAGTATGGACCCGCTGGTCATTGCCGGTGTCGAGTATAGTTCACGCCTGCTGGTCGGAACCGGCAAGTACAAGGACCTGGAAGAAACCCGGCAGGCCACCGAGGCCAGTGGCGCAGAAATCGTAACTGTCGCGATACGGCGAACCAATATCGGTCAGCATGCGGGTGAACCCAACTTGCTGGATGTCATTTCCCCGGACAAGTACACCCTGCTGCCCAACACGGCCGGCTGCTATACCAGCAAGGACGCGGTGCGCACCTGTCAACTGGCACGGGAACTGCTGGATGGCCACGACCTCGTGAAACTGGAAGTCCTTGGCGACGAAAAGACCCTGTTTCCGGATATCGTGCAGACCCTGGAAGCGGCAGAGATCCTGGTCGCTGACGGGTTCAAGGTCATGGTCTATACCAACGACGATCCCATCATCGCGAAGCGTTTCGAGGAACTCGGGTGTGTCGCCGTGATGCCGCTGGCTGCACCGATCGGCTCCGGCCTGGGTATTCGCAACCCCTACAACATCATGACCATTGTCGAAAATGCCGGTGTGCCAATCCTGGTCGATGCCGGCGTCGGGACGGCCTCGGACGCGGCGATTGCCATGGAACTGGGTTGCGACGGCGTGCTGATGAATACAGCGATTGCCGGCGCCCGGAACCCGGTGCTGATGGCTTCCTCCATGAAAAAGGGCATCGAGGCCGGGCGCGAAGCCTTCCTCGCGGGACGTATACCGCGCAAACGCTTTGCCAGTGCATCATCCCCGATCGACGGCACCTTTTTCTAGCCTCAAACCGCACAGACCTGACGCCACGACTTCCGGCAATAATGGACACTGGAGCGGCGCGGAGACCGGCGTCCGGGCTTCGGGCTATGCAGGATTGACGGCCTCCGGCGCTGTGATCTGCCGCAGATGCACGTCCCGCTGCGGGTAGGGAATGGTGATACCGGCCGTCTTGAAGCCGTGCCAGATCGCCAGGTTGATATCCGAGCGTACATTCCCGATGCCTTCCTCCGGGTCCGACAGCCAGACGCGCAGTTCCAGCGCAATGCCGCTGTCGGCGAGTGCCATCAGCCGCACCCCGGGCTCAGGATTCGCCAGTACCCGCGGGTTGGCGGTCGCGGCTTCTGCCATGATGGCCATAGCCTGCTCGGGATCGTCGTCGTAACTGATCTGCACCGGAATCCGTACCCGCACCTTGCGGTCACTGTAACTCCAGTTGATGACCTCGGTCGTCACCAGGTTCTCGTTGGGAATCAGGGTTTCCACACCATCCCGGTTAATGACCACGATATAGCGCGCGCGCAGTTCCTTGACCCAGCCATAGTTGGTGCCGACCGTAATCACATCCCCGGGACGTATCGAGCGGTCTCCCAGCAGAATGAAGCCGCTAATAAAATTGCTGACGATCTTCTGCAAGCCGAAACCGATACCGACACCCAGCGCACCGCCGAAGATGGTTAGCGATGACAGGTTGATCCCCGCTTCCGTCAGCGCCATCAGGAAGGCGATGGTGAGCAACATGACCCGGGATATCTTCCCCAGCGCCACCCGCAGACTGATGTTCAGCTGCGGCATGCGCCTCAGGTACTGCTCGATGAAGCCCGACAACCAGACGGCAATCAGGATATACAGGCCGCTGAGTACCAGCAACTTGATCACCATCAGCAGGGAGATTCGGTGGTCACCGACGTTGATTGCCAACTGATCGAGCACGGACTCCAGCAGCGGCAGCCAGCCGACCAGATGTAGCGCCACCACGACCCAGACAGCCGTACTGATCACCTTCTCCCAGGCTTTCAGCGTCGGCCCTGGAGCAATGCCGATGCGCAGCGCGTAGACAATGATCCGGATGACAGCCAGCGCCAGCAACAGCTTGCCAATGACCTCCAAAAGCGGAGTCGCGATACCGAACTGGCCGAATGCCAGCTTGCCCACCAGCACCATGAGCAAGCCGCTCACCGGCAGGGCAAGTCGCTGTCCGATTTTCAGCATGAGACTGCGCAGCAGGGGGAGGTTCTGGTGGGAAAGCCGCTGCGTCAGCACCTTGTGAGAGCGCCGGTGAATCAGTACCGCGGCGGCGGCGGCAACCACCATCAGCAGCACTTGCAGCAGCAGCACCTCGACCCCACGCGCGGTCACTGCACTCCAGAAACCTTCCAGCTCTGTAACGATATCCATGACCAGCCCTGCCTGCAGTCGGTTTCTTTTTTACGCTGCCGGCAATAATACATAGAATAGCGCGCACACACACAGCTACCCCGGGCCAGCCCCCATGACCGCGACACCAGACAGCAGCGCACACGCCATAAGAAAGATACGCTCCTTCGTGCGTCGCGAGGGCCGGATAACCTCTGCCCAGCGGGATGCCCTCGAGGAGCTGTGGCCGCAATACGGCCTGCATGCTGACAGGCAGCTTGAGCCGGAAAAAATATTCGGCCGCAAGGCGCCCCTCACGCTGGAAATCGGTTTTGGCAATGGTGCTGCACTCGCTCTGATGGCCGCCGCCGATCCGGCAATGGATTTCATCGGAATCGAAGTGCATCGACCAGGCATCGGCCGGCTGTTACTCGAGCTGGAAAAGCAGGGGATCGCTAATATCCGGATTTATCGTGAGGACGCGGTGCAAATCATGCAACATTGCCTGCCGCCCGCTTGCCTGGACCGGCTGCTACTGTTTTTCCCCGATCCCTGGCACAAGAAGCGGCATCACAAACGCCGCATTGTGCAACCCGAGTTCATTGAATGCGCTGCCAGTCTGCTGCGCCCGGGAGGAATCCTGCACATGGCAACGGACTGGGAAGATTACGCAGCGCAGATGCTTGAAGTAACGCAACGGTCGGGAGCCTTCAGGAATTGCGGAGGCAGCGGCAACTATTCACCGCGCCCCGACTACCGACCGGTCACGCGTTTCGAACTGCGCGGCCTGAAACTTGGACATGGTGTCCGGGACCTGTTGTTCGAACGAATCTGACCGGCAGGCGCGGCTGCGACATCATTGCTGCCGTCAGAAATAGTTGTCAGGCATCTAACGACTGCAGCGGGCGTGGCACACGCAATGGACAGGTCTCGGCATGATTGTCACCCAGCTTGTCCCAGGCGTAGTTGAAAGCCTGGGTACGCAGGGCGAAGACATGATCCCGACCCAGCCTCTCCATCAGGTTGGTGCGCTCAAAGGTATCCCAGAGCTGTTTCTTCGCACGGGCGATCAGCAACTCGACGCCGACTTCCTTGAGCCGTCCCACCAGGTGATGCAGCATCTCCTCGCCGGTGGCATCAATCTCGTTGATGCCTTCCGCATCGATAATCACGTATTTCAGTTCCGGTTTAAGCGCCACGCGTTCCAGCACCTTGTCCTCGAAATATCCGGTGTTGGCGAAATACAGCGGCCCGTCAAAGCGAATCAGCGAGATATTCCTGCAGGTTTCAAGCTTGCGCACATCGGCATCGCGCAGTGTGCCATCCGGATCGCGGGACAGCACGGCGACACGCGGCGCCATGGAGCGGTACAGAAACAGCCCCAGCGACAGGAGCACACCCACGATAATGCCCTTGTCGAGATGCGGCGCCCAAATAATCGTCAGGACAAAGGTGATGACCGAGACGGCTGCATCATGACGCTGCACCTTCCAGGCATGCTTGATGGGATCGACTTTCACCAGGTTAATGACAGCCACAATGATGACCGAGGCCAGGGTTGCCTGTGGCAGGTGATACAGCAGCGGCGTCAATGCCAGCAACGTAATACCAACGACCACCCCGGTCACGACCGCGGAAAAACCGGTCCTGGCGCCGGCGCCGATGTTGACGGCAGAACGCGAAAATGACCCGGATACAGCATAACCGTGCGAAAAGCTGGAAACGATATTGCCAAGCCCCTGACCCACCAGCTCCTGGTTGGCGTCCAGCCGTTGCCGGGTGCGTGTCGCCATCGCCTTGGCAATTGAAATCGCTTCCATGAAACCGATGATGGCGATCGTCACGGTGACGCTGAGCAGTTGCACCATCACCTGGAAATCCACGGTCGGCAGAGACATTGCCGGCAGGCCGGCAGGTATGGAACCAACCACCTTACCACCCATTGCCGCGAAACCGACCGCCCACGAAATCACCGTAGTGATGACCACTGCCGTCAAAACGTTGGGGACTTTCGGCAGATAGCGCTTCAGGCCGATCATGATGCCCAGCGCCAGTAATGCCATCAGCATGGTTTCCAGATGGGTACTGTGAAATGCCTCAACCACGGTATTAAAGACAGT